>Ga0123354_10014698_pt1 | contig 12196 bp, 1 predicted proteins | sample TergutLab28metaG_2_FD_97872 | JGI IMG/M metagenome (GOLD analysis project Ga0123354, IMG submission 97872) | Labiotermes labralis P4 segment gut microbial communities from Petit-Saut dam, French Guiana - Lab288 P4 | ecosystem: Host-associated > Arthropoda: Insects > Digestive system > Gut ... | reverse complement strand
ATATAGAACTATAATTTTGCCTGTTGTTTTGTATGGGTGTGAAGCTTGGTCGCTGACATTGCGGGAGGAAAGGAAGCTGAGGTTGTTTGAGAACATGGTGTTGAGGAGAATATTTGGACCTAGAAGGGACGAGGTAAGGGGGGAATGGAGGAGATTGCATAATGAGGAGCTGAATGATTTGTACTCCTCATCCAATATTGTGTGGGTGATAAAATCGAGAAGAATGAGATGGGCTGGGCATGTGGCGCTTATGGGTGAGGAGAGGGGGGTGTATAGGGTCGTGGTTGGGAAACCAGAGGGAAGGAGACCACTGGGGAGGCCTAGGCGTAGATGGGTGGATAATATTAGGATGGATCTCCAGGAGGTGGGATGTGAGTATATGGACTGGATTGGGTGGGCCCAGGATAGAGATAGGTGGCGGACGCTTGTGAGTGCGGTAATGAACCTTCGGGTTCCGTGAAATGCGGGGATTTTCTTGACTAGCTGCAAACCAGTTAGCTTCTCAAGAAGGACTCTGCACCATGGAGTAAGTAAGTAAGTACATAGTATGTTCTTTGTGTCACATGGAATGAGGATGGGAGTAATTTTAGTGTTAAAAACAGTCCTTACATTACATTACATTACATGTACATTTCATATACATTTCATTGATCAACCAGTTCATCCTATGAGTCTGGATGTGAAACCTGTCATGTTCCATAATTTGTGACTGACAAGCAAGCATGTCATAGTAACACAGCAAATAGACTCATTAAACAATAAGTTACAGAATATGATACATCCATCATGCAGCCTCAGTGTTACATACAGAATGCAATGCATTCTTCAAAACACAACCACCACATATTAATATTAATAATTGTCCAATGAGATGCAACACAAAGCAGTTTATTATTCTGCAAGTTCACTCTACATGTTTCAGGTGTCAACCACACCCATCATCAGGAGTACACAAAACTGTAACTACGGCCTACGGTACTGGTCATATTTTTTGTGCAGCTACCTCCTTCCTATGTGGCCAAGCTAGCTTGGCCATGTTGGAAGGAGGCAGCTGGATAAAAAATATGACCAATACCGAAACTTGCAGAATAATAAATAGGCTGCTTTGTGTTGCATCTCGTTGGACAATTATTAATATAGATCAGCGATGCACGGGTCCATGAACATAAACAACCACCACATTTGAGTCACACAGTGATCTAAAAATTCATCAATATAATAAAAAGACTGTTCAATCAAAAGGCTTCTGAATGAATGTACAAATTCCTGTCTTCCACTAAGTCTGCAATATGTTTAGGTAACATGTTAAAAATTTTTATACTTGTACAGTAGACACCTTGTGGATACAATGCGAAGTTTGTCGCTAGCCTGTAGAGCTGTTACCTTATCCTTGTACATATACTGTGTATCAAATTATTGAGAGTAAAGTATTCCAAATGATATGCCAAAAAGGTCATTAAGGATAATATATATTATGCAGCTACCAGCAGTATTTTTAATGCTTGAGATTAAATTCAGAAATCAACCACATATGTAGGAGACTTTCTGTACCTTGCATGGCTGTAGCTTGCTAGTTGATGATCATTACAAATTCCAAGTAGCATTACGTGATGGGAGCACAGTGTACTGTTGATTATGCAAGGGCAAAATATCCATTTTGTTGATTAACTGTGGTGCTTTTGTCTTAAGTCATAGTGTTGGAGTCTCTTGTATTTTGATTCCCATTATAGTGAAAATTATGGTTTCCAACATTTTGTGCTTTACAGTACAAATGTTTACTTCCTACAAGCCTGCTGTCTTGCAACAGCTTTTTTTAAATGCAAAAATAGCATAAGTGAAAGCCATCCTGTCTGTTTTCAAAGGTAACACAGTACCATTCAGTTAAATCACAAGTGAATGCATTCACAGTTTTCAGAGGATGTGTACAAATAATCAGTATATATTGTGACAGAAGAGAAACTGGCCACTTTTATTTCTGTCTTAATTAGTCTTGCACAATATCACTTCCGTTACCTTTCATAATTAAGATTCTATTGTATATTGTTACTCAGTTTCGAAAATATCCCTTACTGATGGACCCCTTGTTACTCTCCGTGAGAAATATTCATGATTTTCAATCCACGTTTTCTGTGGCACAGAGGTAGAGGCTCTTCTCACAATGTTTGATGACAAAGGTGGGCTGCAGATGTTGGATGAAATGACACAGTGATGGTACTCCTTACAGTAACATCCTTATGATCCTTCTGTTTACAGAAACGTGTGACACAGCAAATGATTGCTCTCCGTATGGGGTCTGCACTTTCAGTAATGCATCTGATCACCATGTTTGTGTTTGTCTGCCTGGGTACACTGGTGATGGCTATAACTGCTATGGTGCAACATTTTACAATGAAACAGATGATGGAGTGTCACCAGATCCTAGTTGTGTACTTGGGGTCTGTTGGTGTCCATCTGGATATGAGCTTCAGGACGACACCTGTGTGGGGAAAGAGAGTCAAGTGACTGAAGAAACAACAGATGGAGATTTAGAGTGTAATGACAATATTTGTAGATTATGATAAGCTTATCTATTTCTGACCATAGTCATGTATCATGTATTCAGGGTGTACTTATAATCAAATTCGGGTAGTTAATTTCCATTAATTTTAATTCCATTTTCTTTTGTATCTAAAATGACCAGTCCTCTGTTTGGGCTTTAAAAGGCTTGCTGGTAGGTGTGAAATGGCCTTATTAAAATGTGCTCTTGCTCTTATGACCCACAGTTCTTAAAGATTGTTAATTGTGCACTTGGAAATTAAGAAACACAAAGGCACTCTACATTGATAGTAAACAATGGTACCTGGAAGCTAAGTAATGATACAGGAAGTTACTCTTAACTATTGCTGAATGAGATACACATATTTGTACAACTGGGTAAATATTTCAGAAAAAGTGTTGAATGGAAGGATGATTAGCCTATTTAAACCCTATGGTAAGTATATACACCACCTGCTTTAATATTAAGAAACTCTGCATTTAGCCATATGTTGTACTAAGTGCTTTGTGTGATTCTCACAATAAACAGCGATTATCTCCATAAACTGTATTAACTGATCAGTCATTGTTGTCTGTGAGGTCAAAGCTGAAGCTTTATGTATCATTTATATGTCCCACTTAAATGGGTTGGTGAATAAATTAATTTGAAAGACTGTGGAAGGAATCATCCTAGGCAAATTTAATATTGTGTTCTTGAATTTTGCTGGAGACTGAAGAAAACCACAGAATACCTCACTGAGTGCAGAAGGTATTCCAACGAAAGTTCAAATAGAGTCTGTCTGGAATTCAAGTCAGAATTATTACTGCTTGAGTCATAAACATACTTCCATTTGTTGTAATGAAACCTATACATATTGTACATTTGTCTGTATGTTAACAGTCGTGAACGTGGTGACAGTATGTATGTCTGATGTCATATCTGGAAAATTTGATATGAACAGAGTTACATTATGTAGAAATTAAGTACAAAATTGGATCACTGAATTGTATCTGCCTCATCCATGATGATCGAATATCATTCTTAAAATTCATTTAAATGTCTCACAGGTAGGCATAATACCTGATTACATGCGAAAGAAGCATATGTTTTATTGCTATGGTATGGTGTTCTGTTTAATGTTCCAGTATCATGCAACACAGTAAACACGTGTCATCCACATGCACAGTGTGTGTTCGTCCCATCAAGGGGGCAGTATCAGTGCCAGTGTAATGCAGGGTATGAAGGTGATGGGTTTGAATGTACAGAAATTGGTAAGTTTGTACCCTACTCTATTTCATAAATGAATAAAGATAGTGTTGTGGGTTATTATTTGCAATCAAACCTGCTCACAGGTAATTAGATGGCAATGTTCTGTATCATAATAGATAAAAGATTGTACTGACTTGTGGAGCAGTGATAAGCAAAAGTTTTGCTTGTGGGCCATTTTAAAAGTCTCAAAACCATGTGCGGGCTGCAAGCTAAGTTATAACAATGAAAGTCATATTTTTCCACAACATTTTGTATTAAGTTCTTAAGCAACAAAAATGTTTATCAAAACAAATCAAATTTGTTTGCTGAGTTTTAAATGCTTTTCTTTGGTTGTGACTCTTAACACCAGATTACAAAAATTATTAGTATTAATGTAATTAAAAATGTTTAGATAATTTTTTGGACTTAGAGTTTTATTTTGAATTTACCAGTGAAAAGACACTGTGTAGCATCTAGGTAGAGCTAGTCTAAATGTGCTGTGGTGTAGGAGGGTAGCAGTACTGAGGGTCCCAACCAACTAATCACATGGACTGAAGCTCTTATAGAGAAGCTAAAAGTGTCTCAAGTAGTTGAGAAATTCCCCACATTTCATAGAGCCCAAAGGTTCTATTGAATTAGAAACTATATTGAAATTATCCATCAATCACAGCTAAATGTTTATTGTTTTCAGAACTCATTACAACATGTTTTGGCTGAACTGGTCATCTTCAGGTGATACGTAATATGTACAAAATACTGGGATATTTAGTATATATTATATATTACGTGAAAATTGCCAGGTCGCCACAAATATGTTGTAATGAATTCTGAAAATGATACAAATTTATTGAGATTGATGGATAATTTGAGTAAAGTTTTCAGGTTATGACAGCGGTATATTTAGAATAAAGATTTATTAATATGTTCACAAGAGCTCACAACATGTCCCTGTCCTGTGCCAAATGAATGCGATTCAAATCTTTTTTTTTTTTTTAAGTTCCATTTGAATACTCTATTCATGTTTATGCATAGGAGTTCCAAGTGGTCTCCATCCTTTAGGCTTCCCCACCAAAATCCTGTGTACTGCAACCCAAATTATTAAACATGTTTTCTTATTCTGTTAATCTGAAAACATATGTAGAACCTGTGTCCAAAACCTAATGTTGGATATTTAAATGCATTGGGCAGCCCAAAAGAAGATTCTTAATCATGTTGTCACACTGTTGTTAAATACCTTTAAACCTGAAGATTCAGGTCTTCTGGAATGTGTTCTGTGTTGGGACTTTTTGAGCCAGAAAGTGGGGTTCCTATAAACCTTTGAAACATAAGCATCTGCTCACCCAATGAGAGTGTTATGTCCCAGAAAACTTGAATCTTCAGCAACATCATTGCAACAACTGCAAGTGTCACACCTTTGAATTTAATGTCAGTGGATTTCTTTATTAGGCCTCAGGGTATTCAGTTATCATCATCACCACCTCCATCATGGTTGTTGTTGTGTATATGTATCCTGTTACTGTTGCATTTTTCTCTTTGTAGATGTATCCTGTTTGCAAGTTGACATTTGTGATATTCATGCTACTTGCACATACAGTGAGTCAAGTGGCAAAGCAATATGCATGTGCAACCCAGGCTACCAAGGTGACGGAATTCTGTGCACACCAACAGGTGTGTATGTAGGTCTCATTTGTAGATTATATATAATGCTTCACTTGTGTCTGTCTTGAAGCATAATAAAGGATCTCAAATTTTGAGCTTGAAACCAAGGCCTTTGTTGTTTTTATTTTAACTGACTAAAAAGTAACCAGTTACATGCAGCAGGGTGCTTTGAGAAAAGCTAGTAGTTGGTTCTCTGCCTAAGAAATGCCCTTTATTTTTAAATTTGAGGTACTTTGTACCATTTTGTAACATGCTTGTCTTTTGTAGCAGGGTATTTTTAGACCACAATGTAAGCTTCATGCTGGAGGACCATCACTGTCAGCTGCCTATGTGTGCTTATTCATTACTTTTGCTTTATCTTCCATATCTGGAGGCTGGATTCTTCATCTGCAGTCTGATATTAGTCCATGCCATGTTCATAAAAGACCAGTTAATATGACAATTTTTAACTATTCAACATAACTTGGTTCTCTAAACTACTTTTCAACCAACATAACCTTTAAATATTTGTTTTTTGAGGGTGTGTTGTCATGATCTTATGGTTATTTTATTCAATATCATTACCCAGTGGTGGATATGTTATGTAAATGTTTTATTTCTGTGTGAGTATGGATCAAATTTGTGTGAGTGTATCTTGCTAAAGTTTTGCATGAACCAGTCTAAAGTTCTGTTGCTTATGGCAGTAGAATACAAACGTTTGTTTGATTAATTACTGCTGTGCCATTCAATTGGAGCAGGTTTGTATTGTTTTCTTCTGGTTTTATAGGTGAATGTTCTTCCCCTGAGGACTGTGGCAGCAATGCACGTTGTGTTTGGAGCAGCATACATGAACATTATGAATGTGTCTGTAACCCAGGGTTCAGCAGAGAAGGTCCTGTTTGTGTCACACTGAAAGGTCTGTAAGTAAACATCTGTATTTTTTTTTTCAAAACAATATTATATTACATATTTTCTCAGTATGTATGTAAGAGGCAGGCAACACTAGACTTGGACTTAGAACTGTTCAAAACTAAGCAAACTTAATCTTTGTATTTGTAGGTTACAGACACTAAGAAAACTTGCATATTAATGTAGGTAGTTTATGCTAAAGTTCCCTGGAATTTCTAACATTTTATGTTATGTTGGTCTTGGTTTTGGCACCATGTAGCCCTGTAAACAGTTACCAGTACATCAGAGGAACACACTGCTTTCATCTCCAGTTAACCTCAAGGTAGTAATAAGCTTGCAGTGAATATAAAATATTAAATCTAGCATGCCATATTCCAGACTTCAGTGGATGATTCAGTGTTGAGGCATGGTTTGTTACATGTGTGGCACCAATATTTGTACTAATTTATTGCAGCTTTGAGCGGGTTCTGCTTTAAGCTGGACACCTAGAATTTTCCTGTGGGTGGGGTGGCTTGGAAAAAACATATGCCAGAATAGCCAGTGTCTGGGCTGAGACTTGAAACTGAGGTTTCTTAAACAAGAATTGCTTATGTCAGTGTCATAGAAGCGGCTGATACATTAGGCTATAATTTTGCCATTTTTCTGTGAATATGTATGAGAATGTTTGGGCAGCCAAAATAAAATACCTGTCTTTTTCTAATTTTAATTTCTCATTTCATGTGCCAGTACTTCTCAACTTATCATTTCTCTACAACTGACACATAACTTACCCAACTAAGCACTGGAAACAATTAGAATTCCAAAATAACATACTTATGTTGTAATGCTGTAAGTAATTTATCCTGATTGTGTACAGGCTCAGACTGCAATGTTCTTAATGACTGTGATGCCAATGCTCAGTGCTTACTTGACCCTGCAACTGAAGAGTATCACTGTAGGTGCAGTGCTGGTTTCTCAGGCGATGGAAAGACTTGTACTGCAGATCCTATTGGTTGTAATGTTATCAACAACTGCCACATTGCTGCAGACTGTGTGTATGATCAAGGTGCAGCAGGCTATCGGTGCAGGTGTAGGAAGGTAAGAGATGGCACTGCACAACACATTACAGTATAATTCAATATGGTTTGTGGCTTTTGTAGGAACTTGGGCTGAGATGTTACATCAAGACACTGCACCCGCCATGTTTGTGACTCTTCTTGTTCTCCTCCTCCTCCTCCTCCTCCTCCTTCTTCTTCTCCTCCTCTCCTTCTTCTCCTCTTTCTTCATCATCTTCTTCTTCTTCACCATCATTGTCATCATTTTCATTATCATCATCATCTTACTCTCCTTTTTATTTTATTTGTTTAATACGCTGTGTGCTCATGCATGCAACCATGTGAAGAAACAGGAATGGTACTGAACAAGTGACTGATTGTCACACACCTTGTAAAAGTCTCTTTCTTTCCCATGTGTTTAATGGTCCCAACCATCAAATCATCAAATGATCAAACATGTGACCTTCTGACAGAGGAAGTTCTGCTGGAATGGGGACCATTACAGTCTTTGCAAATGACATACGAACATGCAGCTTATAACAGTGACACTTCATGTGTGAGATTTGCAGTTCTCATGGCAAGTACTTTAAGTTTTTTTGTCTCCTTTGATAGTTCATCATGTAGTCTGGTAACATATTTCATACTTTAAGGTTTTCTCTATCAGGTCTACAACTGGAAATAGAAATTTACATATATATTTAAGACTGTAATATTTATCTTATTGTAATCTGCAGGGCTATAATGGAAATGGACTGCAATGCACACCAGATTTCTCCTGTCAGCATGATCCTAATTTGTGTGGGGTTGATGCTAGTTGTGTTCTCACATCTGTAGGTCATTATGAATGTCAGTGTAATGAAGGTTTTACTGGCAATGGAAATGAGTGTAAAGGTAAGTCCCCACTCTGTGTAGTTGGTAAGAACTCTATACATTATGCAGCGTGACTGTTAACAAAATACAGTTAGGTCACAGCAACCAGCTCAGTATGAGGTAGTACTTCAACAACCACAATTTACGTAATATAATCAGGAAACAACTCTGACAATTCAGAGCAGAAGGTCAATGTTTTAGTGACTTTTTGCTGCCTCCAAAACAAGCTTATGCTCGAATTGTCACAGCTGACCACCTGAGAAGATATTGCATATGTCAGCTTCTCTTCTACTTGGGAAATGACTGATTGCACAGAAATTCCAATGTAAGTACAGTGACGTTTCAAAAAGTGTACTGTTATTTTGTGACATTCCTTCTTGCTGCAGAATTACAACTTCTATAATCTTGATTTGAGACAGTTGTACATGGGAGATTTGTGTTCTAAGGGTGGTCACTAAATAGGCACAATTTGTTGGGATGTGACACCATGGAGTTTGGTGGATCAGTGATGCAGAGGCAGCAGGTTCTACTGAAACGTTTGTATCTGTCTCACCATGTAGTTTCGTAGAAGACTGTAAGCTGAAACAGGAATTTGTTTGAATAACCAAGATTTTTATGTTCTATATCTGACTGTATTCTTGTGGACGTAAACCAGCTGCATATAATAACAAGTACATTAATATAAGATCAGCACTCTTCTGTGATATTACACAGTGTATAAGAGAAATATCCCAGAAGAGGGCAGGTCTCATCTACTTCACGGCAGAAGCCTGAAATCAAGTATATTAATACAAGTGTAGTTGAAAAGAGAATTAAACACTACCACATTTAGTTATTAACTTCAAGATTTTCACATAAACTACCCTTCTTTATTCTAATCAACGTCAGGTGATTCAGAAATACTGGATCAAGGCTGCAGTAAAGGGTGGCTGGTGTTGCATGTCATAGGCTATAGATGAAGCATTAGTGGACATATGATTGTCTGGGGAAATTGAAGTACTCGGAGAAAAGTCCGCTTCATTCCCACTCTCTATGTCACTTATCTCACAAGAAAAATTGTTTGGTTTTCTACCCTTATTCTTGGATATATAACATGGCAATTATGACACAATCATCATATGTTGCACAACAAGAATTTGATATTTGTTACAATGAAAATACAATTTAAGTTAGGATGTCTGAATGACATTTGTCATTCACCTTAGAGTAATGAAGACATTCTGGTGTTAGTGAGAGTGAACATGCAAAATTAGCACTGATAAATTCATTTTCCCTTACCAGTATCACTGTAGAGAGATGTCAATTTTTAAACCTTGCATGTTTAACATCTTTGTGAATATGACATATATTGCAGGAAATCTGCGATGCATTCAGGCACACATTCAGTTTGGGTAAGTATGGCCATGTCATACCTCTGGTGGTTAGATGTCATTTTCACACTGTGGAGGACAGGGTTTGTTTCCAGACTACTGCATGTGGGAGTTGTTTGGATAGAGTGGCACTGAGACGAGTTTGTGTCATAGCACCTTGAATTTTTGCCATCATCTTTCCAGCAGTTTAACATGCTCACTTATCATCGGGGATGGGTACAATAGTCCATTTTAGGCTGCAGTACCAAGAGACTCAGATTCAACCCATTCTTAAAGGTTGCCATTTAAATCACTAAGGTTTACAAACTATCACTAAAATTAACATTGATATGCTCAATAAAATAAATCCATAACATCAACAAGTGTAAGCAGTAATTATCATCAGCTTGCAGTCATAGTCCTGTGTGGCCTGCAATGAGATACTTCTGTATTTCTTCTGAAAACTGTCCCATAATTCTGGTCTTCTCTGTTTTTGTTAGGCAAGTATGATTACCCACATAAAAAAATAGTACTCCAAAGAATTATGCTTGCTTGCTTGCTTGCTTTCAGCAATTCCAAAATATGAAGGAAATTTTCTACTTTTGAATCAAGGCATGGCAACACTGCGAATACCATACAACCCAACATCAAGCAATCCTGGTCAACCAATTGCAATTCAGTATTTTCAAATGGCAATAGGTATGATGTAACTTAATCTACAACTGTTTCATAAGACACAAATGCATGCTTTCTTTCCAGGATAGTGTATTAATGTGAAGTGCTCTGTCTAAGAATAGATTGGATGAGTGCAGTCTAAGATATGTGTAGTTAGTTGTTTAGAGAAGAACAATATACATAGGGTTATTTTTACTTTTGGTCATTAGCCATTGCACTGCAATCTATATACGCATATATAAAACACTACTTACTCTTTAAAATTTTGCTAACTTGAGCAGCATGTGTTAGAATGTTTGTTTGGTGTATGATTTTTATGGTTGACATCACTCTAAAAATTCTGGCTACATAAAATATTTTTTCAAGAAGAGAGTTGACGAAGTTTCATGTTTCAGTGTTTTCATTTCTTGTACGACTTAAGGCACAGCAAATATTATAATTTATAAGTTCTTTCATTTTATATGAATCTGCCTGTTAGTATACAATAACCTTTAATTTGTTTCCTTATTGCTAGCCTCATTATTGTCATTGTCACCATCATCATCATCTTTTTCTTTTCTCTCTCTCTCTCTCTCTCTCTCCCTCCTCTTTCTTATTATTAAAAATGGAGAAGTCTCCTGTTGTACCTAAGATTGTCATGGTCATGTCATACTGTACCTTTGGTTATGGCCTAAGCTACAGTGCAGTGTATGTGTTCAGTACACTCAGCATCAAATATTTATTTTATTTCAAGAAGAATGCCACAAAGCTATTAGGGTGAAAGAAGACAAAAGGCAGATTCAGTTGTCCTGTTCACATAGAAGTATGGAACTAACAACTGATCCAAAGTGCAACACCTTCCCCTGCGTCTGAATGCTGTGGTGTATTTATATTCCTTCTTGAGTTTCCTTTAGCCTCTTCAAACATATTCTTTTCCCATATCCTAATCCCGATGACTTTGTGGTGGCATCTGGTAAATGCTCCTGACTGGAGGGGGTGGTTCAGGAGGAGGAGGAGGGGGAAGAGAAGGAGGCCATTAGTAGTATAGTAGCAGCAGCAGCAGTAATATAATAGTAGTAGTAGTAGTATTAGTAGACTGTATTACATATATAAAGATTCTGTCTATGATAAATGTTTTGGACATAACATGAAACTTATGCACCATTGCATTTCAAGTAATTATTGGCTTGAAATGTTACTTAATCTATAGCAATACAATGTGTAGTGTTTGTTGCTTCAGTACTTTATTATTTCAATGTCAGACTGAAAGCTAAAGGAATTATCGAGTGGCCACATTGCACATCAGGTTCATGTTTTTCCTGATATGTCATTTCAGGATCCTGTAGGACATACCACTAGTGTTGCTTTCATCTCTCAAAATTTGCCTCCACCATTTTATTCCTGGTACTGGCATAGTGTAGGCAGTGTAAGGACTAGGCCACAAGCTATGCACCTGAAGGTCATGTTTTGATTCCTGGAAGGAGCATTAGATTTTTTCATGTTTCAATGCCTACACTGACTCCAGAGCCCATCCACCCTCCTATTCAGTGGGTATTAGAGACTCTTTCACTTGGAACATAGCTATGGGGCATGAGTCTGACCACTGTCCTCCATATAATGCCATAGTTTAGAATGAGCGGAACTATACCTCTATTCCCTCTTATGTCTTCCTTGCATGTACAGGGACAAGTTAACCTTTGCTTTACTTTTACTGTGTTGTCGGTACTTACTGTAGGAAGCTGAAAAATGTTATGAATGGGGCATCATGTTTGTGCCAAGTTCCATAAAGTTATTCTGTTTAAATTTTACATTCATTGTTCCGTGCATCATTGTAATTGTTTAAAAATAACCAACATGATGTCACTTGTGGACTATCCTTTATTTTCATGGGTAGTCGTCATTCACTCTCTACGTGTTTCGAGCTTTCAGCAAGCTCATCATCAGGTGATCATTTTCCCTGTACAGTCAGCCTCTGGTAT
>Ga0123354_10014697_pt1 | contig 12196 bp, 10 predicted proteins | sample TergutLab28metaG_2_FD_97872 | JGI IMG/M metagenome (GOLD analysis project Ga0123354, IMG submission 97872) | Labiotermes labralis P4 segment gut microbial communities from Petit-Saut dam, French Guiana - Lab288 P4 | ecosystem: Host-associated > Arthropoda: Insects > Digestive system > Gut ... | reverse complement strand
TATCGGTTCCATCTTCAACAGGTGATGAAGTATGAATGAGGATTGAGAGAATTGACCCGTATTTATATCTACATAGGGGAATCAGTGGTGGGAGGTCTGACCAATCAGAAGAGGGGATTAGGTAAATGTGGTGGGCAGGAAGATAGACGATATAAGCAATCTAGAAAAGAGATCCTGAGGGATATAGAGAGTTCATTTTCCAGTGTCTGGTGTAGAAGAAATTGTCTTTGAAGGAAAAGGGCAACCGAACCCATGCGCATTTGCTGCTCACAGGGAGGACTGGGAAATTTGTAAAAGGAATATTAATCAGTCTAAAATAAGATGGTTGATAAGCACATTCAAACCACTTAAATCAGCAGGAACTGATGGAATTGTACCTGCTCTCTTGCAACAAGGGGTCGATGTGTTAATGACTCATCTGTGCCATATCTTTAGAGCCTTCCTAGCAAGAGGGTGGATACCCAAAGCTTGGAGGCAGGTCAAGGTTATGATTATCCCTGGACCCAAGAAGGCCAATTATACCGAGGCTAAGGCATATCGTCCTATTAGTCTATTGCCCTTCATGCTGAAAAGACAGAAAAATTGGTGCACAAGCATTTCAGGGACAAGATTTTGGGGCTACATCCCATACATTGATACCAATTTTCCTGCCAACCAGGAAGTCCACCGAAACTACTCCGCATCAGGTGATCATATGTATAGAGGAAGAGGTGGAAAACAGGGAAGATACACTTGGAGCATTCCTAAATAGTGAGGAAGCTTTTGATCTCATTTGACATCATAACAAAGGCTGCCAAATGGCATGGGCATGGAGCCACAATCTGTCAGTGGATTGGCTCTATGCTGAGTGGCAGGACAATCACAGCCACGTTTGCAGGAGAAAATCTGGAGGGATCTGTGGCCAGAGGCTGTCTGCAGGGGGGCATTCTATTGCCTCTGCTGTGGAGGCTGGTTGTGGACAAACTCATAGGAGGACTCAATGACAATGGCTGTTTTAGACTGGGATACGTAGATGACATTGCTATCATCAGTGGAAAATTCCCACACACCATCTCAGGTCTTTTCCAGGCTTTGAATACAGTACAACAGTGGTGTGATGGGACTCTGGTGTATGTCATTCCATAAAAATGATGATAGTACCACTCACCTGGAAGAGAGATTTAAGGGGCCTGAAAGAACCAACTTCCTGTGGACAAACATTGCAGCTGACTTCAGAGGTCAAATACCTTAGACTTTTTCTGGACAAGGGATTGACATGGAAGGCACAGCTGACAAATGTGATGAAAGAAGCGTACAGGGATTTTTGGACCTGTAAAGCACATTTGGTAAAACCTGGGTTCTGAAACTCAGGATGGTGCATTGGATGTATACCATTGTGATCAGACCCATATTGACCAACGGCTCAACAGTTTGGTGGCCAAGGGTCAGCAACAGAGAGCTCAGTTACAGACAGCAGCCTGCCTTGCTATAACAGGAGCAATGAAGATGACCCCAACAGCTGTAAATGAAGTCTTCTTGGTAGTTCTTCTTCTTCAGGTGATGAATGAGGCAGAGGCCCAGGTGGGGATATGCTGACTAATGTGTACCCAACAGTGGAGACATAAATCCCCTAACTTTGGCCACACCAAAAAATCTCGGGATATGTAGCACAAACCCAACCTAATGTAGGGTCTGCAGGTTGCTTCCGAGATATGCAAACCACAAGCCATTCACAGTCAAGTTCTCTGACAAATGTGAATGGTAGAAAAGGTTCAACTTAGACAACAAAAGGGGCCAGGTCTGGTACACAAATGGGTCCAAAACCAATATAGGCACTAGGGGCTAAGGTGTATAGATGGGGCTTGACAAGTTGGAGCAGCTTCAGTCTTTGGCTTAACGACACAATATTCCAGGCTGAATATGCCATTAACGCCTGTAGAGTGAAACATGTAGGAAAGGACTATACAGGTAGGAACATCTATATTCTTTCCAAGTCAGGCAGTCATCAAGGCCCTTGACAGCTTCCAGATAAATTCCAAATTATTCTGCGATGGCTGTCAATCCCTCATGAAACTGCCAGAACAGAATAGGATCCAAATGGTATGGGTGCTAAAGGATTTCTTTAAAAACCCTGTGCAAAAAACTGGGGAATTGTTCAACCTGAGCAGAAACCAGCTAAGTATACTGACAGGTTTGCTATCGGGACACTGCCATTTTAAAAGACACCCATTTAAACTAATGCTGGTAAACAGTCCCCAGTGTGCATACGTAAACAGGCATCTGAAATGGCTTCACATGTTGTTTGTGACTGTGAGGCTTTGGCCACATTGAGACTTGGGCACCTGGCTCATCATTTTATGGAAACAGGTTACAATGAAGACATCTGTGTCAGCCAGATACTGCATTTTGTTCAAGGTGTGGGACTGCTGAAAGAATGAGCTAAAGGGATGCACAAAAAACTGATAACAGTCAGAGTGCATGGGGTACTCCATGCCCACTCTTCTGTATCCAATTCTGTATCCTGCCTTCATTACATGTAATCTAACAAAAAGTTTATTTTTTGTTATTTTTCCAAAGAACACACCTCTAGATCTCTAGTTCCCTGCTTTGTTTGGAGAAAGAAACAGGAGCTTTATGTTCTTAGAATGTTTTCAGTATTTTTGTCTGAGGGAGTACTCGTGTTGAAGAGGAATAACTATATGGACAATTCAAAATGAATTTCACACCACATGCTTTCTGATTAATCATCTTGAGTTCAATTCTTCACTTGAGGAGACGAGGTGAATTAGATATCCCTGGAGGGAAAATGTAATAGTCATTTGGAATGTGACTACTAGATGCTAAACTGGGCAGTTGGTGCTTCTGTCAGTTACAGTGAGCTAGGTTTAGATGTGGCCAACATAAGTGCTTTTGTTTGTTCGGAGTTTAATCTTCCCAATTTACTCTTTTAGACAAAAAAAAAATATATATATATATATATATATTTGGAAACATTCTTGAGATTGTTTCAGACATGTACTTCATTGCTGCTTCCTGTGTTATGTTATTCGTAGCATTGAACTTTCTGCAGCAGTTAGAATTGCCCTGTGACTGGCTTGACATCAGAGTTAGCACACAATACAGTGAAAAGAACTGCGTACACCAATCCACCACATAATTTCAGTTTTAATTGTTACATTAGCCAGTACAATTAAGGTGTAACTACAAGACTCTATAAATGACACACTTAAATACAATAAGAAGTGCATACTAGAAGATAACATCTATGAAATTGCACAGCCAGAACATCACCATACTTATCAACATCACCACGACATGTGTTCCTTGGACTTCAGAGGAAAATAACAACATGCTGAATGCTAGTGTGTATGTACTGTACCTGAATAAACGCATAATGTTAATGGACTGGTGTAGTGGACAGAAACATTTGATAGACTTGAACCAGGGAGTATGAGGCATCACTGAAATTATATAATTAGTCTTGAAAATTTTCAGTATTAGGCAGTTGGTGAAGGCTAACATACATGGCTCTGTTTAGGATATGGATGGGTGGCCAGAATAGTGCTGAGTGATAAATACTGTGAAATCCTGGCAGTGTGGAGCCTGGGAACGTGGTGTGCTAGAACAAAAATTTTGGAGCTTGCAAGCCTGTATAAAAGTGCATTTTACCACATTTCTAAATCTGCAGACATACGGTTCCTCCAATGTAGACTATCCAATCGTACATATGTAACAACTCTATAGTGCTGAAGGTATACAGAGAAGTTTAAAAATGAGAAGAACTGAGAGTAGATTTAAACACATATTTAGTTCCTGAATGCAGACACTGTTAACTGCACTTTTATTTGCACATGCACACATATCCAGGAAGTTAAACACGTGTAATTCATGAATTCACACAAATAATGGCTCATGATATTCATACCAAGTCATTATGTGGAAACACAACATAAATTAAATGTGATGCCTGCTGAATTCCAGTCACTCTTGACTAAGGTCTTGCCCTGATTAAGCCTATTTCAATCAGTGGACACAAACCAGGCTTCATCTGGTCAAAGGCCTAAATCAGGAGTGACTGGAATCCAGTAGGCATCTTATTTAATTTACGTTATGATTCGACATCTTGACTTTATAATCTTACCATGTGCCACAAATTATATGAATTCACACATTAAATGTGTTTAAACTTGCTGCATATGTGCGTGCAGACAAATAACAATGCAGTTAACACCTCCGCTTTCACAAAACAAACGTGTGTGGTTTTGTTCTCACTTCTGAACTTCTGTGTTTACCTTCATCAAAACAGTCTACAGACTAAGCAGTGTGGTAAAATACACATTTAGCCTTTACCATTTTTAGGTGTTGATGTATGTCTCTGGAAGTAAAAATTGTTGTGTGTTGTTTAGATTTATTGTAACTGAGTTACATGAGTTAAATATGTTTCTAGTTCGGTGTGCAAATAACTTTCACGCGAATCTCGTCACGGAGTCAGCGAAGTCGATCGAAATTGCTTCTGGGTGTTTCGTCGTGTAGAGCTATCGAAAAGGTGATTATACAAGTATTTTAAATTACAGCAAACATGATTTATTTTAAGTAATTAGTAAGAAAGAAAATACCATCTACATTTACAAATAATTATGTACGTTTTTATAACTATTATCTTTTACTGTAATATTTACAGCGTATACAATTTGTGCATTAAATTAAATTAAATCTTTTCTGATTGGAGGAAGCTCTGGCCAATTGTCTCCGGGATCTGTGCTCTCTGCTTCACTTTCGGTAACGGTTTGAATTCTTGTTGGAGTTTTGATGTGTGCTGTTGTGGACGAGTTATAGAACTGAATTTCCATCGTTATGGCTCAAAGAGTTAGAAGTAATATAGTTGTAAGTTTTCTTGTATTTCATTCGATTAATATGTTTAACTAATATCGTAACAGAGATTCAAATTTACTTTCAACCTACCAGTAACGTTCAACATGCTCGTGTTACTTATTCGGTGGCATTTTAAGTTTTCATTATGTCGTGATAATACTGAGAGTCATTTGTATTAGCTGTGGCGTATTTAGAAGAGAATTTTGTGATAATTTTGGAAGAGGCTTTGTAACTTAACGTCGGTTAAGTGGATAATGTGGCTTCGGGATTACATTCCATCCGAAATATGATTCGTATTCGAAAGCCATTTTAGACGTGACTTTGAAATAACAGGGCCTCGTAGAGTTAACTGATTGGTATTTGCACGTGTTTTTGGTCAGCACGGAAGGATGCGTTCGTTTTATTTTATCGTGAATTGTCAATGCATAATGAAAGCTCTGTATGTCCTCCATTCTTTTTATTTTGAGGCTTCCGAAATTCGTCAAAATTTGAGTTTTTTCCGTTAATGATTGAAAGTGGCATTGAAGGAATGCCTTATTACTCACAAATACTTACCAATTTATGTAGTATGGGATGATTAGCAGGCTAACATGTGTCGGTAATTGCATATATAGTTGCATGTTTGTAGTTTTATGCACTATGATGTAATGAAACACGTTTCTGCACTCAACACAACTTCGTTACCGTATTTCATATATATATATATATATATATAATACCTTTCCTATCACATATTCAGACACACATGCGTTACAAATTATTAGAGGAAAATTAAAATATTTGTAAGAAATTATTAAAGGAAATAAACACCTCACGTTACTTTTACACTCTCAGTGTATTGTTTTCAGTAAAACTGTACAAATCTGTGTTTTGTCATAAATGTTGGAATTGTGTCCTTTAAAACTGGGGTAACGTAAAATTGGAAAATCTATGGGTGTAGATATACCGTTGTGTATTGTCTACAACTAGAGTTGAATGGAATTGCTATTGTCTGAATGTATATCATGTATCATCACTGGTGATTATATGTCACTCAGGAATAGGAGATCATCGTCTGCAGATGAAATGAGATCCTGACAGATTTCCTGTCTTTCTTTGCACTGTGCTTCTGTGATAGGACAGCGAACCACATGCAATAGAAATTTTTGCATTACGAGATCCTTACTGAGGATTGCATGGCAGCTTCCATGTGTTGTGTGCAATGTTGTGGCAATATAATTGGAAGTCTAAGTATGATTTGTGTGTGTGTGTGTAGTGCATTGTAATTCATGAATCTTTTATTATATTTGTGCTGCTCTTGGATGACCACTCCACGTGTCATCCTTCAGCAACTCCTGTTCCATCTGGAACTGATGATGCCGCTCAAACAATGCAGCTGCCCAAGCTCTCTTATCACAACATGCTTGACACAGCAAATCTAATATTTATAAAGGGGGTTTTCCCAATTGCTCTATTGTGGCCTTATTTGATTTGCTTGGCAGAACTGATGAAAACCATGGAGACTTCAGTAAACATAGGTGGTCCCAGGGCTGAGGTTTGAAAGTGGGGATATTGATGATTCGACAATAACTGTTTGGTTGTAGTGGTGATATGACCTACTGGCACCAGTGATCAAAGATGACGTGAAAGGAATGAGTTTGGAGGGAATATTGCATGTGGCAGTAATCTGTTCTTTATAATGTTACAGCAGAGTAAGAATCAAGAAAATGCGCATGGTGGAGTGAAAAATGTGGTATTGGGTGCTCGACCAGCAGCAACGAAGCGAGCAGCTCTTGAAGAAATTGGAAATGATCCCTTTGTGGGTGGATTTTTAGTGCCCAGGCAGGTGGGGAGAGCCAAAGTGAATGCTCCTCTGCGGAAGTAAGTATGAAAAGTCCAAATGATGTGTAAGATTGTAGTGAAATTATTAATGACATAATATCATTCACTGTCACTCATTTGATCCCATATAGTCTGAGCTGCTTATGGTTGTTAAATGGCTGTAAATAAATCGGTGAATATGAACCGTTGAAATGGTAGCACTTTTAAGGTAATAGTTTACTTTGATAAAATTTTTAGTAATGTTAATAGTGTAAATAGTGTGAAATGGATCACAACTGGGAGGTCAGTTTTTGGCTTACTGCTGTGTGTGCGTGTGGTGTGGAGTGTGTTTGTGTGAGTGGATGTGTGGGTGTGTGTGTTTGTGTGAGTGGATGTGTGTGTGGGTGGGTGTGTGTGTGTGGTGTGTGTATGTGTGCATGTGCAGATTTGTTTTTGGCTTACTGCTGTGTGGGTGGGTGTGTGTGTGTGTTTGCATGTGCATGTGCACATTTGTTTATGGCTTACTGCTGTGTGTGGGTGTGGGTATGTGTGCATTTGCAGGTGCACATTTGTTCCCACAGCACACGCATGACAAAACATATATATATATATATATATATATATTGTGTTGGTTTTAAAAGTCTGGCGATGCCTTTGAACTTCCATATTCCATTGCCTTCGATTGTTCCATTCGCCCATTCTTAAATTTCTCTCACTCATCGCTGTATATATCCCATCTTTCCAGGTTTCCTTCCTTCAGGTTTCCAGTTAATCACAATTTTTGGTAATTGCATTCGGTCCATTCTGTCGACATGACCATACCGTTCAGTCCATTCTCTTGACATGACCATACCGTTCAGTCCATTCTCTCAACATGACGATACTGTTCAGTCCATTCTGTTGACATGACCATACTGTTCGGTCCATTCTCGACATGACCATACCGTTCGGTCCATTCTCTGGACATGTCCATACCGTTTGGTCCATTCTCTCGACATGACCACACCAAATGAGTTGTTTTCGGGTTATCTCATCCAATATCGTCTATTGCGCGTTCATTTTTTGTTTAATATACTCGTTCGTTTTTTTATCTAGTTTAGAAGCCCTTGCTGATCGTCTTAATGCATCCATCTCAGTTGTGTTAATTATCCTCCTGTCATCCTCATATAAACTCCAAGTTTCAGCTCCATAGATCACTTTCATATCCTAACATGATACTTTGCATAGAATTGTAGTGACCACATATTTGATGAATGTTGCCCTCACTCAGATTTGCATTTTCTCTGGCTTTTTAAAAACTAATTCTAATGGGAAAAGGTGCTCTGTTTTGTACTGTTTCACTCTACTATGCAACTTTCTGGAACATGACCTCAACATTAAACCAGTATATGGAAAGTACCATAAAGTTTTTTGGAAAACTTTGCATGAAATGGAAATCCCACTTAAAAGATTTCAGTTGGTAAAAAATTGAGCTGTGTGTTGTAATTAGGACATCATCCAACCTCAGTAACACATTCAGTACATATAGTATGCCAGTTACATTTCATTAATCTTTTGATGCCTAATGTCAACTATAGTGGTCGTACTGAATATTTTAAATACGGTATATACTCTCCACTTCTTTCTCTTCAAAATGCAGTTTGTTTCATAATTCTAACATGTTTGGTTCCTGTATTATTTACATTTTATATACAGGGTGTGCTAAAATTAAAAAAATAATTCTGGCGCCAAAAGGTTAATAACTGACTGGCTTAGAGAACTGAAAGATTATAGTAGTGATGAAAAGTTACCAAAGAACCTATGATTTCATTATTTTTTGCCATAGTAATAACTATGAAATAGCAAAACAAGAAGACGAGACAAACTTTCTGAGTAACGGAGCAGTGCTTGGAGAAGAATGTTCACACAACTAGAACTAACCCACACAAGTGTCACCTGGCATTTCGGTTGAGTGATGTGTTTCCCTAAAGAGTAGATACATATCTGATGACGGCTCTCCTGTGCTACCCAGAATGGGGGGGGGAGGTTGAAGAACATGAATAATGGTGTGGCTGGATTTTTTTCAGCTTTGTTATTTTCACTGGCTTATATCTGACAATCTTTTTCTGTTGTAGAGAAAAAGAGGAGCCAATTCCTTCTACTGCGACTTTGAGAAACAAGCCAGCATTGAAGAAATCTTTTAGTACATCTTCCATACCAAAGGACATCACAAATTTTAGTTCAGCTGGTGCCGAAGATATTGATAGGGATGATAAGGGGGATCCTTTCCTTCTTCCTGAATATGTGAATGATATTTATGCATACCTACGAGATTTGGAGGTAAGATTATGATTAAATGGAGAGTTGTATCTCTAGTAAAGAACGTATGCATTTACAAAGGTGTTACAGTAAATTCATAATTAAGCATTTGGCACTGGAATCAAATGCTTGGAATAATCTGCAGCAGAACTCAATTTAAGTGGGGGCTGCATGAGAGCTACCATACTTGTATACTGTTCAGAATGTTGGGTATCACACTGTATGTTACAAATGCATAACATTCAGCACCGAATGGTTCAAGACAAAGTGGCATCTTCACTAGAATAATGTGTGCATTTACAAAATTGGATCCGGTAAATGAAGCCACAGCTCAAACAATCTTTAGTCTAAACCATAAAATTAAAATAACTCATGCCATTTTTGCACATAATCTCACTCCTTCGTAATGTGCTTGGACCACCTGTCTCGTGCCTTTAAGAAATTTTGTACTGCTTCTTTCATGACTTGGTCATTGAGAAAATGTTTGCTTCTCAATTTTGTTATTATTGGCTGAAACAGAAAATCGCCCACTACTAAGTTTGGGTTGTATGATGAATGTTCTAACACTAAATTGTTGTGTTAAGAATCTGCCTTCTGTGATGGGAAATGTTGGGTTGAGCATTTTCATGCAGTAAGTTCATGCCTACCTTATCTTTGGGGTTGAACTGGTGGCTTGATCTGGTCCTGTAACATTTCAGTCTACTGGACTCTGTTAATTGTCTTTCCTTTTGGGTTAAAGTGAATGAGTGGAGACTCTGGATATTTCAATGTCATCTTTTTTTATGGTCCTAAAATGTATATCCATGCTGCTTTATCAGTAGTTATTCTCTTCGGAATGGTAAAGGTAAAGCTGTCCCTATACAGGTGTGAACAGGCCTAGAGGGTTTCAGGGGGTTGAGGTTGCCAGAATTTTTAGACAAATGGCATATGTAGGTCTTCAGAAGTGGCTGTCCTGTAATTTATATCACTTTGTATGTCATGTACATATGTACACACTTCTCTGCAGTTTCATGTGTGTTGTCCAGAATGTGCTCAGTAAAGAAGTCTGATTTTCATTTATTGTTCTAAAGTGCATGCAGATGCTCCCTGTATATTGTGAAGGATAGTCAACCAATCTGACCAACATATTTTGGCATGTCTTTTTTTGTTTGGTGGGGGGTGGGGGTTAATGTAGGATGTTGTTAGTTATGTATGTAATGTAGTCATGTAAATGTTAGTGTCTTTAAGCAGTTTAGTGATTAACTGTGGTCTATTTTATGAAGTGTGTGAACTTTGCACAATTGGCAGGACTGGGAGTTGACTTTTATTTTTGGATTTCTGTATTGTGTCTCTTTTTGCCTTGGCCCTGTCAATCCAGTCCGTACTGGTTGTTGTTGAGAATGTTACGGAAGATGTTCTCGCCTGCATTCTGTTTTTCTCACTGGTGGCGTTACGTCAGCATTCTGTTGAGAGGATCCATTATCAGGAGAGTGCTAGAATGGCATGAGGGGGATATTGTGAATGTTTAAATGATTTTCTTCTACATTTCTACTGAATTATATCTGAAAATTTTAGATACAGCAGACATGTTGGAATAGTGACTTACAGTGGTGTTAGGGCAGTGTGTGTGTGTTATGTAATGTTGCCATTCAGATTCACAGTGTTGCACATTTTATGTTAGCACCAGAGTCATGTCTTATGTTCCATCCCTACAGTTTTGTGGCCTGTATGTAGTGTGTAGCTGTGGCTTCTAGGGTTTATGCACTTGTCTTCTGAACCACATGGCCCCTTTCCTTTCAGTAGCCCAAGCTTATTACCTGCACCCTTACTCCCATTATGAAATATAGGTTCCTCCCCATGCTTCCTACCTATCCCTTCCTCTTTCATCCATGAATACTTCAACATACACCAAAATAATGGAATAGTTTCAACATACAGTGTGGCTAAAGCTAAAGACAGCTTATGTTATCTTCATTGCATTCCAGACAAAATATCCCATCAAACAGAATTATCTAGAAGGACAAGAGGTGACCAGCAAGATGCGAGGTGTGCTGGTTGACTGGATTGTGGAAGTGCATGAGCAGTTTCACCTGGTAGCTGAGACTCTGTACCTCACTGTGGCCATTATTGACCGATACCTGCAGGTGGATACTTAGCTTTGTGTTCAGAAGTTCAAAAATTTTTCAGGGCATTTGCTAATGTGTTAAATTGAGATTTATTATTGCATATGTCCTGTCTGCATGTGGTGACAGTTTGCTGTACAGGTAGTTATTAAATGTGCCTGACATGCATTTTGGACAGATGTTTGTTTCACAGTGGTGAATCTGTGTAAGCAGAAGAAGAGAAAACTATTCTTTTATGAGAGATTTATATTAAAAAAAATCTATGTAACATGTCCTACTTCTGGTTAAACCTGGAGAGAAGTTAACGATACATTACATGTTTGTATGCTTACAGTCAGTGTTAAGATATAGTATTCAAGCACTGTCTTTATGTGTTACTGAATACGATAGTGGCACAACTCAAAAACTGCCATTTGGAGTTAGCACTATGGTTGAGCTCAAAAAATGCATCCGACAATACCGGCACACTTGTTATTCAAAAAACGCCCCACTAGGTGCCAATATTGTCAGTTGGGCGGTTTTTGGATTGTGCCACTATTGGATTCAGTGAGCTACAGTTAAGTACAATGTCCATTGTGTTCCACATTTTGTCTCTGTCCCCATGATGTGTTAGTAGTGTGATATTCCTTACTTGGAAGTCATGACTGATAAATGATGTGCCAAACTACACCTGTAACATGCTTCTCTAAACACATTCACAGTTGGTATTTTTCAGTACGCCTTTACAACCAGTGTGTTTATTCATTGGTACACATTTATGGTGCTGTGTTGGGTCTGTTCACTCCATCACCACACAGTAATTCCTCACTATTTTCAAACCAGTATGGTAGTTTGCATTTGATGATTATACAGGGTGTCCCAGGAGGAATGTTCCAGACTTCGGGAGGGTGTTCCTTATGTTAAAGTATGCCGATATAACCCAAAACACCTATATACAAAGTTGAACGGTTATGGAGATAATGGCCAGAGAAAAGTGGGGGCTTCTTGCGGTTCCAAATACTACAACCTGCACAGCTGATACATCACGTGACAATGCTAGCGGCCTTGAGAGGGGAATGCAGTGTTCACTGTGCCTGCGTGACACTTTGCGCAGTCAGCCATGTTACGTCACCGCGGGGCTTTCTCATGTATAGTGCTTGTAACCC
>Ga0123354_10014696_pt1 | contig 12197 bp, 3 predicted proteins | sample TergutLab28metaG_2_FD_97872 | JGI IMG/M metagenome (GOLD analysis project Ga0123354, IMG submission 97872) | Labiotermes labralis P4 segment gut microbial communities from Petit-Saut dam, French Guiana - Lab288 P4 | ecosystem: Host-associated > Arthropoda: Insects > Digestive system > Gut ... | reverse complement strand
TAAACAACGCACTTGAGATTTTATACGGTTGTTTTCTTTTTGTTCATCTGTAAGAGGATTGCCCCTAACTGCACGCTCAATAATTTGCGGAATGATTTCATTGCCTCGCAGCATGGTATCTATGGGCTCGCCAATATAAGCGCTATCTGCGTAAAGTTGCTGACCTCTATCTTCTTTTCTGAGTAGCTTTTCTAATGCTTGACTATCATGCACTTCCGCGGTGGTAACGTCATAAGTATCTATCAATTTGCTTTTGGCATCAATTTTTACAACCTGCTGGACTTTTCTTGTCCAAATTGAGCATATTTGTTTCCAATATAGGGCGAAACATTTCAAAATCAATTACTTTGTGTAATTTTTCTAATGGGTTACCTAATTTTGTTAATTTTTCAGAAGTTTCATCTTTATCGAATAAACCGATGCGACCTGTTGGTTTGAATGTGAATTTTGACATAACTTATTTTTGCCGCGAATATACTTTTATTTTTCTAAATGTCAGGCGATTAATGAAAAATATTCATAAAAGACGACATAGAAGCAAAGCCCGAAAAACGCCGAAGGCGTTAAACAAATAATAACCCCGTGCAAGTTCGCCAACGGCGAACGCAGCTCGGGGTAAGAATGACATGCGGATAAAACAGCGTGCCGTTAGGTACGCAACCATAGTAAAATACTGATGTTCAACCCCTACGGGGTTGTAGAGTGTGCGTGTGCTTTTCCTTACCCCGAGCTGCGGCTTCGCCTTGCACGGGGTTATTACAAGTGTCACACCTACGGTGTGGTAGTTGAAGGTGTTGAGTTATAGCGTGTTAATTTTTAGGAGCGCCCTATTCACTATTCCTTCACCATCTTATAAATCCCTTTTTCTCCTGTAATAGTTTCAATTTCAATAAAGTAAACACCGCTACTAAGGTTTCCGGTGGCAATTGAATTGCCGTTAAAAACGGGTTTTTCTATTTTTTGACCGGTAATGTTTGTCATTTTGACACTTTTTACAAATTCGGGATGGCTGATGAATATCTCATTTTTGAACGGGTTGGGGTACAATACAAGCTCTGAAAGGAGATGGTTTCGAATGCCGATTGGTTTTAGCAACGGATTACTTAACGTAGCATCCGATTGGCAGTAAGTGTAAACTGCTTTTACGGCATATTGGTATGTGCCTGCAGGTAGCTCGCTCCAATTTTCATCGGTATAAGTTAAACCCTGAAAGCTACTGCCAAGTTGCGTCCATTCTTCTTCTTCCTGTTCTTTTTCTAATCTGTAAATGTTATATCCTATTGTTGCCTTAGAAGGCTTACCAAATGTGGTGGTCTTTCCATATTCGTACCCTTCGGCGCGTATCATAAAGTTTACATTAAAAGCGCCGTCTAATGCCGTAAAGTCAAGTTGAGTAAAGTCTCCGCAGTAAAAATGAGTTTGTGGAGGGAATGGATATTCCACATCCGGAATGGTTGTTCCCAAAGACAAGAATGTATTAGGATGGCTCAGTGCAATAAAAAATCCGTTAGGCGCTTCAACCGGATCCGGAAATTCAAATGTATTCCATTCCAGTTTGGTTGAATTGACACCAAGTCTGCTATAAAGAATGTTATTAGTTGGCATTCCTTGAGCATCCAAGTCAAATACCCACAAATTAACCTGTGTCGGGTTTGGGTTAACATTATCCGTTAAGTACCAAGACATATTGTTAAGCGTTGCATTTACTCTGTGGCAAGAGCCCATAACGCCCCTTGGAGCACTCTGTTCAAATCCTAACTGACTGGTACAAACTCCGTTGTCGTAACGAAATACTTTGCTTGTCACCGAAGGTTCCGTCCATTCTACAACTACATTGTTACCCATTATAGTTGCCGTAACAGTTGTAACAGGATAGGGCACTTCTTCCAATATTGCCGTATGCGCCTGCCCTTCAATTGTAATCTCCAAGTTTTCAGCCGAATAGTTTTGATATCCGAGGAGTCTTATGGATATATCATACATACCTCTCCAAACATTTTGCACTAATACGCCCTCCGGTCCTGATGTTGCCGTGTAAATATGGTTTGGATTCCCATTCTTGTTTTTTAATATTACAACAGCTCCGGTAGCAGGCTCTCCCGAGTTGGTTGTTATATGTACCTGCAAACCCACCTCCATTCCTTTGGGCATATCATTCGACAGTTTTGGAGCTGATAAAAGGCCGTCCGTATATCTCGCTTTAACTGCATATTGATATACGGTCGCATCAAGGAGCGTATTCCACTGGTTGTCAGTATAAGAGAGCCCTGTTTCGGTGTCTGAAAGCAAAATCCAGTTTTCTTCGGCATCGCCTTTGATTAATCTGTAAATATTGTAGCCGGTTGTTCCCTTAGATTCTTCTCCAACTTCTTTAAAGGAGGAAAATTGGGAAATTGTATATCCGAAAGTTGCTGATTTTCCATTATCATAGCCTTCTGCCCGAATCATTAGATTTTTTTGAATAGTTTGCGCATACCAATCATTATCATTGTAATTGCCACAATAAAAATGGGTGTTTGGGCGGAATGGATATTCGGCATTAGGAGCGTCTGTTCCTAGACTTAAAAAGCCTCCATTTGAGGGACTTACACCTATAAAAAAACCGTTAGGCGCTTCCACATACTCAGGAAATATGTGCTCACACCACTGCGAAGGCGTACTGGGAACGTTATGAGCCGAAAAAAGAATATGGTTGCCATTCGGCATTCCGGAGGAAGTTAATGCGAATATATACAAATCTACTTCTGTGTGTATGTTTTCTGTTGTGAGAAACCAGGACATTTTATTAAGCGTTGCGCTTGCTCTGTGAATAGAGCCCATGACCATAAATTTTGTTTGGAAGGTTATCCCTATTTGTTCGCTATTAATTCCGCTGTCGTACCGAAAATGTTTTACCGCAGCTTCGTTCCATGTAACCAGAACATTATCGCCATTTTTTTCTGCTTTAACATTTGTTGGCGCATAGAGATTTTCTTTCAACATAATATCATAAGTTTCATCGGCGCCGTTAATGGCAACGGTTCCCGAGAAAGGCATGTATTCGCTAACTCTTATGCTAACATCGTAAGTGTGGCCGTCGTAAACGCCTGATATAAAATAATCTCCTGCTTCATCAGTAATTGCCGTGTAGGTTTCATAACCGGAAAGGGTTATTAGAATACCTTCAAGCCCGTTGGGCATGTTGCTTCCGGTTATTTTTCCGCTAACGGTGAAAGTTTGTATGGGCAATAATGTTATGTCTTGAACTGTTTGGAGGTCTGCTTCAATAACCACAGAAGCGGTTGTAGTAAAATAGCCGGTTTTGCTAATTTCAATCGTGTAATTGCCCGGCACCAAACAGGGCAATAAATATACACCTGTTTGGTTTGTAAGCGTTGAGAAATCATAACCTACAAGTTGCACCTTCGCGCCGGCGATTACGCCTCCGGCTTCGCTTACAACGCCTGTTAAGGAGCCTGTTCCTTCGATATCAATTTTTAGTGTAATGTTTGGGAATGAATGGTTTACCGTTCCGGGTTGAGGATTTAATGGGTCGAGGGTACCACTATCTCTGGTGTAAACTCTTGAACGCCCAGAATTGGGTTGCGTTGTGCATAAAAAATGGTCGTTTTGAGAATAGTTTTGAGCGTCAATTTTATAGACATAAACCACCAAATTTCCTCCTTGATAGGTATATGGATTGTTGAATGTAATAAACACGTCTGCACCCGGAACTGATGAAAAGCTCAGCGTTCCATCAAATACCTGTGTTAATGTTGTTGGATCTACCCATCCTGCCGATAAATTATCTCTATCGGTTTCGCCTATCCATACTCTAATGGCTTTGTTTGGTCGTTCGCCTTGCAGTTTCGATTTGTAAACCAATCCGGTAATGACACCGCCATTAACACCGATTTCGGAAGGAAAGTAAAGTGTTTGTACAACGCTTTTTAACCAAAAGAAGTCAATGGGCATTCTTGCGCCATCTGTTCCGGTTCCAATATCAACCCCTATTATTCCTGCCGGTTGAACATCTACTTGGAAGTTGCCGGTTGTGTTGTTGGCTGGGTTTTCATCTCCTGTTAAATCTACTCTTCCGTAGAGATTTGTAATTCCTTCTGTTTCGGGTGTCCAATTTAATGTAAAGTATCTGGTTTGATTAACGCCAATGGGCGTTCCGGGTACAGAAGCCAGTTCAACATCACCTTCTTTCATCAATTTTACAGAATAAGTATGCTCGTTTTGAGTAATATATCCGCTGTTTTTAATGGCAATGGTGTAAGAGGAGGTCGTGTTCACGGAGGGATAAATTGTACCGTTGATGGAAACCGCCTCAAGGTCGTTGGCAGGCGGAGTACCTACCATAACATTATCTAAATCAACAAAGAAATCGTTGCCATACCATAAAACTTCAATTTCAACCATACATGTTTTGTTTGCATAAGCGCTTACGTCAATATTTTTGACTGCATAATTCAAAGACTGAACGTGTTGATATACATCCATAAAATGTATGAGTTCCCATGTTGCACCAAAATCCTGAGTAATACGAACTTTCATTGCAACATAACCCCAAAAAGTTGTTGTATTAGGATAGTCGGGATAGTTAACCACTCTGTAGTGAAAATTCAGCACGGGATTTGCGCCCATCTCAACGTATGAAGTTTTCACCCAGCCTGATTGATAGGCATAGTACAGGTTTACTGCCAATCGTTGGCTGTTATCAATCCCTCCGTTTGGTCTTACGGAGAAGCGATCGGTTGTCCAACCGTAAGGGAGCAAATTGTTTGATTCAAAATCCTCGTTTATAAAGTTGGCAACGTAAACTTGAGCATACCCTGTTCCTAAAAGGAGGAATATCAGTATCAGTAATTTTATTTTTTTCATCTTAAATTTATTAAAAAACTACCTTTACCGTTTTGTTTCCGGATTTTATGATGTAAATGCCGGCGGTGGCGATTGATATTGATGAAGACCCGATGAAATGCGTTTCTACCTCACAGGTTGCCATGTTTTCGTAAATCAATCTGCCGGACATATCATAGATACTCCATTTTTCGCCGGGAATCAAACCGCTGAGGTGTAAAATACCATCGCGGATGCAGGCTGTTAAATGTTGCTTAACAACATTATCTAAAATGCCGTCAATGGGTATAATAACAATTGTTAAACTCTTTGTATCAGCTCCAAATTCATTGCTTGCTTTTACGGTAAAAGTATATGTTCCTGGCACCATTGGTGTTCCGGAAATTGTTCCGTTGCCATAGATGGTTAGCCCCAAAGGCAGGTTTCCACCCTCTAACGACCAAGTTACAGGGGTATCGCTATTGGCAGTTAGCGTTTGGTTGTAATCTATGCCTTCCTTTCCATCGGGCAAAGTTTCTGTAGTGATCACAGGCGGATAGATAACACTAATAGAGAATCCTTTGGTGGTGTTTCCAATGATATTGGTTGCTTTTACTGTAAAATTGAAAACTCCCGATGCTGTTGGAATACCTGAGATCACACCTGCTCCGGTTAATTCAAGTCCGGTGGGCAAAGCGCCACCATCCAACGACCATGTAATGGGCGTTGTGCCTTCGGCAGTTAGCGTTTGGTTGTATGTTTCTCCCACTTTTCCTCCGGGAAGATTTTCTGTGGTAATAACAGGCAGGTCTCCTATTAAGAGAATAGTAATAGACAACCCTTTGATGTCGCTTGTAACGTTGTTGGTTGCTTTTACAACAAAGTTGAAAGTACCTTCTGCTGTTGGAATACCTGAAATTTCGCCTTCTTCTGAAAGGGTAAGACCCGTTGGTAAGTCACCGCTTTCTATCGCCCATGTAATTGGTTCATAGCCTTCGGCTTCAAGCATTTGACTGTATTCAGCGCCTACCACACCGTTGGGCAAACTTTCTGTGATAATAACGGGTGCTCCGGGGAAACGTAAATGTTCCGGCATATCAACAAAATTGCCGAAAAGCCCTGGTAATTTTCCGTTTGCCGTAGTCCAACCGTCTTCCTCTGTAAACATTCCGCCAAGCGTGCCGTCGGCGTGAATTTGTTCAATAGTTATGTTTGCTCCGTCTATGTCTCCAGCTCCAATATTAAACCAACTTGTGCCGCCAAATGGATTTATCATATGGTTAAATGCAATATGTTCGGAAATTGAACCGGAGTTTTGTCCAATAACACGTCCATAGTGGCTGGCGGTATTTCCTTGTCATGCTATGCTTGGGTTTAATGCGGCATTACTGAACACAAAACCGGCAGAGAAGGACAAATTATTTCCAATAACTCCTCCGGCTGTTGCGGAAGAGTATAAAGAAAACGCACTTAAAGCGCCTGTTGAATAACAACCCGATACTCTGCCTCCCATGTTAATACCAACGACTCCGCCCGCAATTGAAAGGCTACCGGTATTGGAAGCATTAATGTTAGCGGTTGAGTAGCAGTTATAGATAAAACCGGTGTTGTATCCCACAATTCCGCCTGCAATCGCTCCCGAATTGGTAGCCGATGAATTGATAATACCTGTTGAATAGCAATTAGATACTGTGCCGCTAATATTATATCCAACTACGGCAGCAATACAAGAGTAAGCAAAAGTTGAAGAGGTGAGGTTTACATCTTCAACGCCAAGATTTTTAATGGTGCTGTTGCCAACATATCCAAACAAGCCCATCCTGTCTAAGGATTCGTTATCCATATAAAGACCTGTAATGATCTTGTAGTTGCCATCGAATACATTGCCTCTGAATTGCGTTTCAAATGCCGCTCCTATTGAAATCCAGCCTACTCCGGTTTGATAATCCAACAAGTCTATATCATTGATAAGTTTGTAATGTTTGTCGTTGAAATTATCATTCCCGTCATTGATATGAGTTGCTAATTGTTTAAGTTGCGCCGCAGTGGCAATTATGAATGGGTCTTCTTCCGATCCTGTACCCGATTCAAAACCGGTTGCTTCAATATTAATTGTCAACTGTCTTGTGGCTTCTCCTGCATTATTGGCTGCTTTTACAGTGAAAGTAGATATTCCTGCTGCAGAAGGAGTTCCGGATATTGTGCCGGTTGCCGAAAGTTCCAATTCTGCGGGCAAACTTCCACTTATTACCAACCATGTAATTGGAGCAGTGCCGGTTGCAGTGAGTGTTTGGCTGTAAGTAGCTCCTACATATCCTCTGGGCAAGTTTAAGGTTACAATAACCGGAGGGTATTCTATTAAAACAACAAGAATTGACAATACCTTTGTATCGCTTCCAAACGCATTGGTTGCTTTTACCATAAAATTAAACGCACCTTGTGTGGTTGGGGTTCCTGAAATTACACCTGACGGTGAAAGTGCTAATCCTGCTGGTAATGCGCCATCTTCCAACGACCATGTTATAGGCTCGTTGCCTTCGGCGGTAAGGGTATGGCTATAGGGTGCTCCCACTTCGGCGTTGGGCAATTCTTCGGTTGTAATGGATGGAGGAACAGGGATTCTTAGATGTTCCGGCATCTCTACCGGCGCTCCAAATCCGGGCAGTTTGCCATCTTCGGTTGTCCAGCCGTTGGCTTCGATAAAACGATCGCCGAATGTGCCGTCTTCGTGGATTTCATAAACATCAATACTTGCTCCGTTTTCATGATTGGCGCCTGTAGTTTCCCAAATTGCTTCACCGTTAGGGTTTAATATATTGTCGAATGCTATATTGTTAGTTAGCCCGCCCATCATATTTCCGCCAAGAACTCTCCTAAACATGCTACTTGCATTGCCTGAACCGTTCAAACCCGTATTTAAAGCAGCGCTGTTTGAAATACTTCCCATTAAAGTATAACCTGCAATTCCACCTGCGTTTGCAGTACCGGTAGTGGATGAACTAATTGAGCCTATTGAATAACAGTTTGATATTGTGCCCATCATATTATTTCCTACAATTCCGCCTCCATTTGCTCCGGAGGAAACACCGGCAGCATTTATAGAAGCCATTGAATAGCAATTTGATACATTGGCGCTATTATTTCCAACTATTCCACCGGCATTTGTATTACTATTTGTAGATGTTGCTTTTATAGTACCCGATGAATAGCAATTTCTCACAATGCCGCCGGTGGCATTATTTCCTACTACACCACCCACAGAAGCCATCGCCATAACATGATTTGTAATGTTTACATTTACAACTCCAAGATTTTTTACGGTTGCGGCTTGAATATGCCCAAATAATCCAACGTTGTCAAGCGTAGTAGTGTTTATAAAAAGCCCTGAAACTTCTTTGTTGTTTCCGTCAAAAATACCTTTGAATGAAAAAGTTGCGTTAAGTCCAATGGGTCTCCACCCTTCGCCATCCTGATAGCCTGACAAATCAATATCGTTGCCGAGTTTGTAATATTTTGTGTTGTAATTTGTATTGTTGCCATTGATATAAACAGCCAACAGAGCAAGTTGTTGGGGAGTTACAATGATATACGGATTTTCTTCGCTTCCATCTCCGGAATCAAATCCGGGAGTTTCAATTTCAACGGTAAATTCTTTGGTGTCGCTTGCAAGATAGTTGGTCGCTTTAACGGTAAATGTAAAAGTACCTTCCGCTGACGGCATTCCTGAAATTAGACCTGCTGTTGAGAGTGTAAATCCACCGGGCAATGTACCGCTTTCCAATGACCATGTTATGGGCATATAACCGGTAGCTGTAAGGGTTTGGTTGTAAGCAACTCCCACTTCTCCAAAAGGTAGATCATCGGTTGTAATAGTTGGAGGAATTAAATGTTCAGCCATCTCAACGGGTGCTCCAAAACCGGGTAACTTGCCATTTTCGGTAGCCCAACCGTTCTCTTCGAGAAATCGTCCGTCAAATGTGCCATCTTCATGAATAGCGTAAACATCAATATCTTCACCGTCTCTTTGGTTTGCTTCCGTAAATTCCCACTCTGCTGCACCATTTGGGTTTCGCATTTTGTTAAAACCAATGTTGCCGGCGAGTGTACCCATTGTATTTACCCCGATCACACGACCATAAAAACTTGAGGGATTACCTGAGCCTGAAATACTTGGGTTTAATGCCACGCAGTTTGAGATGGTGCCCATTAATGCGCCGCCTGATATTCCGCCTGCACCGGCAGTGCCGGTTGTAGTGGCGCTCACAACTCCTATTGAATAGCAGTTAGCTATAGTTCCCATCATATTATTTCCTACAATTCCGCCGCCATTTGCGCCTGAGGAAACTCCGGCAGCAGTTACAGTAGCCATTGAGTAACAATGGGATACATTTCCACTATTATTTCCAACTATGCCACCGGCATTTGTATTAGAATTTGTAGATGTTGCTTTTAGGGTACCCGATGAATAGCAATTTCTCACAAAGCTGTTAGTGGCATTATTGCCCACCACAGCACCCACAGAAGCCATTCCCATAACATGATTCGTAATGTTAACATTTACAACACCAAGATTTTTTACGGTTCCTGTTTGAAGAAATCCGAACAACCCGACGTTAAGGTGCGTTGTGGTGTTTATATAAACTCCCGAAACTTCCTTATAGTTACCGTCAAAAACCCCTCTGAATGCCCGGGTATTCATTTCAAGCCCAATTGGAGTCCAGCCTTCTCCGGTGTTGTATGCCGAAAGGTCAATATCGTTTTCAAGTTTGTAGTGTTTTGTGTTGTAATCTTCATTATTGGCGTTTATAAGCATTGCCAACTGCACAAGCTGCTCGCGGGTTGTAATGATGTATGGGTCTTCTTCTGTTCCTGTGCCGGTTTCAAAATCGGCTGCCACAATAACAATTAAATATTCCTTTGTATCTTCTCCGCCGCCGTTTTCAGCTTTTACCGTAAAAGCAAAAGTTCCCGCAGTGATTGGCGTTCCCGAAATTTCTCCTTCCGACAAGATTTCTAAGCCGTTAGGTAAAATGCCACTTTCTAAAGTCCAAATAATTGGAACACCGCCTGTTGCAGTAAAAGTTTGGCTGTATTCAGTTCCAACAACACTATTCGGTAAACTTTGCGTAGTAATTACCGGAGGGATAATAGGCGCCGGAGCAATAGTAATGGTCAATTCTTTTGTGTCGTCTCCAACTTCGTTGGTTGCTTTTACCGTAAAATTGTATATCCCATCTTCCAAAGGAGTTCCTGAGATTACGCCCACTTCCGAAAGTATTAATCCTTCCGGCAAATCACCGCTGTTTAATGACCATGTTATAGGTTTTACGCCTTTGGCTTTAAGTGCTTCACTGTATGCCTCTTCGGCAATACCATTAGGCAAACTTTCGGTTTTAATAACCGGCGGACCGGGGATATTCAAGTGTTCCGGAATAGCTACCGTATTACCGGCTAAACCGGGCAATTTACCGTTTTGTATCATCCAACCATTAGCATTAAGGAAAAGACCTCCAATTGAGCCGTCCTCCCAAATGGTTGCTGCCTCTATATCAGCGCCGTCTATCAGGGTTGCGCCAATATTGTTCCAAATTTCATCACCGCTTGGGTTTTCCATATCAATGAAACCAACATTATTGGTAAATGTACTCATGTTCCATTGATTTCTTGATGTTACCCGTCCAAAAAAACACATATAACTCGAACGGCTGTATATGCTGGAATTTAGTGCTGCACAGTTCAATATATTAGTAGAGCCGTTGTCTCCTACAATTCCACCTGCATTAGAAGACCAATTATTTACAGCAGCATTAGAAGAAGCGCTAATAGCGCCTGTTGCATAACATCTTGATATTGAGCTGCCACTGGCGGCGTGTCCGGCAATACCGCCTGCTGCTGAAAATGAATTGTTAGCAAAAGAAGTTACTGATGTTGTTGAATAACAATTTGATATACTACCTGAAGTATATCCAACCAACCCACCTGCATAAGCAGATGATGCAATTTCACCGGGAGAAGATGCAGATACAGAACCTGATGAATAACAGTTCAACATAGTTCCACCGGCGAGCCATCCCACTATTCCTCCTACAACAGATATACTGAAAGATGATTTTATGTCTGCGTCCACAACTCCAATATTTCTTACGGTTCCGTCAGTAACATACCCGAATAGTCCGATGTAGCCAATTCCGGTATTATTAATAACAAGCCCTGTAATTTTCTTGTTGTTACCGTCAAAATACCCTTTGAACGATGTTGCCGAACCGTTTCCAATCGGATTCCATCCGGCGCCGGTTTGGTATGCCGACAGGTCAATGTCGTTGGCAAGTTGGTAGTACTTGTCGTTAAAGTTGGCATTTCCTTGATTGGTAAATGCTGCCAACTGTGCAAGTTGCTGAGCCGTTTCGATAATATAAGGCTCAAATTCCGTGCCATTACCGCCTGCAAACTGCGCAGAAGAGGTAAATGGGAAGAATAACCAAGTTAGAACCATGATTTTAGCAAGATTTGCGAGATTTACAAGATTTTTCTTGCTTGAATTTAAAATAGAAAAAGTTAAATTACTCATAATTATTAAGATTTTGTTTGACAAATAATTAAATGCACTCTAGGTTCTTGAATCTGTTTGGAAAAACGTTCTCACAAAAAACACGTTGGCAAAATTATAAATAATAAAATAATATATAAAAATGAGGAATTGCTTTTGTGTTCTAATTCAGGAATTAGCACATATTTTTTTTTAATGAGCGAGTAGTAATAACCGGATTTGCATAAAGTTCCAAAAACATTCTTTCAAGGGTATCGTAATCTTCTATTTCCATTATCTTATCTAATTGTTCACTAATATATTGCTTAAACTCATTGAGTCGTTTTTTGGAATAATACGCAGTGTATTTCTTACCCTTTTTTAACAAATCATAAGCCATGTAATTAGTATCCCATAATTGATATGCAGAAATGATCTGTTGATCAATAATTTGGGTCAATGCGGTGCAAAAATCGGCTTCGTTTTCAGGAAGGGTTTTAATACTATTCATGGTAATAGGCGGCGTAATTCGCAAACATAGATTTCCTTTATATTGCATAATGCCGTTCATAATGCTGAAATAATCCTCACCAGGCGCTTTATTATAAACGCCGAATTTTTGCTTTAAATATAATTCTCTCACTTTGAGGTAATCACAAGGCTCGTATTGATAGGAAATAGCAACGGGAGTAATGTTTAGATTTGAAAAATGTTCTGCTAAATTGTGCCGATCACATAACGAAAGCATTTTGATAAGTCCCTGGTCGGTTTTATCAATGCCGTTTTTCGTGCGCCCGTTTCTTTGCGCAATCCAAAAAGAGGTGTTGTTATCCACAATGATGTGTTT
>Ga0123354_10014694_pt1 | contig 12198 bp, 5 predicted proteins | sample TergutLab28metaG_2_FD_97872 | JGI IMG/M metagenome (GOLD analysis project Ga0123354, IMG submission 97872) | Labiotermes labralis P4 segment gut microbial communities from Petit-Saut dam, French Guiana - Lab288 P4 | ecosystem: Host-associated > Arthropoda: Insects > Digestive system > Gut ... | reverse complement strand
CATAGTCCCCTTAAGCACATCCCAAACATCTTTTCCTTTCGGGTCAACATATCTCACAGGGTTGTTAAGGCAATAAGCATATGGCGAGATGTTATAATACTTTTCCGCTAATGGGTCAATAGTCGTGAACATAGGAACAATTCCATTGTAATATCTGGCACCAAAATCATACCAATTCAGTCCATGCATTTCATCATATTCCTTACCACCGAATTTGTAGGGTTGCAATTCTGGATTATAACCATCTCTCGGAGCACATACAACTGTAAATGGCATCCCAAATGGGTAATAGTTTGTTTCTTGCTGTGGTCCCCCATACGCAGTAACTCCGGGTACCGGAATTTGAACGCCGGATACCACCCGGTTATTACCCAAATGGTCTTTCGCATAAAAATAACATGCACTGTTGGAAGGTTTGGTTGCATAACCTTCTGGATTCAATATCCTTTTCAATACACCATTTTCGTAAATAATATGTCCGTTAGCGCAATAATCGGTAGTCAACGTACTCTGAACATCCGATGCACTTGGTGTGTAAACGGTAGTTCCCAGCGGAACAACTACCCCACTTTTTGCAGTTTGGTGTACCATCTTGCGTTTCACTCCCGACGCATCGTAACTGTATATTGTATTATGTCCGTACATGGATTGAATTCTGTCGGGCAAATTTAATACATTATATGTTATTCCTGCTATACCATTGTAATAATTTTGTTTAATATTGCCGTTGTTGTCATATTTAACTTTATCGCCGGTAGCTGTAACATTCGGTGTTACGAAACCAATGGTAGAAGTTGAGGTCGAAGCATCTGTTATACCTGATAATTGATTTCCGTTGTAAGTTAAAGTCAAATCATCCACCAAAGTACCGGTGCTTGGAATAGAAGGAGGATTAGTAAGGGCATACCGTTTCATTTTTTCTATGTTACCGTTTTTATTGTACTGGGTCACTTCTTCCGTAAAATAATCGCATACAGTAGTTCCTGATAAATATTGTCCCTTTTTCAAACGGTTCAAACCATCGTATATATACCTGTAGCCTTGAATACTATTACTTGTCAAGCCCCGCCAGGAAATAGCCGATATATTGCCATTGTATTGAGGCGTGTTGCCGGCGTAAGATTCATTGTAATAAAGCGTTTCGTCAAAAGGACCACTTTTGATGCTGGTAAGCCAATTACGAATATTATAACCATAGGTGGTTGTTATGGCATTTCCATATTGTTGCTTGCTTGCCAGTCGCCCCTTATCATCATAAGCAAGTGTCGACAAGGTGGCAAAATCCGGATCGGAGTTTACTTTATATTTGGTGGTTGTTGGGCGGTCAGCATGGTCGTATGCGTATGAATAAGTCTCCGTAATAGTATTGGTTACACTATTTAAGATAGCTGTATGAATGGATTGTTTCCAGTTTGGCTTTCCGGTAAATGAATAATTGATGTATTCTTTTTCATAACCGCTTAAGTGATTGGAAGCAATGGATTGAATCATTCTACCTTGACTGTCGTAATAGAAAACAGTACAAATTCGCGCATTCGGATTACCATTGTTCAGTATATCGCTAATGGTACCGGTGAGTAAGCCTTTAGTTTTAGTTTCATCTGTATCCGTGCCGTATCTTTTATTATCAAAACCTGTTGGGATTTGATAATTATAATTACTCCCAAAATAGGGTAAATTTTTAAAGCGATAATCGTCATAGTAATTAACGGTTAAAACCTGTAGAACATATATATTAGTAGATTGGAGCATACGTGGATACTGATTTTCACTATAACCATAGCAAATCATATTATAACAAGCATCACAGCCGTTATACACTTCGCGTATCACTGTATTATCTATAAATGTTCCTCGGATACTGGCGGCAGGCATACCAGACGGAATTACGCAAATCCCAGTCATAATTACTCTTCCCAAAGCATCATATTTATTGAAATACCATTTCTTTAAATCTTGACTTCTTAGTTCCCCATCTTGATAGAGAACCAATTGATCTGCTTTATCATAAATATTGTAAACAGGTTCAGCTCCGGGCAGTTTCTTTTCTATACAACGGTTACGATTATCATATTTATAAATATAAGCATAATCTTTTAATGCTGCATTGGATGTTGGAATGTAAGTCGTTGTAATAGTGGCGGCCAGGGCATCCGAAGCCATCGGAGGCAACACGAAGCGCAAGTTCCCGAAATCGTCGTATACGTAATAAGTATCATACGAAGTGTTTCCATCCATTTGCCTTTGCAACAATACCCTGCCTAATTTATCTTTAAATTCGTAAGCTATTTTACTGTCTTCGTCCGTCGTTCTGACAACATAGAGTATATTGTCGGCATAATCAGTAGCAGTTTTTACTAAATTATCGCCCGAAATAGAATAATTCCGGCAAGGATAGGTGGTACTATTGGTCAGATAGTCTGTTTTCACTGACTTTCCTTTCGTCTGCCAGTCATTTCCCGGCCCATACTGCTGGACGGTGCGGTTCAAAGGCGAAATTTCATATACCGGTTTGGAATAGGCATAATCATCATTACTGTAAGCAGTTTTTGATAGGGAAGCAACACTGGCTCTGGCAACGAATGCTCCGTTGGTATTAGTAGTCGGAGTTGGCAGCCAACTGTAAGATTCCCTGTTAAATTCATCGTAATCCTGTAGAGTTACCAGATCAGTTTTTGCAGGTGTAAATTTATTTTGCACTACTTCCACCGGCCGTCCCAAGCCATCGAAATATTGAAAGGATACTATCTCATCGTTGTCGGGATTAAAAGTAACAGCGTTTTTTCCGGTGCGTGGAACGGTGGTTTTGATATAATTTCCACCATTGGGTAAGATATTTTGAGGATTAGTTGCCGGAGATGTTCCTGCTGAAGTTCCCCCACTACATGACTGACATTTGAAAGTAATTTCCAATTGAAAAGCTTTTTTGGCTGGATTTGGATTTACAAACAACACCCGGTATTGTCCTGCAGGAAAAGTGAAGGATGTGTTTAAATTTAATCCGGTGAGCAAAGTAGCATCCGTTCCCTTAAAATAACCATTAATAAAAAAGTACGGATTGGAAAGAATTTCTTTTGCAGTGAAGGTAAAAGTTTTATTAATAGTAAAGCCTATACAATAAGTCGTAGCTGCATTATTATCATTCCGTTGGAGCTTATACGTGTAATCACCTGTAATAGTTCCCAAACTAATATCTTGAGCGTATATTTCCACAATGCCTGCAAAAATAAAAATGATATATAAAATTGTCTTTTTCATTGCTGTGTTGTATTTATTGTTTAATATAATAATCATAACTTTCCGTGATTTTTTTCGTCCCGTCATATTTATTTATCAAACGATTGAAAGTATCGTATTCAAAATAAATATTTCTTTTCGACGGGTCTTGAACTTGTATGAGGCCAACCATAGGTTTATACCAGAAAGTGGTAACATGGGCATCTTTCAAAGCAGCTTTGTCTCGCAGACCATTGATTATGGTTGTATCTGCCGCAGCCGGCGCCAATTTTTTAGCAATATTGTCCAGGTCACCAGCTGAAATGACGCCTGTCAGTTGAGAATAAGTGCAGTTTTTGATTTCGGCAATCGGATACTGGTAGTTGTATCCCCAAATATAGACTACTTTAGTAGCATTGTCTTTGGTGATATACAGTGGATTTCCGAATTTATCGTAATTCTCATATTTCAACAGGGTATCAGTAGCATAGCTTCCATTCTTTATGGAAATATTGGTAAGCGCCAAGCCAAAACCGGAATTAATGGAAGTGTTGTAGTTCATTGTTTTAACCTGAACAGGTGTACTGTTCATCGAAACCGATTCCTGTGTCAGTACGCTTACCATGTTGTTTGCCGATAATCCATATTTGTATTCCGTAATTTTCGTTTTATTATTATCCAGTGTTTCCGTCATTTTTTTCACCTTATAATTTGACGGATCGTATTCAAAATCGGTTATTTTGTTGATTTTATTTGTGCCGAAATAAGCATTTTCTTCTTTTTTAGTCAAATAAGTAGTGTAATTAGTTGTGGGATACGCCATAAGTACCGGTATTATATGTTGTGCATCAATAAAAGGAGTAGTAGCAAGCCATTCCATTTGTCGTATGTTGATAAAATCCCTTACTATATTTTCAACAGAATAGGTGTATTTCTCTTCACTGACTGTATTGTTATTTCCATCCAAAACAGTAGAAGACGCTAACTTACCGTTCAAGATAGAAGTAGCTTTGTTTGAAGGAATAAAAATACTCAAACTGGGATATGCATTGATTTCATCGACATTCTTAAATTCTACAATATTTTTCCCTGTACCGGTTTTTTCATCGGCAGATAAATTTTCCACTTCTACCCGGCTGTAACCTACTATCGCTTCACTTCCACTTGTGGAATAATTCCAAACATTGGATGAATTTATCCTGTCAAATAAATTATAATCTGTACCTGGTTGAATTTTTTCTTTCGTAAAACGTTGGTCGGTAAATTTCATTGGATGAATTAATTTTCCACTGGAATTTCCATCTTTTGTGACATATTTGTACCTCTTCACAGACGCTATGGTATTATTATCCGTATAATTTGTAATTTTCTTTATTCTTAGACCGCCTCCAATAGATACTATTTCTTCCGCTGTCCCGGTCGAGCTTCCGGTTGTTGCCGAGCTACTATAAACCAGACTTCCTACTACCCCATTCTCCAAAAGGTAATTATATGGATTGGGCAGATTCGGATCTATGTGTGTACTGAATGTTACCCGTCCTACAGGTAAATCAACCTGGTCTTTTATGGTAACAATCTTATTTTGATTGAATTGTGTTTTTTGAGCATCAGTGGTAATAGCATATTTATATGCCTTAGACGAGGCGCTCCCTGCTGCTACGGTAAGTGTCACATAAAACTCGTCCATCTTTGAAACATCATAATTTTTACCGATAATCGTAACCTCAACATTAGCATTCTTAGTCAAAGTTTCCACTTCAAATTGGCGCATTTGGGCTCCCGGATAAAAGGAAGGATAACCATTATTACCTATTTGACAACTGCCGCTTGGAGCTGATAGACTGGCAGAATAGACAATACTGCTAAATTCGTTAGGTTCAAATTCAAATACCGTTTTTCCTCCTGTTGGGTAAGTAATACTTTTCAACATGCCTGCAGTTATAACATTCTTATTCGCCTCTCGATGGGCTCCCGTAAAATTAAGTAAACAGGAGGCGACACTCTCTCCATACTTCAGGAAATCGGTGGTAGGCAGGAGTGTACTGGTGCTGGAATATAAATCAGAAGGATAGTTCAACTTGGTGAATGCTTCTTGACACGAGTTGGAATAACCATTGTAATAGCCCCATAAGTCTTGTGAAAAAGAAGTTTTGCAGGGCAAAGAAGTGCTCTCATCATAAGTGAGGGCATATTTCATACTTTTCCCACTTGTACCGTTTTCCCATTGGATAATTTCCGTCAATTTCAGCCTTTTACTTACGCGAGCCGGTATGTTTATCATATTGCCCATACCGTCATTATTCCCTGTAAAATAGTTATATTGGAATTCGTATTTTTTTCGTAAGGTTTTAGAAGACCGATCCATTACTTTCATCTCCTGCAGTTTAAGCGCCCCAGTCATATCGTCGCGTGAACCGGTAGTGAATACGATACTGTCTAATGGAGTAATGATACTGGACAAATACAACGGATGATAAGACTCTGTATATGTACCAAACTTATATGTATTCCATTTTACGCCATTAAGGTAATTGCAAGATTCGGAAATTGTTGGCAATTTCTGTACCTGTATACTGGTATTCTTATTATAATTGATTTTTACTAATTCATTCCCTTGATAGGTAATTTGCGACAAAAACCAGCTCACTTGTGGCTTAGTATATTGACCGGAGAAATAAATCATTTCCCTGTCATCCACATTATTTGCCTCACCAAAAAATTTATATTGGTAGCCAAATTCATCAGTAATAACCCAGGTATCGTTGCCCTGTTTCTCTATTTTGTATTTGTTCTTCTCCCCATTATAAACAATGGCTCCTGTTGTTGGATGTATACTGAATTTAAATGATTGCCCCAAAAAAGAAACATTGTATATATCTCTTTCACCATTACCCATGCTTGCTTCCTTCGTAACTTTAAACTCCTTGCCATTAGGATCGTTACAAGCTTGGTCAAACTGTGATAATGTCATTGTAGGCGATAATGATACGACTGGAAAAGGAGAAGGGATTCCATCCGGCATACCTGACGCTTGCCTATAGCTTGTTGAATAACTTAACATACCTGCCCAATCTGTTGCACTGGCAAAGGCGAGTAAACCGTTATTTAAATTAGAAGATTGAAGTAACCCATCAATGGCTCCCACTGCTGAAACCGATATACACCCACCAGCCAGCAAATTCCAGCCCAATCCCACCCAAGTGGCTTCCTGGGCAACTTGTATCCCTGAAGCATTGTAATCCAGCGAGATAGGGAATTCAAAATCTTTTACTTTGATAGTGTATAAGGGAATATTGATGCTCGGAATACCGGTGTATTCACTCACCGGATATTCTCCATAACGTTCCAATCCCATTACTTCGGAGGATTTCGGAACAATATTTGGGACAGGTGCTCCTGTGCCGCCTTGTCCGTATAAACTTACTGCGCTTAATAACGAGAAAAGTAATGCTATATATTTTATTGCTTTCATGTTCTTATTGTTTTTAAAAAGTGTATTATCGTTTCATGATAATTTGGCTGATTAAATGGTCGTCTAACCAAATGTCTAAGATGTAATTGCCCAGAGTCAAACCGGAAAGATCCATTTGGAAGTTGCATATCCCTTCCGGTTGGTATCCTTTATTGGTATCCTGATAAATCATTCCCATTGAGTTGCGCAGCTGTGTCCTGACGTTGGCGCTTTTTGGAAGATACATTTCTATATTCAAAGGCCCGGTTTTCACCGGATTCGGATAAAAATTGTAGGTCAGGCCTTTCCATGGGTCTGCATCGGGGCTGATGCCATCAGCCCGTACTGCCAGGTTAGCCTCATCATCGTCAAGATAGTAATATTCCTGAGGAGGATAAAAAAAGGCTGTTGCCAGGAAATCATGATTCCTCCTGCTATCCAAGTGTTGTTCCCAACTGCGAACTGTTTCAAAAACCGGGTAGCGGTAACCTCTTTCATACCAGCGAAAAGTTTCTACTACAAAGACTACCGAATCGTGTTGAAGACGGAAACGAATGCTGTCGGGTGAGATGTGCAGAGGGTTGGCTAATTTTTCGTAATATGCGTCACTAATCGGACGGTTATCTTCGGCAATGTATTTAAGCGTCCGGGTGCGGAGCATATTCTTCAAGGTATCCTTGCTGGGAAGAATCATCATTCCATAAGAATCCGCACGGGTTTCGACCGTTCCCATGGCTTCTAATTCCAGCCGGTTGCCATATTCGCCATGGGCATAAAAATCACTGCGCGACTTGTCGCCGTAATTGACCGGGAATTTCAATAATAATTCCGGCTGGAGGTCGTGTAATTGAGTGGTTTGATTATCAAAGCCCCACAATAACAGAGAATCGTTTTGCAATGTATAATGATAGTGGGTAAGGTGTTCCATACCGGTAATAATCGTATCATTTTCGGTAGAATAAACCAACTCATATTCATCATTGACTACGTTTAACTGACTGAAATCCCAGAGAACATTTTCTCCAGTGCGGCCGGGGTCTTTGTAGCTCACCTGTTGCTTGTACAAAACATCGTTCGGCCGGAAACCGTTCAACTCGCTTTTCAATACATGTTGTGCCGGAAGCATTCCCGGAATAACCAACAACATAAGTAATGTTACATAAAGATAAATTTTCATGATAATGAATGTTCTTTGATAAAATTAATAAATTCAATTAGCTCTTTTTAATTTTCTTTTGCGCAATGGAAAATTCATGTGTCAAAAATATAAGAAAAATTTGAGAATTAAAGCATCGAAAAAGTGGTAAAAAGCGAAATTTTTTATACATTTTATTTGGTTGATTATTAGATATTTATAATTTTTTGCCACTTTTTGTAGATATGATGTATTGTTTTTGTAGCAAAATGCTATTTTTGCAAAATATTTTCAAGGGAAATTTGTTATATGTATTATGAAAAATATGCAATATTATGAATAGGAAAGTGGTGGAAAAGATCAAGAGTCTTCGTGTAGCCGGCAAGTTAACACAAGATTACATGGCCGAAAAACTGAACATCTCACGTTCGGCTTATCAAAAAATAGAATCGGGTGATAGTCATGTTTGGGCTAAGTATATGGGAAAATTAATGGATATATTTGGAACAACTTCGGAAAAATTTTTCAGCAACATTGAACATGTGGGTGTTGTCATACATGATAATATTAAGGAAAGTGTCGAAAGATATCATGAAGCATTTTATCGGGAAAAATGTGAAATTTACGAAAAACTTCTTGCTGCAAAAGATAAACAAATCGCTCTCATGGAAAAATTATTAGAGAAGATATAAGATTATCTTATTTCATTTTAAAATACGCAGAAAACAGGAAGGGGAATTTAGGGGTAAAACCCTTGTTTTTTCAGCACCTCCAACAGAATTTTTGAAAAATATTCATTGTCGGCTTTTTTATACCTTACGTCTGTAAAAACCTGGGCTAATGTTTCTTTATGATTTTCTTTAATAAACTGATGATTTTCTGGCAACGACTCTTTGTTTGAATAATATAAGTCAATATCCTGAGGTTTGTAATCATTGTAAGTTTCATGGTGAATGAAAGAGGCTATGGGCAAACGGTCTGGTTGAGGCGGAATCTCTTCAGGAAAACCTAAAGTAATGGTAGTTAAGGGAATTACGAATTTGGGTAAAGCCAAAATAGGAATGATTTTGTCGGGATTATAGGTCGTTGTTCCTAAATAACAAATGCCTAAGCCTTTTTCTTCTGCCGCTACACAGAATGTTTGGGCGAAGAACAGAGCATCCATGGAGGCATTAAAAAATGAAACGAAATTGTCATATCCGGGAATGGCATTTCGCAATATACACCATTTGTTGAACCTGTTAAAATCGGCGCAGATGGTTAATACAACAGGCGCCTGAGTTATCATCGGTTGATTGAAATGAGCCGGGGCGAGTGTCGCTTTCATTGTTTCATCGCGAGTAACAATCACACTGTAAAGTTGCATATTTCCGGTGGTGGATGTGCGGGCTGCAATTTCCAATAACTCATTTAACAACTCATCGCTTACAGGTTTATCCGAATATTTTCTGATTGTTCTTCTGTTTTTTAAAGACTCCATAAGTTTCATTTTTAGAAACAACAAATGTATATATATTTTAATAATGAAAAAGTATTTTATCTATTTAAATTTCATTTTGGAAAACTTTTTTAATAACTGAAATTTTTAATCATCTATTTTTCAGTATTTTAATTTTAAAATTAGACAATATTTGTGAAAAATGAAATATAATTTCATGTACATTTGGAGATTCTAAAAGTAATTCGTAACATTGCACTCTCATTTTGTTTTTATAAAAATAAATTATGCAACAATCAAAAAAACTATATAAAAATTTTTTTAGCCGTGGACAGAAAAACCTACTCATTTGATGAAGCTTATCTGGCTTCACTTAATTATTTTACGGGGGATGAATTGGCTGCTAAGGTATGGGTTAACAAATATGCATTGAAAGATGCTTTTGGTAATATTTACGAAAAATCTCCCGATGATATGCACAAGCGTTTGGCCAAAGAGGTCGGGAGAATTGAAGCAAAATATCCCAATCCTTTATCTGAAAAAGAATTGTATGATTTATTCGACAAATTCAAATATATAGTCCCTCAGGGAAGTCCAATGACCGGAATTGGAAACGATTTCCAGGTTGCCTCCCTTTCTAACTGCTTTGTAATCGGGATTGATGGTAGCGCCGACTCTTACGGCGCTATCATTAAGATCGATGAAGAACAAGTTCAGCTTATGAAGCGTCGTGGAGGGGTGGGGCATGACCTTTCTCACATTCGTCCTAAAGGTTCTCCGGTAAAAAATTCCGCATTGACTTCGACGGGTTTGGTTCCTTTTATGGAACGCTATTCCAATTCTACGCGCGAGGTAGCGCAGGATGGCCGTCGGGGCGCCTTGATGTTGAGTGTGTCGATTAAACATCCCGATTCGGAGTCGTTTATTGATGCCAAGATGACGGAAGGCAAGGTTACCGGCGCCAATGTGTCGGTAAAAATCGATGATAATTTTATGAAAGCGTTAACAACAGGGAAGTCTTATTATCAACAATATCCTGTTGATTCGGAAGACCCTTGGGTTGTCAAAGAAATAGATGCGCAGACTTTATGGAAAAAAATTGTACACAATGCATGGCGTTCTGCCGAACCCGGGGTTTTATTCTGGGATACAATTATCAGAGAATCGGTTCCTGATTGTTATGCCGATTTAGGATTTCGCACTGTTTCTACGAATCCGTGCGGAGAAATTCCTCTTTGTCCATACGACAGTTGCCGTTTGTTGGCCATCAATCTATATTCGTATGTCGTTAATCCTTTTAAAAAGGATGTTTATTTCGATTTTGATTTGTTTAAAAAGCATGTGGTTTTGGCTCAGCGTATCATGGATGATATTATTGATCTTGAGACCGAAAAGATTGACGGAATTTTGGCGAAGATAGAAACTGATCCTGAAGTGGAAGATATAAAACATGCGGAAAGAATTCTTTGGCAAAAAATCAGACAAAAGACATTGCAAGGCCGTCGCACAGGTGTTGGAATCACCGCAGAAGGTGATATGATAGCTGCTATGGGATTGCGCTATGGCTCGGAAGACGCGATTGATTTTGCCGAAAAAGTGCAAAAAACATTGGCTTTAAGCGCTTACGCTTCTTCCGTTCAAATGGCTAAGGAACGCGGAGCTTTTGAAATATACAACCACAAAAGGGAAGAAAAAAATCCTTTCATTAACCGGTTGAAAAAAGAAGATCCTGATTTTTATAAGGATATGGTAAAATATGGCCGTCGCAATATTGCTTGTTTGACTATTGCTCCTACCGGCACTACCAGTTTGATGACACAAACAACTTCGGGTATCGAACCTGTTTTCTGGCCTGTATATAAACGCCGCCGGAAAGTGAATCCAAACGATTTATCCGTAAAAGTTGATTTTGTGGATGCGACCGGCGATGTTTTTGAAGAATATAACGTATTTCACCATAAATTTGTTACCTGGATGGAAGCGAATGGTTATTCTACAACTAAAAAATATACTCCGGAGGAAATTGATGAGCTGGTTGCCAAATCACCTTATTATAAAGCTACCGCTAATGATGTGGATTGGTTGCAGAAGGTAAAAATGCAAGGCCGTGTGCAGAAGTGGGTAGATCATTCTATCAGCGTTACGATCAATTTGCCCCACGATGTGGATGAAGAATTGGTTAATAAACTATATGTGGCGGCTTGGAAATCCGGATGCAAAGGTTGTACCGTTTATCGCGATGGCTCGCGCAGCGGGGTATTGATTGCAGCAGATGATGAGGATAAGAAGAAAAAAGATTGTAACTGCATAGAAGTTCAAGAAATATTGCCGAAACGTCCGCGCGAATTGGAAGCCGATATTGTTAAATTCCAAAACAATAAAGATAAATGGATTGCTTTCGTGGGAAAAGTCAACGGTCGTCCTTACGAAATCTTTACCGGTATCAATGATGAAGATGAAGGTATATTCCTCCCGAAAAATATTTCGACCGGCGCCATCATCAAAAATACGGATGAAAGCGGAAACAAAAGATACGACTTTCAATATACTAATAAAAGGGGATATAAGACAACGATTGAAGGATTATCGGCCAAATTTAATCCCGAATTCTGGAACTATGCCAAATTGATTTCGGGAGTATTGAGATATGGTATGCCTATCGAACAGGTCATCAAATTAGTACAGGGATTGGAATTGAACGATGAATCAATCAATACCTGGAAGAATGGCGTTGAACGTGCATTGAAAAAATATGTAATTGACGGAGTAGAAGTGAAGGGGCAAAAATGTCCCAACTGTGGCAAAGAAGCGCTTGTTTTTCAGGAAGGTTGCCTGAGATGCACCGAATGTGGTAATTCTAAATGTGGATAAAATGACTCTATACCCAAAATTAATCATTGATGCGCTGCAAAATGTCCGGTATCCCGGAACCGGAAAAAATATTGTAGAAATGGGAAT
>Ga0123354_10014690_pt1 | contig 12200 bp, 8 predicted proteins | sample TergutLab28metaG_2_FD_97872 | JGI IMG/M metagenome (GOLD analysis project Ga0123354, IMG submission 97872) | Labiotermes labralis P4 segment gut microbial communities from Petit-Saut dam, French Guiana - Lab288 P4 | ecosystem: Host-associated > Arthropoda: Insects > Digestive system > Gut ... | reverse complement strand
ATAGACACAGGGAAACCAAGAAAAACCTGTGTCGAGGTGGCCGGTCGCAGGACCTTCCGAGTACTGACTTCTAGCCAGCAGTCCGGCATCTAAAGTACAAAAAAAAACAGCAATGCACACACACAGTACAAGATAATTTAAATACAACAATACACACGACCAACCGACAACAATTACAAACCAGACAACTTAAAACTAGCAACAATACACGCGAGACAAATTAGAATTTTTACTACATGTACAAAGGGTAAAAACCCCCAAGCAAGATAGTAATGTTTACAGTTTCTTGTATATTTTTTTCTTTTTACAATCATTAATTCACTCACGCTTTCACCCCAGTCCTTCACTTCTCATCACTTACTACTCCTATAAAACCTTTTCCATAAAGACTCGTCCCCCCCCCCTCTTCCCTATACCGCGCACTTCACTTCGCCTCATTCCACTTTACTCTGTTTCTTTCACTTCACTTCACTTTATTGCACTTCGCTACACTCCACGGTAGATAAAGAAATACAGCTCACTGATGATGGTCTTAGGACCGAAACATGTAGGAGGAGTTTTAGTCTTTTAATGTGTAAATTTGATATAAGTTGGTATAATAATTGAGTAACTGGACAATATGGACGGTGTAACAATGAAATCATTAATCACCGTACAGGATTAATATATGAGATTAGTAAGTAACTGTCGAGAAGTGGTGAGGCGACAGTGGAGTTGAGAGACGGTGCAAACTTAGAGGGAAAGCAAAATGTGAAGGTGCAGAACAGGTTTACTGCTGCGGCCGGGCTACGAGTTTTGTGGCGAGTAATTACAATGGCCGACCGTAAAGAAAACTGTGAATTGAAACAAGACAAACAATGTACATGTGACGTAACATTGAGACGCGTTCGCTTAATCATTTTTTCCGTCGAAAAACAATAACACATATTCTGAGTGTGTGTCTCTAGCCTTAGTTATCCAGCATTCACAGCGCACGCGCCGTATTATATTGTCGTCTGTGGCCTATCAGGCTGTACCATACTTTCCCACACTGTCTCATAAACGTCACGAATTACGTGAAATAGTTACCGAACACAAAATGTGGGTTTTGATTTTCTGTACAAATTTTATCTAAACATTTCTCATTCTAAGAATAATTCACCGAGATATCGTCACAAACGTACATCGGCCTTCATATAAAGTAACCGTTATTGTAGTCAGATTTTAGAGCAACTTGAATTTTCTGGACATATCCTGGAAATATAATTCAAATACCAATTTTCATGAAAATCTGTCAAGTGGGAGTCGAATTGTTCCGTGCGATCGGACGGACGGACGGACAGACAGACATGACGAAGCTAATAGTCATAATAATTTTTTTAAAATCGTCTAAAATTCACAAAAATTTATGGAATTTAACATTTGTTGGAAATCTGTTTCTTTTATTTCGAATGTATATTTAACCGCCTCTTGCTCTCCGCCACCCGAGGTGGTTGATCCACCCCCCGGCCCCCCAGGTAGCCCCTGATTTAAGGTAGAGCTCCTTAGAGAAGATGGCGTGAGAAGTGTATATGAGACAAGACTGGATAGTGAGATACATCAACTGGTACCGAGTAATAATATACATTAAAATGCGAAGAGGTAAGAAATGTTACAGTGACAGCCACGTGTCAGCCCACAATATCGGATAATAAAATTGCTCCCCCCCCCCCCCCAAAAAAAAAGAAAGAAAGAAAGATAGTGTGCTTGAAGTGTTTACATTACAATAGCATGACAACAGAATACATGAGATACAGCAATAGGAGTAATTGGCTAACAACATTGGGAATGCAAAATTTTATTGTGACTCTCTTCCTTTGTACAAGGGCGACTCAAATGCCTCTATTCTGCTTGTCGTAAAAAGCAGGTTTTTTAAATTTTTTTCCCCCTGTCTTTGCAGCACCCAAGCAATCTTTTTCAAAATGTTTCTATTTTCTTATTTGCCCCTCTTCAACTCAGTAGCCAAAAATAAAATAGTGTTAGATAGAAAAAAATATTGGGGAAGGGGGGGCTTTGCACACACCCCCAAGTTACGTCAACCTGTACAGCGCGACTGAAGAAGGGTGGTTAGAGCAATTAGAGGGGGGGGTGAGGGAACAAGACAAGAGAAGGCCTTCAATGTCGGAATAGATCTACAGCAGAACTCCACCTGTCCGGAGTAATCGGGATGGGGAGCCTTCCGGATAATTGGATTTTTCTTTGAAAATAGGCTACATTGGCAGTTTGAAGTTCCTATGTTCCTGTCTACAGTATGTACCCGATTCTACACCTTTCCACCTCGCCTAATTTGCTTTTCCAGAAGCCATAACACAGTAGTGCACTTGATCCGATAACCGGTAGTTTCAAGGAAAGTTAGTTTTGTAGCATTCGCTGCTAATTTATCAGAAGGGCCAAGCCGATCCGGATATTTGGAGTTCTACTGTACAAGAATATGGGGTTCAGGTAATGAATTCGTCAGCCAGTCCATCAACACGGAACACTGTAGCATGTTCATACAGTTACAGATATGCAAGACCTGATCCATGGAGCGTATGTCTTCATGACGGTTCTTCAACCATCTCATGAAGCAATCTCTACCCTTTTAAAAGCCCAGAAATTTCATTTCCTGTTCAGAAGAGCCCGCTATCACACCCTGTCCTCAGTCGGTTCCTCTCACACACACACACACACACACCACCACACGCCTCACACACACACACACACACACACACACACATCACACCACACCACACACCCCACACACACACACACACACACACACACCACACCACACACCACACACACACACACACACTCTTTGTTAAGATTCATTTTGCACTAAGAAGCAATAGCCGTCAGTAACAGTGCAGCGTGTGTATCAGTTTATTGCTGGCTACGTGTTTCGACTTTTGTGGAAAGCCGTCATCAGGCAACTGAACATGCATAAAGAAAGCTAATTTAAATAAAGCCTGTCAGAATGATACTTTTTTCAGGTACCTCAGATCTGAACTTTACAAAAATTGGGGCTACATTAGTAGAAAGTAGATAAAAGTCGAGATTGTAAATTAAGATAAAATAAATGTGTATTACAGTAAATACTGAAATTTTTTTTCAGCACTTCGAGTGTGAAATGGAAGATCTCCAATACTAAAATGAGCGTCGTTTGGTAAAATTTCAGGTTAAATTTTGTCGCTGAATTTTGTTGCACCCTGTAGAGGTACGGCCTACGGCATCATATACAGTTTTTTCCCCCGTAGTGTTTCGTCCTTTTGTATCTGATCCAGTCGGTCAGTCAGTGGATTTCAAAGTATAGCGGTCGGTCGGTGGAACATACCGTCGTGAGATACAGAACAAATCGACTAGGCCTTTTACTTCAATGTTAAGGACATACTGTACTTTCTTGCATGCTGCATGTTCCGTCCATCCAATTTTATGTCGTATGACCATCCTAATTGCCGATCCCGGTGGCCGCGCCGTCTAAGGCGTGGGTCTGCGAGCGCTCGCTTGCTGGGAATGCGGGTTCGAATCCTGTCGGCGGGATGGATTTCTCTGTTGAGTGTTGTCAGGTGGAAGTCTCTGGGACGGGCTGATCACTCGCCCAGAGGAATCCTACCGACTGTGGTGTGTCTGAGTGTGATCGTGAAGTCTCGATAATGGAAAGGCCCTGACCCACAAGGAGATGTTGCTCCATGGGGAAACAATAATCATTCTAATTGCAAATTAGGGAAAACGAAGTGTCTCATTACATCCGCTTCACCAGTCTTCGTTCACTTGCTGTGTCCCGGGTCCACATATTCCTCTTAATATCATGTCCTTGACTTACTGGAAGAGACCAAGTTTCACACCCACACAGAAAAATTGTGTATTTACTGTTCGTGTGTTTGTTGAATGGTGAGGAAGCTAAATGCTTGTGTTCAGGTTCCAGCTGAGCCCTGATCAGGGCCGCTTCGCCCTGCCTACCTTCAGCATTCTGAACACCGTCATTTCTGACACGTGTCCGCGACCTGCCAACTGCCGCCCCGACAAGTATCGGTCTGGCGACGGAAGCTGCAATAATTTGCAAAATGAGCGGTGGGGTCGCGCGGGTACCGCCTTGCAGAGAGTGCTGCCACCTAAGTACGGAGACGGTAAGTGTCGACAGTGGCGACACGCACGGGGTTGAACTGAACTACTTGTCAGGCTAGTATAGTTTGCCAGTTGTTACTGTAATTATTATTATTTACCAATTATCAATTATTATTATTATTGGTCAATAGGTATTACTATTATTTACCAATTATCTATTATTATAATTAGCTAATTATTAATTGTGGGCCTGGATAGCTCAGCCGGTATAGCGACTCGCTACGGGCTGGACTGTCCGGGAATCGAATCCCGGTGGGCACTGCATTTTCCGCACCCGTCCAGACCGGCGCTGAGGCCCACAGCCTCCTGCACAACGGGTACCGAGTCTTCTCCTCCCGGGGCTAAAGCGGCCGAGGGGTGGCGTTGGCCACCCACCTCCATCTAGGGCCGAAGTTAAAGAAAGAGTGGGACTTACCTATGCTCCCCTTCTGGGCTTTCGTGGCCTGTTCTACGGCGAACCTCTACCAGTTATTCAGTACCGTGCCGACGAAATACAACTTACCATTTTAAATTTAAATCAACTCAGTTAATTTTCACATGCAATGTATGAAGCAGATGAAAGAACTGCTTCACACTCCGGCCATCTGTAACTCCTGTATCCGAACCTTGCCACAGCACAGTGTGTCTGCAGGTGTTAACTCCCCGCGGGTGGCTGCCAATGGACAAGATCTGCCCAGCGCGCGCGTCATCAGCTCGCAGTTCGCTACAGAGGCCGACATCCCTTACGATAACTACACACTGCTGATCATGCAGTGGGGTCAGTTCCTGGATCATGACCTCACACACACGCCCATCAGCAGGGGTAAGTAGTATTGGTCCACCCTGGGTTACGACTTTGAACGTGGGTATGAATTTACCGGAGAAGTTCAGGTGTGTGTGACATGGGCAAAATGCATTGGACCAAAGTGCAGTTGTGTCCTGCGCATGAGAGTTAATACTGTTATTTGCTCTTGTGCCCTGTCTGATTATACCCTTGCATAAGTTTCACTTTAGGCATGTTACACACTGAACGTATAAGATATAGTGACCATTGGCAAGTGATAGCCGCAGTGGTGGAGACATTCTTCGCAGGACCAACTCTTTTTTCGGCAAGGCCGGAGAACATATTGGACCTTACCTGTGCTGTCAAGTTAGATATACAGATATGCGTCGCTTAACTACGGGGATACGTTCTGATAAATGCGTCGTTAGGCGATTTCGTCGTTGTGCGAACGTCATAGAGTGTACTTACACAAACCTAGATAGTATAGCCTGCTAAACACCTAAGCTATACGGTATAGCCTATTGCTCCTAGGCTACAAACCTGTACAGCATGTTACTGTACTGAATACTGTAGGCAATTGTAACACAATGGTATTATAATATTATATTATAATATTTCTATCTTATGGGACCACCGTCTTATATGCGGTCCGTCGTTGACCGAAACGTCGTTATGCGGCGCATGGCTGTATTCTGTACAGAGAAGTGTTATATTTATGTACAAAGTGTTCAGACGGCACAACGAAAAACTTGTGAGAAACGGCAACAGGTAGGGTACATTCGTGGTCAGGACAGGTGTCAGTGGAGGAACGTTGGGCAAATGTTTTCGCGCAATGTGGGAGGTTTGTTGACTGCACGCCTGTTGTCTTCTCCAGAAGGACTCTGTGTAGCCAGTCAGTTGCAAGAACCATCTGAACTTTCTAACAAATGTCGAACTCGTCATGAAGACTTTATGTCCGCATGTATAGCAGAACCACTTCCTTACTGTTAGGGGTTCAGTTGTTACATTGGTTATGTCTGCGTGCCCCATAGGTCAAAGTGGAAGTGGACTGTCTTGCTGTCGTGATGGTGACGTCATCAAGCCGGAGCTGCGTCATCCAGACTGCTTCCCAATTTCTCTTCCCCGGAATGACCACATGTTTGGGACGTTTGGAGAACGATGCATGGAGTTTGTGCGTTCCCTGCCCGCCCCGCGCCCAGAGTGTAACTTCGGACCTCGGGAACAGGTAAGAATGTTCAGTTCTGACAGACAGACAGACCAGGCACTCTAGTACAGCAATGAACTATCTAGACATATCCAGCCTCATTGTTTTCCTCAGTCACTGTAGGCGAATGACGTGGTAGTGTCTTAAAATGTGCCACGACCACCCCCTTGCAAATAACAATTGATGCTGGTGGTGCAGATGAACCAGGTGACCGGTTACCTCGATGGTTCCAACATCTATGGCTCCAGTCTGAGCAAGCAGCGAGAGTTACGAGAGGGGCGAGGTGGGCGACTGACCGTACAAAACGTGCGTGGGCGACAGCTGCTGCCAGAGAACAGGGGCGAATGCACAGATGACACAGAGCAACTCGCTTGTTTCAAAGCAGGTATGTCTGCATCTACCTTGGTGTGTGTGTGAGTGAGTTACATCCTAGTTGATATGGCAGCCAATGTTTATCAGGTTGTATGTTCTCTGTGAGGTACAGGCTGAGGCTGAAGAAACAGCGGAACATCAAGCATGTAACACAGCATAGTACAACCAAATGGCAGCGCTCAAATAGGTGAAAATATTGCATGTTTTGGTGTAAGAATTAAAAGATGACAGGACAAAAAGTTCATGGAGTGAAGCATGAATATTCAGACAGCCTGTTAGTTAATGAGCAAGTGGCTGGTGGGCTGTATAGTCCTGTAATTTACTAGCTATATTGTAACTGTATATCTGCTGGGACAACTCATCAGTATGTGGTATACTTGTAGTCCTAAGGGCATATTGACGCCCATGGACAGCATCCTTCTGCTTACTTCTAATGCTTCATACCTGCACATTTATTCTAAGTACCTCAGAAAACATACATCAGACATCTGAGTCTTTCATGGTGGTGTCTGTATAGAGAACCTTCTGATGGATTGTAAGGACAGGTAGTTTGTTAGAAACTTACCGAAATTTCAGAAGAACGCCCTTCCATTATTGTAAGAGGCAATACATTCGAGACAGAGAAGAACCTTGTCCTCAACTGTGTCAAAAAAATTTTGCTATACCAAATGGCATCACATGCTTAATAACAGCTTTCTTCGGTAATCCATTGATGTGTTCCACTGTGGGTACGCCAACTAAACACACTGCAACCACATACAAGTGCCACATGACAGCAAGTCTAGAACTGACAAGAATGCAGTGAATTGTATATGTGTTATTCTCTGCCAGTAAGGAAGGTGACTGATATATCTTGAGGTTTACACAGAGGTGTAGCTTACAACCCACCCGGCTATTCAGTTGGTAGGCATGTCTTTTTCTCAAGGAATCTAAGTGGTCTAAGTGGTGGGCGGTGATATTATTAACACTTTTCACTATTGATGTTATTTATTTTAACTATCGATGTTAACATTTACAGATTGCTGCATATGAACGCTCCCTTGAAAAGGTATCCACTGTTAGCTTTGGTACGCGAGGACAACTTGTCACTTCCCAGTTACAGAACAGACTCCTTTTCGTTAGGTTTCCCAAAACTCGCAAGTTTTAAGTTCATCCCTTCTTAAAATTTCTTACTGTACCCAGTTGGTCGAATGTTAAATTTTGCTGCTCCCTAATAGGTCCAAAAGTCAGAATTTTGAATATGTTAACCCCATTGGCTTCTATTTATGTAACATTCTTCCATTGTTGTCGCCTGAGTGAACTCCTTCACGCATCTCACTAATTTCTTTAGAGTCCAAGCATTCCTAACATTGTAAATCTTCCCCACACGATTTAAAGAATCCCAGAAGCTGTCAAGGTTTTCAAAGTCAGTCTTCTTTTCTTTTTTCCTCTTTCTTCTTTCCAAATTTTCTTACCCCATACACTTAATTCTGACAAAGTCGAAATTGTTTGCTTGCTACACCTGCCATAAAACTCTCTTCCCCTGTAAGCTGTAATACTGACGCTCTCCAATTTCTCCCCCATCATAAACCAAACCAGCAAATTTTTTTAAACAGTTCTGACCTAGGCTTTAAATGTACCATTTTGTATCTTAATAAAAGACTTACACACTATATCGGTTATAAGCTGAGGATTCCGTTCATCTGGGAAGTGACACAGTGTTGTTAGCTTAGGGATTTCTAACATTTTGAAGGACTATGTTGCCTTTATCTTCAAAGGTCAAGGAGTCAAAAAGAATTAGTTCTTCTTGTAATGCTTGACCCTTAAAGATAAAGAAAGGTACTACATTCCAGCAACACAGTGTCACTTTCCAGAAGACACGAATTGTCATTATGACTGATGTCACAAAAACACTTTATAAACTAATTTCAGGCACAATTAGTTATGTTTTTCTTTTTTGGTATAATAATTATGGAACTCTAAAATATTGGTAGATTGTTATTGCAAAAGGGTTTTAGTGGTGAATTTACTTGAAAGGGAAAATCTTGCAGGTGACAGCCGAGTGAATGAGCAGGTAGATTTGGCTGTGATGCATACACTGTGGCTACGGGAACACAATCGCGTGGCAGCTGATCTGGCCAGGCTGAATCCCACATGGAACGATGAGACGCTGTTCCAGGAAGCGCGTCGTATCGTGGTGGCAGAAATACAGCATATCACATACAACGAGTTCCTGCCCCTCATTCTGGGTAAGTCGACTGTGCAGGTTCACTGTAGGATGGCCATTAAGTGAAGGAAGTCAGTCATAGCCCACTTCATGTACTTGTCTCTCTAGTCCAAGAAATATCATGAAGGCCCTCATACTCCCTAAATAGTGAATTGATCCTGAGACGTCCTGAACAGGAAAGCTCTAACGTAGAGGTGTCAAACGCGTGGCCCACCACTTCATTCTGTATGGTCCCATCAGTGATCTTTTCCAGTTATAGGATGTGGCCCCATGCACTGTTGAAGATCTGTTAATTTAAAATTGATCAGGTCACTTGCCTCAAGACTCAATAATAATTGCACCATCTAGATGGCACCATATTACAGTGCATATTCAAGAAGTGGGATGGAGTATGGATGGACGGATCTGGCTCAGCACAGGGAGAGATGGCGGTCTCTCGTGAATGTGGTAATGATTCTTCAGGTTCCATGAAATATGGGTAATTTCGTGACAAGCAGAGGACCTGTTAGCTTCTCAAGAAGAACTGTGCTCCATGGACTTGCTTGGTTGGTTGTTTGGTTGGTTGGCCGGTTGGTCGGTCGGTTGGTCGATCAGTCAGTCAGGTGGTAACTTACAATTTGCATCAGCAAAGGGTTAACAATTTAATAATTATAGTATATTTTGATGTTGTTATTAGAATTGTGAAGCATTTCTAATGGTGTGTTTGATTGTAATTAAATCATACTGAAGATTTGTGACATCTGGGATGTGACGATTTTGTTGGGTGGGTTTAATACACCCTATCTTCTGTCGCTGCTACTCTTCTTGGGCTACTTGAACCTGCAGATGAAGACAGTACAATCCTTTTAACAATGGCAATTTCTCAGCCAATGACACAGCCTCACAAATGAGAAGACTTGAATACTCAGCAGTACTGTGAGAACCTCACAGTTTGCATAAAATACTTATCTTCTTTGTTGCTGACTGTCTGAGTTAGAGAAAGCCTGGACTAACCAGTTACTGAAATTACAAGGACATGGTTATGCTCTATTTATGTTGTATCTCTTATAGGCCGTAACTATATGGAGAAGTTCGAACTAATCCCACGAGATAGTGGCACCACACGGCTCTACGATGAATCATTGAACCCATCCATAACAAACATTTTTGCAACAGCAGCCTTTCGCTTTGGCCACACCCTCATTCAAAGCCACATACAGTAAGTGACTAGCCATATGGCAGTTATTTGATTCTTCAATGATTTCTGTTGATTTATGTGTTACTTGTATTGCAAATTTTGTTTCAAATTACCCTTATATTTTATTTTAAAAGTAATGTAAAACAATCCCTTTAATTCCTGAAATTCCTCTAAATAATATGTGAAAGTTTATTCCTGCCTCTGGAGAGAGTGTGTCTTCATCACAAAGTCTGGTGCTGGTTTAGGAAATAATTTTTTTTATTGTGAGAATTGTATGAGAACCATAAACACACTGTGTGGCACAAGTCTGAAGATTCTGAGTGTTCAGCAGGTTTATTCCTGCATGCAGTTGTCACACACATGTTCATAAATTACAGTTCATATAGAATGCAGTGCATTGTATTGCAATATCTTGCTAACACAATGTCATAATTTCATTTCAGGCCAGGCTTTGTCAGTATGATGTACTGGCCTAAGTAAATCATACATTTTTAGATGCTTCTTTCAAAGCATTTAATTCCTTGTACACAAGAATTTATTTCAGTTACACGGTTTTTAAACATAATGTGCTTTAAGTTTACTGAATACCCACAGAACATACTGCACTATTAATTTCTTTTGGGTCAACAAGTAGCATCATATGCTGAACATGATTCATGCTGAACAACGTTTTTTTTTCCTGAAATTCTCACAGGGGGTTCTCCCGTTTTGGTAATGTGCGACAGAACCTTGAACTCAGTCATCATCAGTTCTCTCCCTTTGTGCTGTATGAGGATGGCGTATTGGACAACTTTGTTCGTGGACTGTCCACTCAGGCTTCCCAGCGCTTTGATCGTTTCTTCTCAAAGCAGTTGACAGACCACCTGTTTCAAGGTGACCTTGACTTTGGGTTAGATCTAGTGGCATTGAACATACAACGGGGCCGTGACCATGGCCTGCCTCCTTATAACGACTGGCGGGAAGTTTGCGGACTGCCTCGTGCCAGGTCCTGGGAGAGCCTTCTGGATGTCATGGATTCACAGGTAACTTTGTGTTTTGAAGCTTGGCAACTGTGAAGACTAAGATAAGTAGGTTATACCATGTCATCTGGTAAATAGTTGCCATTTGCCATTGATTGCTAAGTGGTAACTGTTTACCAATTGACATAATCTGAAGACTCAATAGATTTGAATGTTCATCACCACCACTGTGAGAACCTTTCATCTCACATGATTATGTTACCAACACATTTGACACAGTATAACGTGAGGTTTCAGGTTTGTAACAGCAGTGCTACTGAAGATTCAGGTCTTCTATGACAGGACACTCTTGTGTTGGGTGTATAGTTACCAAGTTTTGAAGGCATTATGGTCATTCCAAACATCAGGAAAAATGCAACCCACTGACAGTGTCTCACCCAATAAGGTGTGAATCTTCAACACTCTATATCTTACATGCACAAAACAATGTCATGGAATAACCTTAGTATGAGTCAGCCTTAGTTTATGTTAAGTGAACCTGGTTCATAATATTGCAACACAGAACGTGATTATAGAGCTGACCATGTCTGTCAACTAAATCATGTGCTGTTGCCATAAGAATGTACCGGGTATTTCTGTATGCATTTGTAACCATTGCACTAGATGCAGGGGAATTATGAACTTCATTCTTAGTCGCTTTTACTCTGGGGGAAAATCCCTCAGTAACCATTCTGTAGCACATTTCTTTGAGATCTGAAATGGCTTGTGAGAGGCTAGTACAATCCTGCATGGGGTTTTGGAATGTGTGATGGACAGAATGATGGGCAGTCCAGTTACTATTGGTTGATATGTTGTGATTTGAGTATATCAGTGTGCTGTTGCATCATTTGAGTTTGTGCCCGGTGGTGGTAATGTCTGTTGTGCCGCCTGTGTGGATATGTGCAGTTGTGTTAAGAATATATATACAGTCCAGTTGCAAGTGTTACACAGTCCACTAGATAAAGGCAATATTACACACATTTGTAAGGTGATGTGAGCTGACACACATTTGGTCTGCACGATGTGGAGAATAAAGTACCCTCTGCCACTGCAGGAAATCTAATCCCAGCTTTTTGTCTTCCAGCCCATAGCCTAGTCACTATAGTGACTCAGCTGTCTCTGAAAGACAATACAGTTTTGTAATACATGTCTGTATAAATATTACAAATGACACGTTGGACATTCAGCAAGAAAGTAGGTAGCAGGCTTACCAACAAACAAAACAAACAAACTCTGTGGCCTTAGTCCGCACGCGAACTATACCGACAGAGCGGCCGCCGCCGGTCGGTGAAGTTAGTGCCAACTTTTGCGGATAGAGGGGTGTTACGTGGTCAGCGCAACGGGTCCCCACAGCCGTT
>Ga0123354_10014689_pt1 | contig 12200 bp, 3 predicted proteins | sample TergutLab28metaG_2_FD_97872 | JGI IMG/M metagenome (GOLD analysis project Ga0123354, IMG submission 97872) | Labiotermes labralis P4 segment gut microbial communities from Petit-Saut dam, French Guiana - Lab288 P4 | ecosystem: Host-associated > Arthropoda: Insects > Digestive system > Gut ... | reverse complement strand
CCCTTAAGTTCCCTAGACAACCTGATGATGGCCAACACAGGCCGAAACATGTAGTTGTTTCCATCACAGTCATTAAATACACCTCAGTGATTAAGTTGTGTTTGACTACATACCTTCTCCAAGGCTTTATATTATTCCCCAAAATGTCTAGGCAATTTCTGTGGTCCCCTCACTCAGCCTCCTATTTAGTGGATTACTGGGATTTTTCCTCATTCGTAAAGCGGTCGGGTCGTGAATTTGACAGCTCACCTTCATGTAGTGTCCCGGCTAATAATAATTCATGCCCCTTGTAAAATTCATAGCGTGCAAATGGAAAGCTTTATTTTTTACTTCAAATAATTTTATGTAATTAAAATTTAGGCCACTGAAATGAACATATTAGAGGAAATTACCCTTCATTTGTGGTAACTGTATGTAACATATAACAGTTTTACTTATTATCACTACTGAAAATCTTTTTTAAGACATGCCAGAAACAGTCACTTAAAAATGAAGAATATTCATGGACTTCAGTATTCGTAGCACATGTTATGGTGTAGTACGAACACCTACGTTTGCTGATGTGCAAATAAGACGTACAAAGTTTATAACATTTAATTACCTTTACGACTTGTTAAAGAATTTATGCCAGACATAGGATGATGACGCGTGTTGGTAAAGTATGTTGACATTATTTGTATCCCACATTTTTCCTCTGCAAATATGAATGGAATTTTTACTCGGCGCACTTTATAATAGACGTTGTGACAGCGTGCAGCACTAATTGCTTTGTAGTTATTGTACCGATTTAATCTATATGATTATGCTTGCTTTGTTTAGCGTCAGAATAGGTGATATTAAGCATAAAGTTGAGCCGCTCTTTGAACTTAGGAAATTATTCTGAAAATTGTATGGCCATAATTAATCCAATATATCGTCTGTTGCAGTGTTTTCTGAAGTGTCACGCAAAACTCCGGAATTACACAAAGTGAAACAGGGGGTTCGTCATGAAAATTCCCTTGCAATATAGAAAATAATAATTTAAAGATTCTTGTTATAACCTCTACTTGATATAATTTTATTTTGACATTCTGTCAAATATTTCTGAATTTTCTATTACTTTGGGACTTCCAATGCCTCAATTCGACAATGATTTTTATGTTATAGAAGAGCGTATTAATTTTAATATTCACTTTTCGTGTACATGAAAAGCAATTTTTATTTGTATATACTTACTGTACAACAAAATATGTTGATCCCGTTGCTTTGTTGAGTATTTATTTACTATTATACTTATTTGTAGTCTAGCTTTTTTTTAGCTCAGTGTATAATTTTATTAGGGATTCTGAAGGGATTATTTGAGGGTAAATTTTTCCCCATGGTCGGCTTAAACCGGGGAAAACTGGTCTAATATAATTTACAGAAAATTGCTGTGGTTTTATGACACGTCCTATATGTGGCAGCATAGAACTTTTGTTGCAGGCTTTCTATATTCGTTACAAGAGCTCGAATCACTTCATATCGGATTTTCCGTAGCCCATCTTGCCTTATAACACAATATACACCCTCTCCTTTTCCATTTTCAGATACATATATTCTGGGTTGCGACACCGAAATTTTTCCTACATTGGCGTAACGGTTTCAGAGGAACCTACTGCCTCCATCTTCAAAGCATAAGCTCTAGAGAGCATAATGGTGAGTTAATTTCAGTCAGAAAACAAAACTATAATTGTATGCTAGATGATGGTATTTATTAACAAAGTAAATAACTACATGTTTCGGCCTAAAGCGGCCATCTTCAGGTTATCACAATTACAATTTTGCTCAAAGAATATTACACATATATGTCTTTGAGCAAAATTGTAATTGTGATAACCTGAAGATGACCGCTTTAGGCCGAAACATGTAGTTATTTACTTTGCTAATAAATACCATCATCTAGCATACAATTATAGTTGTGTTTTCTGACTGAAATTAACTCACCATTAGTCTTTCAATACACAACGGAGATGACACACCTTAGAATCTAGGGAGCATGTTTCACCGATACAATGAAAACCACCCACCCGCATTCAGGATGCCATAAACTCCAAGAACACAATATGAATCTTCACAAATGTGAAAGCCACAAATTGCTCCTTTTTCACGTTTTCCTGATTTTTAATATTAAAATAACACATTTAAAAACGGAAACTCCACTTTTAAACGGATCCGTTAGTCACATAAGGCTGCATATTAAGGAAGTATAGAAAATTTAAAAAGTGTTTTGCTTATATAAATCCAACAGGTGATAGACCATTGAAAGACGTATGTTTGGCCGAGAAAGCTCTATTACATTGATGGAGAAAAACTAGAAATTAAAGTCCAGCCCTCACTATAATTAATATTATTGAACTAAATTCCCTCTAAAACTGAACTAGAATGCCATAAAAATTATAATACCAATATATACAAATTCGATACATTCTCCGTGCGCATTGTATAGGGGCCTTCTTCCTTTCTTGCAATAAAAGACCTATTCCCCCGTCTTAAACGTATAAGGAATTATGTATTAATGTTTTATTTGTATGCTAATAAATATGTAAACTAAGCAGCCGTTATTAGAATTATTTTTTCCACTTAATACTGCCAATGTAGTCTATTGTCAAAAAAAATCCAATTATCCGGATTTTCTGCATATCCAGATGAGTGGAATTCTACTGTACCAGCATAAAAACATAGTCAGATCAGCTGAAAAGAAATAATTCATAGCAATTCTAAGAATTCCTAATTATTCCACTGTATAAAAGATTAGACGTTCCGTATATAAAATATTGTGAATTATCAGATTGGTGTGAAAGCAAATGATATTAAATTTTTAAATTAAGAAATGTTTTACAAAAACCAAATCTTATTGCTTTCAAAATATTCATGTAACCAACCAAATTTTCAAATTTAATCCTTCAATGCGTTAGCCTGCAAGCAATCTTCTGTAAGAGAGTTGAATTAGTCTTGTAATTCGCACCTCTCAAACAGTTCTTTTACTGACTAAAAATCTGTGTGCTCTGTGTTGGCAGACTCTCTGCTTGTACAGCCTTCAGTATGTGTAAGCCCCGTAAATATTGGCGCACCAATTGAACAAATATTTGTTAACCTGCAAAGAAAATGTCATGTACACATTGTAGAGTATTTGTGTTTTTGTAACTAACTCCATAGCTAAATAAGTACAGCGTAAGTTGCTTATTGCCTACTGCGTGCTTTCTGTTTAAAACAAGTGCAAACTTCTGGAAGATATTACACAGTATATACCCTATGTAAATAGTCATATATTAATTCAGCAATTCATAATATCTAACTTTTCTCTCTCTCTCTTTTTCTTGAAGTCCATTAACATAATCTGTACAAATACTATTGAGAGTCTGGCTAATTCTCTCCCTGTTTTCCAGGAATATTCCCCCTAAAAGTACTGGGAATCACAGTGCAAATGGTCTTATCACCGAAAACTATAAATAAGGACGGACAATACAATTCATTTTTTCTTTTAAATTTCTATTTATGTTCCTCTTATATGTTAAAGATCTTTTTTTTCTGAGTGATGTTATTGCATTCTACTTCGCACTGTATTGAGAGGACCGGAAATATTTCCCACGAATTCAGGTGTAGGCTTAATACAGGTCCCATTTCAGACAGGTTTGCTCTAATTAACTAATTGCGTCACTAAGTCTGCTACATTAAACAACTTGTTCTGGTGGTTCCTGTCTTTCTGCTTTTAAATTCTTTGTAACAGACTAATTGCTGTATATGTCACCTAATTTAACTTTCTAAAACTCTGAACTTTGCCTTTAGCCTGTGGTTACGTGTTTGTTTTGAATCCCTGAATAAACAGCAGCTATTTCCTTAAACACTATTAATTGGCTGGCAGTCGTAATGGAGGATTGGTGTTTTCTGTGATGTAAGAATAGAAGTTCCAAACATCATTTACATGCTTTTCATATTACAAAGATTTTAATGGTTATGCAATATATGAGTGTTTCACAGCGTTGTTTATGAGGATACAGTATAACATCTTTGTTTATTAATGTTCCGGTATTCATGAATACGACGTTTTGCCTTAGGCACTATCTTTCGAAACGTCGGGAACCACATATTCAACTATCAAGTGACCAATGCCCTCAGTGTAGTGGTTCTAGATAATGGTTTTCACTTAAACTTAACGTTAGAAATTCTTTCTTTTGAGAACTGTTTTGGATCAAAGCAGTTCTGCTCTTACATTTAAATATAATTAACTCAATGGAGCAGCCTCATTCTTGAGCAGCTAACAGTTTCTCAGCTAGTAAAGAAATTTCTGAATTTTAGATAAGTAGAATTGCTTTCTTCTACAATTTTTTCAGACAGTTAATTTGAATAACCTGCATATAAGGGGAGTCGGAGTGCCGGAGTCTGTAGAGAGAGTAGGCTACGAGCTGGATGATCTGGCCCTCGAAACCCGGCAGGGGCAGGGGATTTTTCTCTTCTTTGAACGTCCGAAACAGCGCTGGGAAACACACAGCCTTTTATTTAATGGGTAACGGGGCTCTCTCCCCGGTTAAAGCGACCGGAGCGTTAGGTTGGCCATTCATGTCCACCCAGTGACGTAAATAATAATGAGTGGACCTGTACCTCTGCTCTCCCTTTGTGTCTTCCTTGACAAGAACAGGGATAAAATATGTACAAACTCATTCTTACCTGCCCTACATAGTTGAAAACATATATTCCTTGTACAGCAGGTGGTCACCTGGTAAAAATATATCCACGGCAATTGCAAAGTATCCAGCGGGCACTACAGTACAGCGCACTCAGTCGGGAATTTTAACGCACGATCACAAGAGGAACTCACAACACAATCCAACACTAGTAGGACACACTTTTAACACTCCACCAAGATCAGACACCACTTGTGGCACACCACGTAAACAAGTCACTCCAAACACTCCACCCTTATAAAGACAATAACTAGATTAATTACATTAAAATAAGAGGAACACAGAAATTCCTCGGTCGAACAGAACGCGACGCTGCCACTAAATCCTCTCTTTAGACTCGGTTCGCGGTTACCTGAGCGAGGCAACAACAACCGGTGCCATCTTGTGTTACGTTAACGTCACAAGTTGTCCGCCAATGAGAAACCATTAGGCGGTGGCCCAGGAATTCGTAGACCTCCTATTACCCCTTCACCCTCCCACACACAGACACACACACACACACACACACACACAGAGCAAGAAAACCGGCTTCGGACACCTCGGGCATTTTTTTACTATTACACACCTCAGAAAAACGATACATTGTACAGTCCCTGGCCAAATTGATAGTTTGGTTGTTCGGTCTTCATTACACACTTCTGAACATCAGACTGGAACAGGCTAGTGATTGCATGCCAGGCTATACTTGAGGCTATCACTAAGAATTAATCGTAGAAGCGGTTTATAGACACAGTTGATAAATCCCTTTCAATTACTGTTTTCGGATATACAATTACAGTACATATATTAAGTTTTATTCTGATTGCTTTCTACATTTCAGGTCCTACATAAATCAGAAAAACTGGAGATACATTGGATGTGTTGATATAAATATATAATTGTCTGCTTGTTTTTATGTTTTTTTCCCCGATTCTTGTATTACGTACTGTAAGTTCTCACTTTGATTTTATCTTCCTGTAAATCTACTCTGACAGCTTTTGCTTGCTGTACACTAGTGACGTTGAAATGATTCTAGTACATTTCATACTAAGTATCTTGTAATATCATCGAATGACCACGTCTTGCACTTAATTTTGTCCTTTCATTGTTCAGATTGTGATTAATCACTGGAATACCATGCAACAGGCCCCAGTGGTTGCAAATTTCCCTTTAGTATCCATTTCTAAATTACTAGCATAAAGCGCATGTTTACGAAGTTGACCCCAACAATAAATACAGGTAGGACCTTAAACAAGGTGGTTAACCGCAAAACAACTTGATGTGTGGCTGCCTCATTGTAAATTTGTGTTCATTAATCTTACAGGGCAGTTTAGAATTTAAAATGAAAAATAATATACACTAAAAAAAATGTTGTTTTTATACTACAGGAGTGGTTTATGATATCGTAATGTTTTTCAGCTTGTGTCTACCCAAAAATGTATAAGCTCATTTAGCACTAACTACCAACTATTTATTATTATTATGTTCGGTTTATTCTTTTTTTATTTGGACTACTCACCGAATAATCCTGGGTTGTCACAGTGATATCCTCTCTGCCAAAATGCACAATATTTACCAATCTTTTGTGTTATTAAATCACCTACATTTAACTTTGTTAGAATATCTACTTAGATAATTAAATACTAATATTCAGGTCGAGCGAATGTTTGGGGGTTACAGCGATTTGATAAGCACTGAGTATGCTAAAGATCTTTATGGTAATAGATATCTTAAACTTAGGCGTGGATGAGAGGGCTTGGTCTCGATTTAATTGGCTGAGGGCAGGAGCTGACATTAAAGAAAGAGTAAAGCTATACCTCTACTCTCCATCTGTGACTTTGTGGCAGGTTATAAGGTGAAATTCTAAATTACAGGGCAGAAAATAGTGGCAGGCTCTTGTGAACCCGATAATGAATTGCCAGATTCTATAAAACTCAGCGAATTCTTGACTAAATGAGGGACAGTAAATTTTGTTAAATGTGTGTCTTCCGCGCTTTGTCGGCATATTGATATATCTGAGAGACTGTTAACTGTTCAAAAAGTGCTGTGATCGGTGATTTAGTTCATAGATATGTGAAACAGGGTTAATTGTTATTGGGGAGGTGTTCTTGTTGAACGTCAAATAACGTGTGCAAAAATCGATGTATTTGTTTTTTTGTTGCCCGAAAGAAACTAAGGACAAAGTTATGATATAAGGGCTCAGGAGCTCTGAACGGGGGGAGGGGGTTACATCGAATATCTTTTTCCGAATTCCATTTTGAATCTAGCTGCTTAGTATAAATTTCATTCCGTGCAGGCCAAATAGAACTTCAACATTTCAAAACCAGCTTATCCACAAGAATTCTGTGTATAACATAACATACAAAATGTACTAGAAGGTAAAGGTAAAGATCACCGCATGATAAGCCTACGCTGGCACAGAGAAGAGGCGGAGGTATATTTTCAGTCCATTCACAAACTCGGCGCTAGAAGAGAAAGGATCAGGTACCGGCGGATTTACCCCAGGGGAAGACTGGTATCAATTGTGGGGGACGCTATCCATGTGACACATATAACACATAATATGAAAATAATGTAAAGCCTTATCTTATGCAGTGTGTGATTATTTTTACAAAAAACCGTAGCTGTATGAATGTTTTCACATATAGCTGCATGCTTAGGCCGCTTTAGCCTGGCGTCCAGTATTATTTGATAAGATGGTGGGTAGCCTTTGCACTGGTCTGTACTTCTGTGTCCCTTACCTCGAATCGAACACCCATTATCCTGCCTCTAACTATCCCGTCTCATGTCCGTAAAAATTAGATTTTTCGTCCGGAGAAGGGGTTCTGGGTTTGAAACTTGTAGTTCAAATATGCATAGAAATGTAATTTAAGGTGACTTTTATCCATGTGAACATTTCTGAATACAGAAATATTTCAACCGGGTGTTTTGCTTAGGCTGCAGTCATTTCAAAATTAGTATCGAGTTTCAAAATCTAATACACGAGTAATTACAAGTTTATGACACACCCAGTAAGTCGGTACGATATTTCATGTTATTCACCCCGTGCATTTTCTTACATACCATATTTGAACCAACAAAATGCACTAATTAAAATAGAGTAAAACATCACAAAACACACTGCATGTTAGGTGCCAAATCCTACATGTTCCGGCACCAAGGTGCCATCTTCAGGAAGTTTATTAACAGCCAATTTTCCTAAGTCCAACACATACTTAAGGTGCTAGACGCCCTCACTTTCATCATACAAATTAAAAGTATTAAATTACTATAATTCTAGATTACACATATTAGCAAGTACAAGTTCATATTGCTGTAAAAACTACATCACACAGTAATGAGCCTCTCCTGTTACAAGTTTGCAGTTGTTTATATTTTCTGGATTGTGAATACGAACATCTGTGACAATATATGTTTCGCAGGGATCTCGCCCGGCTGAAGCTAATGGCGTACCTCGTGTCAGAATCTGTTAACAATCAAGATGGTGCATATTTCTGTGAAACACGAAGCAGTTATTTGATTCTAAGAGCGAGCACATAGAGATGCGAGGACCGGTGGACCGTTTGGTGCTAACGAACGTGGAAGGTGAAAGGAAGTAAGGAAGAAACAATTAAATTTCTCTTCCATTTACACACACACAAAAGCTCTTGTGGCCATCCAAGGCGTTACTGAATACCCTGATTGTATTCGGCGGTGCTTACACAAATTCCAGTCATTTAACTGAAGATAATCGAGTCATTTATTTCAACCGTAACTAACAAAGACCTGTGTGCATTTTGCTACTGTACGAAAATACACTGTAATGTATCTTCTGTCATCGTTGTCCATATTAACTTCTAGCTCATGTTTTCATACTAAAAGCCCTATATATCTGCACCCGACGGTCCCCCGACCCCTAAAACTACTTCAACTTCAGGAACGTGTTTTGATGGCCCCAGGTACATGCACGTGGTCACGCACGAGCAAAGTTTTAGTATCTCTTACGCCCAGAACGTGGCGGACATAAAGGACACGTGGCGCAACCGTTAAATTCAACGGACCTGAACTCATGGATTTCCGCCAATAGAGAATTCTATAGATTCTATGCATGAGAGAATCTGTGGCATTGAAGGGTCATTTCGGAGAGACATTTTCATAACTTGAACAGCTAGTCTACTAAAGGAAGATCGAGAGATTCTATAGAGATTTCACTTAACTCCATATAGCACAGGGACCGCGGTCGCACAGTGGTTAAGATACCATGCTACAAATAGGAAGGTCGCTGGTTCGATCCCAGCTGGTGTCGTAAAATCCTTCCGATCGCACTGTGTCCCTGGGGTCGACTCAGCCTCTAACAGAAATGAGTACCAGGAGTATTTCCTCGGGGTAAAGGTGGCCTGTGCGTAAGGCTGACAACCTTACCACCTTCCTGTGCCGTTGTCATGAAATCTGGGAACCTTAACTTCCTGGAACTCTCTGGGCCACTCCAGGCCTGTAACGAAACTGCTATACCTTTACCATATAACACAATGTCAGTACATGTACCAATTGCATTAACAGGAAATTCCTCTGCATTTTGCTCACAGTATGTTTTCATGTGTTCCACCTCACGCTGAGAATGAATACTGGCTTTGTTCTACACAACAGCAGATTGGTCCTTTTAATGGAAAATCCTTGTATTTCCTGCACGATAAAAATTCATTCTCTTTAGTATGGCTTATATATAACTTGTGCTCACAATAACAGTCTGTTATTTAAATCAGCAGTACGCAACATTTCTGTACAAAGACCCCAGTTTGTTGCAACTTGTCGTAGGTCGCATTGATCTCTTGTACTCTTTCTACTACAATTTATTTCCCTGTAAATCAGTATTATTTGACGGCATTAGTAGAAAATAACTTTAGATAAAAATACACGTCAGGACAATTTTTAGCCGACTTTCTGTAAAATACGCATGATAAATTTTGAGTTATTTCACAAGTCACAGTCTTTTCGAGACACCAAGACAGCCGCCTTCGAACCGTGTGTTTTACACCTGTTATAAATTATTAAAATGCATGTACCTTACGAGCTATGATCTAATCAGATTACAAGATACAGGTCCACACATTTCGGCCATTATTTTCATCATCGGGCTTTCATTAGAAAATGTAGAAGAATGGTTAGTGGTCTGTTGTGTTGAAAACAAATTGGAGTGTTTATTTCTTCAAACATTTTATACTTTAACGTAGAAACTATGTGCACATCATATTATACCTTAAAAACATATCTGTGTAGACACATCTGAGATTTTATAGTAAAATATATTGTCATTTAAAGTAGTCGTGTGAAAATTATTATTATTAATATTGTTACTACTTACTGCAATAGAGTTTTCACTCGGTGGCAGTAGTCCCTACACTAGTAACAAAAAAGAATAAATATACACAAGTGAAACCATACAAAAACAATATACAAACAATACAAAACACAGTAAATACAAGTACACATCTTACCAAAACACCCACACAATTGTCAAAACTCTCACACATTACAAAACCCAAACATACACACACCCACACATTACAAAACCCAAACATACACACACCCACATATTACAAAGTCCACACATACACACACCCACATATTACCAAACAAGATAAAACAACCACAGTAGAAGATAAACACCAAATAAAATATTCACAATACAATCAAATAACCTCATGGCATGTCTCATGAAAGTGCGACATTTTATTGTGTCTGTAGTGCTTCTCGATACTGGCGTATAAAGGGAACGAATGGGGGAATAAGCGCAACACACACACACACACACACATATATATATATATATATATATACATTGCTTAATTTTATGCACGTACACAGCTACTGGTCTCTTTCTTCTTGTTTTCACCTGTCAATATCTCTTAATATACTGTGTCCATGGTATGATTTTTGTTGAATAATGAATTTTGAACGTGAAGAAGAAAACATTCGTGGCTTATCAGATATTTTCCTTGAGGTACTGAGTAAAACTACGATAAATTTGCCATGATAGCTGCACGTAGTTTCTCGGACGAAATCCGAACTGCATATTTCCTTATAAGTCAAACATAAATTGTTCATTCTTAAAATGAGTACATACTTATCTAGGTCATACTTTGCACATTGTACTGAACTTCATTTTGTAACTGGTTGACTCTCCCAGTCGCTTCAAGGGAACATGCCGGGAATGCATCGTAGAATACGCTACGACCTGTTTAAAATACATACTTTTTATCCTGCTGTGATTAATAGCAGCAGCAACAAAGTGGTGTAAGCCAGTATAGACATGTTCTGTCTCCAGATGTGGTTTTTTCCTCCTCCTGATGTTACCTTGAATATTTTCAGTAGGTGAAATGCCCCTGACTGCGAGTACGAGATGTGCAGTGTCCGTCTACTTGTGGGGTTGCCCCTTCGTAGTATTCTAATACAGGTTATTCGAAATAATTGTCGGGGTTTTAACAACTTGTCATACTCGTTCTGCAGATGCAACACCATGTGATTTTTTTCTATGGTGTTAGGTCAAGGATCAGGTTTATGTTCCTCCTCTTCCCCCATGTATCCCGGAACTGAAGGTATGAATCAGAACCGACATTGAAACCGTCACCGCTGTCATGCTACAAACAGTTTGGAACGAACTCGATTATCGTGTTGATGTTTGTAGAATCACAAAGGGTGCATATGTAGAGCACCTATAAGGCATGTAACAAAAACTTGAAGTGTTGTTCTATTAAATAAAAAAACGTATACTTCTATCTCAAGTGTATTGTGTATGACACGTTGTTAAAACCCCGACAATCATTTCGAATAACCCTGTATAACTGGACCTCATACATTGTGTGAAGTTCAAAAACCACACTAATTAGTAAGAGAATGGCCATTAACTGAAGCAGAAACGTGATATCTGTGGCGAGATACAAATCGTAAGTTACGTCAGACAAATAATACAGCGTGTAGCGATCCAACCCCACTTTTCTTGAATGCGTACGGCAAGGAGGAGTGTAAAGCTTCACTTTAAGATTAGAGTCCCAGGATAGAAAATTTTTCTTTTCAAATCCAGTACTCTCAGAATACAAGCCAAAAATATTACCTCTGGGCTAACCGGCATGGTTATGTCCTAATATTCCCATTGGTTCAGGTTTCAATATTCCAAATTTTTAAATCTTAAACAAAAAGTTCACGCCAAGAAAACTAAAGAAAAAACCCTCTCTTTCTCATCTAATTCAGCAATTAGCAGATTAACATTTTAAAGTAAACTACGGCCACTTCCTTACACCAGGGGTGAACAAATTTTCAAAAAATATATATATATATTATTTTTTATTTATTTATTTTTTTTATAAATCAGCGATCAAGATACAAACTTACCCTATGAGATAATGTGCGGACTAAAGGAAAGCTTTGCAATCCTCAGGGTGGTGGTGAGAGGTCGCGCCCAGCGGCTTGACCTCGGCTATCTAAAGTAGATCGGAGGGCCGAGTTCGCTTTAGTCTTCTGGGTTGGTTGGCATCCAGGAGCTGT
>Ga0123354_10014687_pt1 | contig 12201 bp, 7 predicted proteins | sample TergutLab28metaG_2_FD_97872 | JGI IMG/M metagenome (GOLD analysis project Ga0123354, IMG submission 97872) | Labiotermes labralis P4 segment gut microbial communities from Petit-Saut dam, French Guiana - Lab288 P4 | ecosystem: Host-associated > Arthropoda: Insects > Digestive system > Gut ... | reverse complement strand
CTACGCCGGCCTGATCGCTGGCGGCCAGTATCCCAACCCGGTGCCGCACGCCGACGTGGTGACCAGCACCACCCACAAGAGCCTGCGCGGCCCGCGCGCGGGCTTCATTCTGATGAAGGCGGCACACGAAAAAGCCATCAACAGCGCCGTGTTCCCCGGCCTGCAAGGCGGCCCGCTGATGCACATCATCGCGGCCAAGGCGATTGCCTTCAAGGAAGCGCTGTCGCCCGAATTCAAGCAGTACGCCGCCCAAGTCAAGAAGAATGCGCAAGTGGTCGCCGAAACACTGACCCAGCGCGGCCTGCGCATCGTCAGCGGCGGCACGCAAAGCCACGTGATGCTAGTCGATCTGCGCGCCAAAGGCATCACCGGCAAAGAGGCCGAAGCGGTGCTGGGCAGCGCGCACATGACGATCAACAAGAACGCCATTCCCAACGACCCGGAAAAGCCCATGGTCACCAGCGGCGTGCGCATCGGCACCCCGGCCATGACCACGCGCGGCTTCAAGGAAAGCGAAGCGCGCCAGACGGCCAATTTGGTTGCCGACGTGCTCGACAACCCGCGTGACGAAGCCAACTTGGCCGCTGTGCGCACCAAGGTAGCCGACCTGACCCGGCGCTTCCCGGTGTACGGTTAAGAGCCTGTTTGCAACAACCCCCCAAGCGGCGGCCCAAAAACGCCATATAAATCAACCGCGAGTTGGCGCTTGACCGCCACTCGCAGTTTCCCTTCAAGCCACGGTTTCGGGCAGGTTCCGGGTCAACGGGATACTCAAGAGGAAGAAAACACCACCGGGAACGTACAGTTGCTGGTTACCGGACCTACCTTGAGTATCAGGCTGGAACCGATGTACCAAGTCGAAGCCAGTGAAATGGCCCCGCACCCGCCGCTCCAACCGGCCCACGAAGCATAGTTGGCTCCTGCTGGCGGCGTTATCGTGAACGTCGTGCTCCCATTGGGGCTGACCGAAACCGCCGTTCCCACGGCCGGACTGGACGTGCCACTGGGCGTTATCTTGGTAAGCGTAACGGTGGAATTGGTCGTCGTGAATGTCACTGTGAACGTACAGTTGCTGGTCACCGGGCCGACCTTGAGCGCCAGGCTGGAACCGAGATACCAAGTCGAAGCCAGCGAAATGGCACCGCATCCCCCGTTCCAATTCCACGCGGCATTACTGACCCCCGCGGGCGGCGTAACGGTGAAGGTCGTGCTCCCGTTCGGGCTGACCGAAACCGCTGTCCCCACGGCTGGACTGGACGCCCCGCTGGGCGCGACCTGCGTCAGCGTCACGGTAGGATTGGTTACCGTAAACGTCACTGTGAACGTGCAATTGCTGGTCACCGGGCCTACCTTGAGCGGCATGGTGGACCCCATGTACCAAGTAGATGCCAGCGCAATGGACCCGCACCCGCCGTTCCAATTCCACACGGCATAGGTAGTCCCCGCAGGCGGCGTGATGGTAAAAGTCGTACTCCCATTGGAACTGACCGAAACCGCCGTCCCCACAGCCGGACTGGATGTGCCGCTGGGCGTTATTTGGGTGAGCGTGACGGTGGGACCGGCCGTAACTGCCGTAGAGGTAAACGCCGCCGTGACCGTGCAATTGGCGGTAATGGCATTGGTCGTGTAGGTATTGCCGCTGAGCGTGCCGCCGCAAGTGCCGCCCACCGAGGAAATGCCGTAACCCGAGTTAGGCGTGACCGTGAACGCACGGGTCGATCCTCCGGTCACCGAAACCGCTCCAGACGGGCTGATGCTGCCGCCCGTACCCACGCTGACCGTCACCGTGTAGGTAACTTGGCTGAACACCGCCGTGACCGTGCAATTGGCCGTGATCGCATTGGTCGTGTAAGTATTGCCGCTGAGCGTACCCCCGCAGGTGCCGCCCATCGAGGAAATGCTGTAGCCCGAGTTGGGCGTGACCGTGAACGCACGAGTCGATCCGCCTGTCACCGAAACCGCTCCAGACGGGCTGATGCTGCCGCCCGTACCCGCGCTGGCCGTCACCGTGTAGGTAACTTGGCTGAACACCGCCGTAATGGTGCAGTTAGCGGTGATCGCATTGGTCGTGTAGGTGTTGCCGGTGAGCGTGCCGCCACAAGTTCCGCCCACCGATGAAATGCTGTAGCCCGAGTTGGGCGTGACCGTGAACGTACGGCTCGATCCTCCAGTCACCGAAACCGCTCCAGACGGGCCGATGTTGCCGCCTGTACCCGCGCTGGCTGTTACCGTGTAGGTAACTTGGCTGAACACCGCCGTAATGGTGCAGTTGGCGGTGATCGCATTGGTCGTGTAGGTGTTGCCGGTGAGCGTGCCGCCACAAGTTCCGCCCACCGAGGAAATGCTGTAGCCCGAGTTGGGCGTGACCGTGAACGTACGGCTCGATCCTCCAGTCACCGAAACCGCTCCAGACGGGCCGATGTTGCCGCCTGTACCCGCGCTGGCTGTCACCGTGTAGGTAGTCTGGGCGAACGCCGCCGTAACCGTACAACCAGCAGTAATCGCCTTGGTCGTGTAGGTGTTGCCGCTGAGCGTGCCCCCGCAAGTGCCGCCCATCGAGGAAATACTGTAACCCGAATTGGGCGTGACTGTGAATGTCTGGGCCGCCCCGGAGTTCACCGTGAGGTACCCCGATGGACTGATCGAACCGCCCGTGCCCGCGCTGGCCGTAACGATATAAGTCGGCTGCGACGCAAATGCCGCCGTGACCGTGCAGTTGGCGGTGATCGCATTGGTCGTATAGGTGTTGCCGTTGAGCGTGCCACCGCACGTGCCGCCCACCGAGGAAATGCTGTAGCCCGAGTTAGGCGTGAGCGTGAACGCCTGGGACGATCCTGAATTGACCGAAACCGCGCCCGATGGGCTGATGCCCCCGCCCGTGCCTGCGCTGGCCGTGACGGTGTAGCCCGACATCGTGGAAGCGAATGTTGCCGTGACAGTGCAACTGGCGCTGGCCGGAGCGGTCGTAAAGGTATTGCCGCTGAGCGAGCCGCCGCAGCCGGTGACAGAGGAAATCGTGTAGCCCGAGTTGGGCGTTATCGTGAATGTCGAAACGGCGCTGTTGGGCACATGCAGCGCAACCGATGGCGAAATCGTACCGCCGCTCGACGGGGTAATGGCCGGGGTAATGGTGTTGTCGCCCAAGGCCGAGCAGCTCGATACCGTCATGCCGGTGGATGTACCTTCCACAAATGCAATCGACGGCTTACCGCCGCTATAAGCACAGCATGGACTGTTGTAATTGAGATTATTCGATTCGCCCGTATTCGTGTTGGCCGGGCAATTCGGTGCATTCGTGGTTCCATTATCAATCTTTGTATTGATGATCAGCGACGAACCGCTGTTCAAGCTTGCTGTGGAATAACTGCCCAGCCCAAAGACATTGAATTGGGCCTGTTGCCAGAGCTGAGGCAGGCTCGGAATGGCGCTCGCGTTCGTCGTGGTGTAAGCCTTTCCGCCGATAGTCAAAATTGCCGTATCTGTGCCATTGGCTGTTTGACCGCGGAGACTTATCTGATTATTGAAGTTTGTAATCGGCTGGCCTGAAATGGTGGGGCTCTGAGAAGCGTAAAAACAGGATCCATGACCAGAATATGAAAAGTATGTCCATGAAGCAGGACACGTCATTCCAGCAGACCCAATCAGCCAATACCAAATTGAAAAAAGCCCGTTGGTCGTTCCATAATTCTGATACACAAACTGTACCCAACCCTGGCAGCCACCACTCTGGGTACAGAAAGAGCTGCCTTGCGGTACGGCAAAATAATCCGAATTGAGTTGCAGCGAATAGGTATTGCTGTAAGGAGAAATATTGTTATCTGATATGCTGGCTACACCCGTGACGCTGATCAATGAACCTTCCGCAGACGATATCGGCCCTCCTACCGCGCCTGCCGCATAACCAAAACTGGTTATCGCGCCTGTTTGCGAACCCAGTTGAGTGGCCAAGAGGTCCGCCCGTCCTGACGATCCGGCTCCGGTTTGGGCTTGCTGCATCAGCTCGAGCGGAATCGAATCCGGCGTCGGGCCGGGATTACAGGCAACTGGCTGCCATTGCATATCGGGATAGGAGGCCTCGAAACAGCCTCCTCCGGATGGCGGCGCATTCTTGACCGCTTCCTGCCATGCCGGAATATCCAGCGTTTGAGCGGAACCCGGCGCAGACAGCAGAGCAACGCCCACACCCATCAAGATGGGCATGAAAACGCGGACAAGCACCCTCTCTTTGGCTTTCCAGAAAGCAGCAAATACCGACATATAAACCTCTTGTTTGAAGACCGGAAGCCCAATATCCTAAATCACCGCAATGCCGTGCTGAATCAGCAGGTCGGCTACGGTATTCCCGCCTTGCGCAATGTTGTGGTAGACATCATAAATCACGCCATCGACAATAGTCGCGCCGGTATTTTGCCATTGGTTTGCTCCGGTACCTACCCCCTCGGCCAGATGCACCATGGATACCGCGCCCCCGCCGACTGTTACCGGCCCGCTCGCACCCGCGCCAGCCAGCTTGCCAGCATCGCTGAGCACCTCCTGCAAGCTCAGATTGAGCGCGCCGCTGGCGCCAACTTCGCCTCGCTGCGCGGTCTGTGAGCCAAGGCTCCCGCCCGCCTCATCCATCCCGATCGCCAACACGGTATAAAGAAGATCTGGCTGCGGCAATGCCTCCGACGAACTCAATGTGCCATCTCCGTCTGTCGTCACATGGGTGGCCAGGGTGGACACCGGTTCGGAAGCTGTAATGTTGCCCGCCTCATCAACCACGCGCAGTTCCACGTTATACGTGGAATAGGGTTGCAACGGATCGGGAACGGTGTAGCTCCACGTGCAGCCGCCTTGGCCATCGGGGTCAATATCCGTGACATTCAGCCAGACCCAGTCGCTGGTGATCGCACGACCATCCGAACCGTCGCTATCAACCAGCTTGAAGCCGATTTGCAACTGTTCGGCACCGCCTCCATTCTGGAGGTCTGCGCTCAATAAATTGCTACTGAGCGTACCGCTGAATGTCGGTGTGAGTATTTCGGGCTGGTTCGTGGAGTTATTCGAATTTATGACCTCATAATTGATCTCGGCGGCATATTGAGAATCCACGGCGCCCGGCACAATATCGAGCATGGCTGTCTCCGTGGGCGCGGTGTTGCCCACGACGATACTCTGCATTGCCAGCGCGGTTGCCACCCCCGCGGCGTTAACTTCCCGCGCTTCAAGGGTGTAAGTTCCATCAGTTACCCCAAAGGATGCATCCCAGTTGGCGCCCGTAACCAAGGCCTCTGTCCAAGTGACGCCATCGAGGCTGACCTGTACACTCCCGCCCGCTTGCAGTGCCTGGTCGAGATTACCGCTGACGGTCAGGGTGCCATCTCCGCCGTTGAGCGTGGTGCTGGTGATGAAATCGCTGGCGCTGCTGTGGTTGCCGTCGCTCACCCATGTGTCAGTGCCGATGGTGATGGGCGCGATAGCTGAATCGTCGTGGACAGTAACCTGCTGCGTGACCGTCGGGCCCGCGTTGCCGGCCACGTCCACCACGCGCGCTTCCACGGTGAAATTATTAGCTGGCAAGCTGGTCAAGCCATACGCCCACGACGTGCCGCTGACGTCGATCGGGTTCCACGTCTGGCCGCCGTCCAGGCTGACTTGCAGCAATTCAGCGGATGCCCCGGACGCGTTGCCATTGGCCAGCGCCGCATTCAGCGTGCCGGTCAGCACATAGGAAGCACCGCCACCGACGTTCGGGTACACGCTGGCATCGATGGTTATGGCCTCGGTCGGGGCCGTGGTATCCACCACCGCCATCTGCGTGGTCGCGTCGCCAACCGTATTGCCCGCACTGTCAACCACACCCGCTTGCGACGGTGTGGTGCCGGCAGTCGCGTCGGTCTTGCCCGTCGTGTCGGAAGCATCGAACGCGGTGCTATCGCCAGTCCCCGGCACGGTCGTTTGCGTGGTGCTGCCGTCGGGATTGGTTACCACGTTGTCTGGCACGCTCGAAGTGTCAATGGCCCCGCCTGTGTTGTCGCTGTGGGGATTGCTCGCCGCGCTGTTTTGATCGGACGTGGCATCCGCCGTCTGCTGCGCGGCGCCGGTGTAGACCATGTCCGCGGCCGCGCTGGTTTGGCCTGCCGTGTCAGTAGTGGTTGCGCTGATCGTGCCGTCGGATTCCGCCGTGGCGCTGGTAAAGGTGAAGTGACCATCAGCGCCTACGACAACCATAACCGTGGCGCCATCGGGGAAGATCACGCTGACGGTGCTGCCTGCCTCGGCCGTGCCCGATACGGTAATGCTGCCATCCGCATGAGTCGTGACCGGATCAAGCATGGGCACAAGCACCGTGGTGTCGTTCGTCGAAGTTTGCGTAGCGGGCTGGCCGCCGCTGGCGCCCGTATCGACGCTGGCTCCCGAGGAAAGGAATGATGTCTGCGCGTCCGGCGCGGCAGTTGAGTCGTGGCTGTTGGTGGATGCGTTGCTGTCGGGAGAAGTCGTGGCGGCGGCACTATTGCCAGACTGAGTCTGCCCCAAAGCAGGCGATAGGCTGCCGGAATTCTGGACAGGGGTACCCGAAGAAGGCGCACTGACCACCCCCAGGCTGGAACTGCCCCCGCTACCGCCGCCGCTGGCTGCCGCAGCAAAGCCGACGGCGGCCAGCGCCAACGGCACCCACGGCAAGGCATTCGCTGCGGCCACATCGTTGTCCACGGCAGCAGCCGGCGTATCAAGCGACGCGGCTGCCGTCGATTCGACAGGCGTGAACGTATTGTCAGCAACCACTGCCGGGTAGGGATTGCCATCATCAGGCAGCGTGTCAAGGCTGCTCAAATCACTCGGCCATAGTCCGCCGTCATTGTGGAACATGATCGGTTTGGCTTGGCCTTTCACGAAGAACTCGTGCACGACGACCATCTGCCCATCAGCAGTGGTGATCATCAGGTCGCTGCCTTGACGCGCAAAAGACTTGACCTGGGCACGCGACATCAACAATTCGACGATGGATTGTGCCGAGAGGGATGCCTCTTGCCCCGTGACTGGGGTCGCCGCGTGAGTGGCTTGGTCGATAACCGTGACGCTCTGGGCCATGATTCCCTTATATGGATGTCTTATGTGGATGCCTTTGGATGCACCCCCGGCAATAGGAACACGCCCGCGCTGCGCTGTGAAGAAGTCCAATTCAGGTTTGGTTCATCCCGAGCTGACCTGTTTCACATCACTTCGCTTGCTGCCTGCTTGCCTTCAAAGGCTTGCCATATCCTTTCCTTACAGTTGGCCTGTTGATTTTTGGCCGCCACTGCATCAAGCCGCCTGCAGCCTTGACACTGCGGTGACCGCTCTGGTATCGCCGTCGCCACCATCATGACGTTGACTGGGCATCTGGTTTTGATTTGCTCTAACCTCGGTATGGGTTACCAGACTGATGATGGATCCTCGTGAAGACCATGGTCTGTTACGCCCTGCGCACTTGGATGCTGTATCCATTCGAGGATCCACTTTGCGCCGCAACGCAGGGCAAACCCACTGAACAGCTACGTTGTTCATCTCAATGCTCCTGACTCATTCCCCGTGGGGAGGGCGGCATCCATTACATCTCCGTGAAAGACAGGTGCCCAGACACACATTCACCGCAAGGGAAAGAGGTGAAGTGAGCGTACTCGGCTATTTATTGTACGCGATAAATAGCTTTCAGCTTAGGCCAGGAACACATCACGTTTGGTCGCGTGCCGATATTGCTCGAATCCAGCGCCTTCATCGGCTGCAATGGCAAGGCTTTGTTGCTTTATTGGCATATAACGCCGCGGCAAGCAAAGTGGTGGACTTGTTCAGCGTTGCCTTAACGGCATTGCTGCCAGCACCGGAAGTTTGTGTGTACTTTCTGCGCGATTCCATCAGTATTCATTCGGCTTGCCGAGGGCTTGGATGCAAGACGCAGGCGTGTGGCCAGATCCGGTCAACGCGATCTGATCGGCAGGTACTCCCCGTTGTTTCCGTAACGCTGCCCCTTGAGATCGACGCTCGCGCAGAGGCGGTTGCCGCAAGGAACAACGTCGGCGCTGTTGTACGCTTTGAGCAAATCGGCGCTTATCTGGTTTTCCCGGATAACGCTGGCGTAGTGCATCGCTAGCCACACGCCTCCCGCGAGCAGCAACAGTAAACTGATCACGGCGGCACCGAGCGTCTTCCAGATCAACATCCGATGCAGATGTTCCATGCGTTCAATTTGCTGCGCCAGCGCATGCGTACTTTCCCTGATCTCGCCGCCGGCCTGATCCAAGGCTTGCTGATAATTCTGCACCGGCTGCTGTAGCTTATCGTGCATGCTGCGCATCACTTGATCCGGCAGCGTTTTCAGCGCGCTTGCAGCCGCCTGCTGGGCAGCCAGCGGCAACTGCTGCGCCGCGTCCTGTACCTGATCGCCCAGCGAGAGCAAACGCTGATCGATCCCTTCACAACTGCGCTGGAACTGCTCCATCAGCGCCGCGGTTTTGATTACCTGCTGTTCCAATTCAGCCGGTTGTTGCATGGCCAGTTCGCTTTCTTTTTACCTGTCCGGTTCACACAGGGCATCAGTAGGACATGCGCATGACCAGTGCATCCTGCTGCTGCATCTGTGACTGCTGGGCTTCCCGCGCCTGCTGTGCGGCTTGCAACTGCTCCTGCAAATCCACCGTTTCACGCGCCTGCGCCTGCATCTCCTGCGCCACAGGCATCGCCGCCAGCGCTTGCGTGCCTGCGCGAAACTCCTGCTGGTTTCCTGTGCCGGCCGCCGCCAGTATCTGGTCTACCCGCGCCCACACGTCTTGGCCCGGGTTGTCCTGCCGGGGCTGCTGCAAGGATTGCGGCGGGGCCTGTGTTTGAGCCGGAGCCGGCGCTGCTGCGCTACGCACGGGTTGTCGCCTGAACTGACCGTTGAGCAACTCGTCGCGTGGTTCGGCATTGAGCGGATCCTGCACCCCGGGGCGCTCCGAACGCAGTTCCTTCACGATGCCATCTCCCGAAGGGCTGGATACGTACTCGACGTTCTGGGGAACCAGCCGTTCGTTGTAGCCCGCCGGCTGGTCGCGTTTGACCGTCGGCATTATGTTGAAAGGCGCGGCTTCTTCCGAGCGGTGCACCATGTTCAGGCGCGAGCCGTCCGGTTCCTGGCTTTTTTGCAAAAAGGGCTTGTCGCTGAGCGCATTGAGATAGTCCGCCATCATGTTCCCGTTGCGGATCGCCAAGCCGTTGCCAAGATAGCCGCCACCGACATCCGAGTGCGCGCCAGCCACCGTCACTCCCAGAAAGCGCCCATCGGGCGTCAGGCCGGGGTCGATGATGCGGTCAGAGGGAAATACGCTGCGGCGCTCATCCTGCGCCATGATGTGCAATCCCGAGATTACCGAGGGCGGCGGGCGGCGGTCGTGCTGGTAAGGCTCCCCTGTCCCCACAGCGTCGAACAGGCCCTCCACCTGGGGCACTTGGCCAGGGGCCACCAGCGGGGGCTTGGCGTAGCGCACCCCGGTAATCATGCCATCGGCATCCGTTTGGTAGATAACGCCCGAGTGGTCTTGAATGCCGCGCTCATGTACCAGGCGAGCAAAACCGGCGGCTTGTTCCGAGCCCCGGCTGAAGCCGATATCTGCCAAGCGGATTTGGGCATTAGGATCAGCATCGCGCCACCGTTTGGCCTGATCGATGAATAACGCGTACATCTTCTCGATTCGCGGCTCGTAAGTTCCGCCGGTCGCGCTATCGACCGTTCTCGCCCACCAGCCGTCCTGGGTGCCGGGACCAGGAACGTAGCCGCCTGCTATTTGAGGATTACCTGAATTTTCCAATATCTGTTTGTAGATTTTGGCCACGTTGGTGGCGTGCGCGGGGTCCTTGTTGACATCGTTGCCCGTGCCGTCGAAACAGGCCACATACAGCCGCGCATGCGGATTGCCCGCATGAACCAGCACCGGCGCCTGGAATTGCGCCAGCGCCTGGCGTGCTGCCGGGTAGGTCCGCATTTGCTGCTCGGTGGCGGGGTAAGACGAAACGCCGTCTTCTTCGGGGGTATCGGGTTCGTTGTCGCGCATCTCCTGCGCTCCATGGTTTGCTTATCAATACGTGCGGGTCCAGGCCAGAAAGTTATCGCGCCGATAGTTGCTGTCCTTATGCCCCGGCCTTTGCTCGGTCAACGTCGGAATAGACTTCCCAATATACACATTGATAGTGCGGCCGTTGACCTCCAGAAAGATATCCGGATCACCTGCAACCGGCCCCTCGAAAAAAGGGAACATATCGGCCTTGGGAATCTTGTGCCAAATCAGTTCGTCCTTGAAGATGGCCCCGATGTCCACCTGGGCCTCGTGCACTACGCCATCAAGGGACTTCCAGCGTATCTGGGCGGGCGGCGGGAAATTGCGAATATCGGCCTCGCCTCCCATCCAGGCTTGCGCATAGTCAGGATTGGAAGGAGGGGGGCGCGACACTTTATCCGGGGCATCTTCCACTTGATAGCGATGGTTGTAGATCACGTTGCAGCCGATGGTATTAAAACAGTGGGCCGCAAAGTTGTGCCGCTTGAACCGCAGCGGTACCTCCTTGGTCAGTGTCGGCGGTTCGATCCGGTCATTGTCTGAGATGTTGTCGTTCATCGTGTGGCATCCTGTCATGAAAAAAATAGGGGCAAGCGCCCACACAAAAATACAGCGGAAAAAGAATCGGCGGAATTGCCGCGCCAGCACCTGGCGCGCTGCCGGAGAGGTCTGCATCTGCTGCCCGGTAGCCGGGTAAGCCGAAACGCCATCGACTTCGGGCGTATGGGGTTTGTTGCCGCTCATCTCTTGGACTCTATGGTTCGGTCGTCAATACGTGCGGGTCCAGGCCAGAAAGTTATCGCGCCGATAGTCGCTGTCCTTATGCCCCGGCCTTTGCTCGGTCAACGTCGGAATAGACTCCCCAATATACACATTGATGGTGCGGCCGTTGACCTCCAGAAAGATATCCGGAGCACCCGCAACCGGTCCTTCGAAAAAAGGGAACATATCGGCCTTGGGGACCTTGTGCCAAATCAGTTCGTCCTTGAAGATGGCACCGATGTCCACCTGGGCCTCGTGCACCACGCCATCAAGGGACTTCCAGCGTATCTGGGCGGGCGGCGGGAAATTGCGAATATCGGCCTCGCCTCCCATCCAGGCTTGCACATAGTCAGGATTGGAAGGAGGGGGGGGCGACACTTTCTCCGGGGCCTCTTCCACTTGATAACGATGGTTGTAGATCACGTTGCAGCCGATGGTATTAAAACAGTAGGCCCCAAAGTTGTGCCGCTTGAACCGCAGCGGTACCTCCCTGGTCAGTGCCGGCGGTTCGATCCGGCCATTGTCTGCGGTGTTGTCATTCATCGTGTGGCACCCTGTCATGAAAAAAATCGGGGCAAGCGCCCACACAAAAATACAGTGGGAAAAGAATCGGCGGAATTGCCGCGCCAGCGCCTGGCGCGCTGCCGGAGGGGTCTGCATCTGCTGCCCGGTAGCCGGGTAAGCCGAAACGCCATCGACTTCGGGCGTATGGGGTTTGTTGCCGCTCATCTCTTGTCCTCCAGGGTTCGGTCATCAATACGTGCGGGTTCAGGCCAAGGAGTTGCCGTGCCTGCCCATGGCTGGAACGGTCTCGAACCCAAAGTGCAACATCACAAATCAAGAATCATGGAGAGAGCCGCTCAGTAAATGTAGCATTTTGGCTTGACATTGTTTGATGGCACCTGAACTGCCTGAACGCTTGCCAGGGCTCAGCCCGTTTTGTTGGCTGCGCCTTGCCGTGCAGCTTGTACTGCCTGCGGTTCGTTGTCCGGGCGAAGCAGAAGCAGTATTCCGAATGACAAAAATTATTTCGCAATATGAAATTTGATGTTGCCTTGTTCACCACGAAACCGATCTTCAGCCCAAGAAATCCATGCCGCATCGAGGTTATGCTTATGCAACACATTGTTATAAAGTAATAAAATAAAATTCTTGTATAAGATATAAGAATAGACTTTGATCTTATATAAGAGTTACCATGGCGGTCAATCACGCATGCTCGCAGCAGGCCGTATGCGCATGACAGGACTCCCAACGCTTGTCAGCGCGCGCCAGCCGCTACCGCTTCCGTTTCCCCTTAGCTCTCAAACTGGAGATTTCTCATGACTGAACTGACCCGTGAACAGCAGATCGCGGCACTGGAAAAGGACTGGGCCGCCAATCCGCG
>Ga0123354_10014685_pt1 | contig 12202 bp, 7 predicted proteins | sample TergutLab28metaG_2_FD_97872 | JGI IMG/M metagenome (GOLD analysis project Ga0123354, IMG submission 97872) | Labiotermes labralis P4 segment gut microbial communities from Petit-Saut dam, French Guiana - Lab288 P4 | ecosystem: Host-associated > Arthropoda: Insects > Digestive system > Gut ... | reverse complement strand
TGCCGCCATAACACTGACAATGTGTGTACCGACACCCAGAGTTGAACAAGACTTATAATTTTAGCTAAGCTCTAGTTGTAGCTCCAAGATGATTGTTCCTGCATGAACCAAAACATGTTGGAGCAGCTTTTGTAAGTTTAATTGATTTCTAACAATTCAGTGATTGTACATAATTGAATGCATTATTTGGCAATAAAACACTTCATATCATTGATGCACAGAATAACCATGAAGATTATGAATATTTTCTTGGAGGTTGCTCTATCCCTTAGTTTGTAGTTTTTCCATCATTCACTTTACTGTTGAAATCAGCACTAAAGAAACACAATAATTAATAATTATTAAATATTTATGCCTTAACAGGCGGTTTTTCCATTTTCTGTATGTGCTACTAATCAACTGATATTATTGAAAACACAAATTATTGTTAGTTCCCTAAATTTATACTGCCTTGTGTAGGAGACAGAAGACATCTGAGGTCTAACTTTATGTTTATTGGTAAATGCTTACCTCCATTTTCATGGTAAAAACTAGTAGACTGCGTAGATCATTAACATGGAGGCATCAAACTCCACCAACAATTTGGCAAGTATTTACCAGTCAACATGGCATCGTATTTTGTAATACTGCTGTAAAAACATAAAATCTCACATTGCCTTACCTATTATTTTAAAATACCAAATCCCCTGTAGTTAACATAAAGCTGAATTTGGCGTATTCTTCAGAGCTTGATTGGCTGGATTGATTAGTCTTGTCTGGGAAATTTTGATAGGACGTTACATTCAAATAGGGTTCATTCCTCTTATTACATTGCTACTTTCCCTACCAAACATTGTTCGAGGAATAACATGACTATAGCACTGTGTAACAGGCTCAGCAACACACACACCAACACACACATGCGCATGCACACACACACACACACACACACAGTGAAAATGCTGACTGCCTTTGTTATATACAGTTTCCAAAGGAGAACAGTAATTACAACTAATGCTAGGCATCTGAGGGACAAGGCACAACAGTACTGCAAATGATTCACTCCTGGGAAGTACCTGTTTCTGGGACCTCCTCTCCTGACCAAGGGTTTTTTGCATTCATTCGACTGTCCTTATGATTATCAAGATAATACATTGAGTTAAACTGTAACTCTGTTCCTTCAATCTTACTGTAATGCTTCCATGTTTCATCCAACATTACAAAACCTATTGAATTCATAAAGTGACCGAAAATTACTACCCTGGACCACATAAAATTTCTCAGAGTTCCATGGTTCAGTATTAACAAAACACATATCCAGCTAGTTCATTATTCATATTATGACCTTCTGGATGATTATCCTGTGCAGTCCATTGCTTAGGTACCAGTATTTCACAGGATACTGTTTGTGATAATTGCAGAGGAGAAGAGGTAATTTAAATACTTTATGTCATAATTTAATGTCCAAGAACAGAACAAAATATTGCAAATCCCTTTCCCTTGTTAACTGATACATGCGTAGTACTTTAATTCTGGTGGGAGGATGGCTACCATAGGTGGCTGGAAAATTAAATTTGTCCATTATATGGAAATTTTGGGGGCCTTATATCCATGCTACTTTGTGCCTTTATGGTTTAGGTCTCTGGCCTGTTAGGGCCCTTAGTTGTTACTTGAATAAATGATTATTTAATTGATATGGCTTTGAAGGGTGATAATGTGGGTTTATAATTTTGGATGCCTGTGTGTCTTTTGAATTACTGTCTTCTTCAAATTGGATGAATAGTTATTTTTTATATAATTGTGTCTGGAGATATGCAGAGTTGGGAAATAATAACTCATTATTTCTGATGGCAAACAGGAAGTATGTGGAGACCAAGGTATAGATGCATAAAATTTTATTTGGGAAATGTGTAGACACTGACTATTTCCTGGACATAGACTGCTTAGTAGGTCATTATTAATAGGGATTTAGATTATGGAATTGAAATCCCTAGTACACATTCCAATTGTGGATGGAGAGTTTTACTATAATGAATCTGCAGATTCATAATTTAAAGGATTTGTTTGTTTGTATTGTTTGTTGGTTGGTTGTTCGGTCAGTTGGTCAGTCATTCGGATGGCCGTTTGGCTGGCTGGTTGTTTGTTTAGTTTATCATTTAGTTGGCTGGTTTGTTGTTTAGTTTGTTGGTTGGTTGGTTCATCAGTTGGTTGGCTGGTTTGTTGGTCAGTTGCTTTGTTTGTTGATTGGTTGATCAGTTGGCCCATCCTTCAGTGGTTGGTTTAGTTATTTAGTTTAGCTGGTTGGTCGGTCAGTCAGTCAGTCGGTCAGTCAGTCAATCAGTCAGTCAATCAGTTAGTTAGTTCTGATCATTCTAAATATGTATATGTATCTATATCATTATTTTACAGTGATACGTGTTAGCCTCACAGAAAAATTACAGGACCTCCTTTAATTCTTTCAGTGTTCAAGTTAATCTAACAGAACAGCTCTGTGCATTTTGACATTACATATAAATGAACTCTGTAGAAAATAAGACAACGAGAAAGGCATAAGTCTGGAGAAAAATTTTTCCTATTTGCAGTAGATCACATACACACATACACACAGAATGAGTTTTAAAATAATGCTATGACTATACATTCAGTCCCAAATGGTGTAAACTGGACATGTGGGCCACATATATTTGCCATGATGTTGAAAGTATGTGAAACATCCAGACTTTTTTGTATAATTATAGGAATTATAATTAAGCATTTTAATCTCTCACTGACATGCGAATTGAAGCTGTCATATGTATGTCATGTTGAAAAATATACTTACTTAGGAGTGTGTTTACCTTCTAACACTTTCCATTGCCAGCAGTAATACATTTCAATTTTAAACTCTTTTTTTTATGGTGCAGACCTAAAATTTCAGAAGTTGGTAGAATGTATTCATTGTCTAAAAATATAGCACATTGCAATTAAGTTGGTACTGCTTCATTTTTAAAGAAAAAACATCTGGAGTTAAACCTTGGTCCAGAAAACATTTATAATTTCTGAGCATTCTGTAGTTTTTACTCGGTCCTTCCAAGTAAATGTCATCATAATATGTAACATTTAAACATGCCTGCTTCCTCTTCGGTTGATTATTCACTGATTATCCAAACATTTCCCAGTTATAATTTTCTTATCTGTTAAAAGAACCATTAAAGTGACAATAAGTACATGATACATGAGTGTTGAACTCTTGTAGGATATGACACACTGTTGACTGGTAATTAGTGGTATAATACTTTCACTGGTGGGCCGGGTAGCTCATTCGGTATAGTGACTGACAACGGGCTGGACGGTCCGGGATCGAATCCCGGTGGGAACGAGATTTTCTGCCCGTCCAGACCGACCCTGGGGCCCACCCAACCTGCTGTAAAATTGGTACCAGGTCTTTCCCGGGGGTAAAGTGCGGCCGGGGCGTGCTGCTGACCACTCACCCCCTTCTAGTGCTGCAGTCATGGAAGTGTAGAGCTATACCTCTACCCACCCTCTGGGCCTCATCGGGCCTGTAACGGGAAAACTTTACCTTTTTTTTTACTTTCACTGGTAAAGTCTGGGTACTGGGAGTGAAGCAGCTGGGGCATGAAGCTGACAGCTGTGTCCTATAAAGTGCTAAGGTTGAGAATGAGTGGAGCCACTCTTCCATTCCTCCATTTGCCATCATGGCATTTACTTTAAAGTTCTGTGACCTGCTAGTGTTCTGAATGACGTTTATTTCAACGTGAAAAACATTAATTTAATGTGAATGTTCCATTAACCTTCATTTTAAATTGAAATATCCATGGAGACCAAACATATGATGTGCTTAATGTGGATCTTGGATGTCATAATCTGACCATAGGTTTCATGTCATATAGTGTGATATGTGTGTTCTTTAGAGCACTTGGCATTAAGGTTATGCATGTTTTAAGTCGTTGACATATACAGATGTTGATAAAATCCATACTGCCTTTAGTACCATCTATTAAATTGTAGCTTATTAGACAGCTGGTATTGTAGCACTGTAAATTGTTTTTTAGTTTGCTGAGGGGCACTGCATGGCATATGTTTGGTGTAAAAAAAAGCACACCCTGCATCCCATCTTCTTGATCTCGCACATGTCTATGGGCATTACATTTGTAGCACTGGTCAGTTCTGTTTATTTTTCCCACATCTCCTGATTGCACAAGTTCAGCCCTACTGGTATGGATATAATTTATTATTATGTTTTCTCCTCAGTTTTAACAATCCAATTAATTTTATTTTTGTAATATTTCAGATTCAAGTTCATATCAGCAAAAACTCTTTGCATTAAAAAGAATTCCATAATTATATGTGTTAAATTACATTTTCTCCTTTATTCACAAGGTGGGTTACCTGATAAAAAGCACATGACTATGCTAAACTAAAGATTTGAAATTTTACTCAATTAATGTAAACATGTAGATTTATTAATATGTTGTTCAAAGAAATTTTAAAATGTCATATTTTGAGAACTTTAATATTAAGGTAATGAATGAAATTGTTCTGGGAAAGTTTCTGACAATTTTAAATGAGTTCAGCCTGCAGTATGTGGGAACACATTTCCCATCTATATGTAGTACAGAACGACTTTTTACGCTGTGCCTAGTCCGTTTTACTGCTTCCTTTTGTAGGTGTGTTCGCAAAATTCTAAAAAGTGACTATTAGCTTCATTATGTCTGTCCATCTGTCTGTCTTTTCATCTGCCCATCCATCCTTCCATCTGCATGGAACAACTTGACTCCCATTGGACAGATTTTCATCATGAAGTTTTATATTTGAGTATTTTTAAAAAATCTCAAGAAACTTCAATTTTCATTAAAGTCTGTTAGGAGTTAAGTGGTATCATGCTTGAAGACCAGTATACATTTATGATCATATCTCACTCATTGCTTCTTAGAAATGTTTTAGACAAAGGTATAGAGAACATCACAACATGGAATTTATATTAAAAAATATATATATATATTTTTTTAAATTGTCCTGTTTATGAGATAATGGAAAAACTGTTGTAGTGCTGGGCAGGCCACAGATGACTCTATGGCACATGACATTGCATGCTGAATACCTAAGGCTACAAACACACACTCACTATTTAATACTTACTCCTGTTCCACTGGAACAATGGTTGCATGAATCCACCTCAATGTTATATCATACATACATTGCCTGTCTTTTTGATTTTGCAGTTGCAAAGTGAGAGGTTAATTGTCACAAACTGAGTTAGGCTACTTTCACACAGGCCACTATGTGTATGAACCATAGTGGACTAGCCACAGGCACACAAGTGTCATTGCAGGATGTCTGCAGCTGTGATTTCACAGGCCAGGCCACAATCTCTTTCCACATCAAACACACTTCTTTTCTGTGCATTAACACTTTCATAATGTTGTGCAGTGGCCCAGCCACAAGGAAGTGCCCCAGCTGCTGGTGGGGAGAGCCACTGATTGGCCACAGTGTCAGTCACGCAGCCACTTAGTGTCTCTCCTGAAGACCCAATGGCCTGGCAGTCACCAACAACTGTATGTCCGGCCATAGAGTGGCCTGTGTGAGAGCAGAAGCTCACTAAATACAATACACCACAGTGCATGTAGAAATGAGACTCATTATATAATTAGGTACCACCTGGGTAAGGTAAAGGGCTTTACAGTTTTTAATAACCTGCAGTATGGTATGGCAATATGATATAGGAAAGTAGGGTCATTATTCATTAGGACCATTTTGCTGTGTTGTATAAAAGTGCAATGGTAGGACCATAACATGTCATGTTGTGCATTACTGCAGACACTGATACTATTAATGTTCATTGAATTTTTGGCACTAACTCCAAAAATCAAAAGCAGATAATATGACTATTAAGAACCAGTATCTTATCCAGACATGGTAACAGCATATTAATGATTAGCACAGAGCCTCTTATCCAGAAGCACCATGCTTCTCAATGAAAATAATATTGGTTCTTATTCGTATGTGTTCTCCACAGACAGGCAGTTATTTTTAGTCAATAAGCTTTGTGTTGAAAAGTCGCACATAACATCTCATTGTTGAATCATCACTTACATACATTATGGCACAGATTTCAGAATACTGAAGTCCGTCACAACATGTAATAAAAATTTCAAAATTATATGAACAGTAACATTTAAAGAAGTTGTACTCAGTTTATTTTGATAGTCAGATGAGAACATAAAAATGCATGCCAACTAATTGGTTTTTCAATACAATTTTATTCCAGAAACATTTAAAATTGCTTGTATAATTTATTTTTATATTTATTTTTAAAAATGAATTGGGCACACAATATGTCACTTTAAATATGATAACAAGCATTGCTTCTCTATCCACCAATCCAAAGCTTGATTCACTCTATGTCGTTGCAGGAAACGCAAATTCTACCTGTGAAAATTCCACCTAGCACGTTGTGAGCGTAGCCATGAGGTAATTCAGTCACTAACAATTACGCTCGCTCTGTCACTCATTTTGTTTATTTTGGGTTTTTGTTTTCTACTCTGTACATGTTGTCAGCATGCTGTCATGAAATATACGCACAACAAACGTATATATATCACACAACTCAAATATCTCATTGCATACCTGAAAAGGACTCTTTTTCCCGATATACTTGGCATATTCATCTATAAATTTATGTGTATTTGTTAATATTTGCACCAATTGGTCTGCTTGTTAATTATGTTATAAATTTGCACGAAATATGAATGAAAAATATGTTTTGAAATTCTTACAAAGTTTAACTTAAAGTAGCAGCATAATTTTTAAAAGTTAATCTTTGAAATATTAATGTCCTAATTAACAGACTCCCAAAATGACTGCAATTAATTTTACATTTCCATAATTTATAACATTTATAATACTACACAAATATAGTGCCCTGTTAGAAGTGCTTTTGATTCCTTGTTGATTTTAATTTCGGTTTATCAGAAGTCATGTAACCTCTGCCAGAATTTCACAGCGCCAATTTTTATATGTATCTGCATTCCATATTCATTTTTGCAGTTGTATATTTTTCTTATTTTTTGTGAAAGCGTCAAAATCAAACACAGAATTTTGGTTTGCTTTGACCAGTAAGAAATTCGTACTGTTATTCTAATACCCTTATCTTAGAAATGACATTTTTATTAAATGAAGAATACAGTAATATAATATTTCATGTTTAACATCCTGTAAGCCTATAATGTATTTGTTAACTTCTGTGTGAGTTTATATCATGTAAAGGAATGTTAATTTCTCTCTGGAATCAGGCACTTGGACTTGTCTTCCATCCAATGTTAAAAGTAAAGGTACTTTGTTCGGGGAACATGATCAGGCTCTGTCCTCAGGCTAGAAGTAAGGTTAACAGCCATTGTGCCCAGAAGTTTCTAATAGCTTTACTTATCTGGTCCAGCTGAGTAAGTGTTAACCCATTTGTAGCCTTAGGATAGGGACCTTTTCTGTTTCCAAAATGTAGCATTTGTTTTTAACAGAGGACATGGGACAGAGTTCATAAAGTAAATGATTTCAAATGTAATATAAAATCTTCAGGATTACATTGGACAAATTTCTTTTTAAATTTGTATCAATATTATTTTGTTATCAGTATAGTTAATTTCTTCAGAATTCATACAATTTTTAACATTCTCACATTATCCCTGCTTAAAACTAATTACAATTAGTTTATTTTAGGAAAGAATGCTATATACAGTGTAATTAAATTACAAGAAATATATTTTTAAGACAATGAATTTGGAATGGGAGCTGTTGCAGACATAAACATAATTATTCAAGATAACACACTTCAAAATGTCTGCTACTTTGCTGTAAGTTATGAATCCCTTCTGTGTCCGTTTATGCCAACATAGACACATTCTCTTCTGCAATGTTATATGTCATCCATACGCATATAAGACACACCCTGCATGCAAGATTTTTTTATCACATTTAATATAAGAATTTGTTAGACTGAAATAAAAATCAGAATATGTCTATATTTGTAGCTGTTACACATCATGTAGTCCCACGAAATTCTGTAAGTGTAAATCACTTTCTTGTTGGACTGCACCATGTTCTACAAAAACAATGGACAGTTTAGACCATTGAAAATTTGTGAGACAATGATGTGAAAGTTCGCTGTTTTTTTCAAACTCTATAAAAGGATACAATTTAAGCATTCTTTTCACTCTGCACCTCCATCTGACTTGAAGGTCTCACAAAATGAGAACTCTCATTTTCAAATATTTGCAAGGCAATGCATAGTCGTAATTTCCACATACCCTTACTTTCCATGTTACATGAGCAAAAACCTGCAAAACCTTTCTTTCTTTCTTTCTCTCTTTTTCTTCTTTCTTTTTTACTTTTCTTCTACATACAATTACAGATATGTGCTTGTGTGTAATTATTTTTGCTTCAGTATAAAGCATAATGGGGATCTCTATGAAGTGGTTTGAATTAGTCAAATCAATTGGTAAAACAGGTAATACAGTTTCATAAAAATCTCAAAATTTCCAAGGCCAGTGATTTCAAAATAATAATAATTATTATTGTTTTTTTTAATGTTACATTCAGCATATGAATATGAATGTGAATATCATCAACAGTAGATTAAATGTAGGATCTTACAAGCACCTTGCCGGTGCATATGGTGTAAACAAGTGATGAACAGCCCATTGCTTGCCAAACTTACAGGTGTAGCCCACAAGTTTTGAATTCACTTAACCTGTCGTCGCCCATCAGAATGCAGGGCGATTTTTGAGTGAATTGGTGCATTTCACATACGTAGTTACGTGACATAAGCAATATTTAATTTGTAATGGCTTCATGCATTTTGAATGGCAACATCCTTTTAGAAACTTTACAATGGGAGGAACAATATAGAATGTTAAGCTTTGCCATTCCTCTTATTCTTTCTGTTTCAAGTGTGTTGTAATAACTAGTGCATGCATATTTTAGTTATAATTTTGTAGGATTGAATTCTGCATTCCTTAAAAAATATGTTAACAACAGACAACAGCATGCCTGTCTTTGACATCTTTAGTTCCTCAAAAATGTTGTTATGTTGTAAAAATCGAATTGTAAATAATAGTTATGTTAGATTTATTTCAGTAATATTAATAATTAACTGTAGGTATTTTTAGTCTCTTACATTCTTATTTTATAAAATAAATTTTCATTGTAAGAAGGACACTTTTACTGTTAACATTTTGTTTGCAGCCAGCACTGTGGTTGGAGATTTTCATATGAACTTTATGGAATAAAAGTTTGCTGTAAAAAGTTTAAATCATAAAGTTATCAATTAATACTCATTCATTGTAATGGAACAGAGTCATGGCTCTTCTGGTCAGTAAAATACTTGTTGTAACCCCAAAAAAAAGCACAATTTTCTCTCTTATTGAGATACTTTAGTAGTACTCTGTTGGGAAGGCTTTCGGGGTTATTAATGTTATTAATGTGAACAATAACTATGGCCATCTGTTTATTGAAACTGTTAACATTCATGCATGCATGTAGTTTGTATATAGTTCCTATATACTCCTGGTATCTGCATTGTAAGAATTAGGATACTAATTATTTCTGTGTATAATTGAAATTAATAATTTGCACATTGTGTGATACAGCTCTTGCATCTTAACTGTGATATTGTAACATGACATTCGAGCAAACCATACATGTAAAGCACTGCGGACTGAATTGTATATTCATCTCTGTAATTTTGTATGCACATGTGTGAATTCTGTTTATATATGATAGTAGTGTCTACTTAGGCTGTTTCAAGAATTTTATTATCTCCATCTTCAGGAAACTTAAAGGTAGGATGTCCAGGGCAGGGGGAAACCTGCCAGGGATAAAACAGATTAGGTAAATGAGAAGGGAAGAGAAAGATAGGATGGATAGGAAGTTGCTTATATACATGTCATGAAGGCATATAGGGGGAGTGAAAGTACAACTCCATTCATTCTTAACCTTGGCACTAGATGGATGTAAGTGTTCAGCCTCATGTTTCCAGCCTCTTTACCCCCAGGGAAAGAGCAGCATGGTACCCATTGACTTGGTTGCTGGGTGGACCCCATAATCAGTCCGGACATACTCTAAAATAAAACTCTTGCTTCTGCTGGAATTTGAACCCCAGATTTTCTAGCCAGTAGCCTAGTCACTATACTGGATGTGCTGTCCCTGGTGCCAGGGAGGGTGGACAGGTAGATAAGAATAAAAAAATTATGAATGAAGATTCAATTCTTTCATTATGTTAATGCTTCTGGCAACTTTTGAAGGTACAGAGTAGCCTGAAGATGAAGGAATGATGATCCTGTGAAACATGGGAAACTCTTTACAAGTGGACAAGGCGTAACAGCCCACAAACAAACAAAATATTCAGTAACACTGCTATGAGAACCTCAGATCTCATAAGAGGCATTTTATCTTCCATTGGTAGAATGGGCCACATGACACTTGAATATCAGGCATCAAAGTGGACCTTTAAATTTGAGTAATATCAAGGCCTCCTGATCTCTCTGTCTGTCTGTCTGTCTGTCTGTCTGTCTGTCTGTCTGTCTGTCTGTACAGAATATGAATGATGCCCAGTTTGACTTGACAATCTCCGGTTTCCATAACTGATCAAGTCTGAATATTGTAAACAGCCTTGCAGCTTGTACTGGAAGCACCATAATATTCAGTCTCTAGTATTGGGACACAATATTTATAAAAGCATAATTAAGTGCACAGTCAGAATATGAACTTCATTTAGTACAGTTTTTAAGTTAGACGCTCTAAATAAGAACTATATTGTTGGTAATTAATTCTTTTATCCATGTACATTGTTTGAAACAAACTTTCCTTATCTACACATCTGAGTTTATATTCCTGAACAGTTATTTTAATATTTTTTACATGTGTTTAATCATTCTTTCTGAAAGTATTTTTATCCTGTGTCAAAATGTTTTGAAAGTACTGTACATTGCAAGGCTTTGGTAGGTCAGCTGTGTTGCAGGACAGGAATAAGCTTGTCCATTGTCAGGCTACATAAATATCTCTGTTGATGAATGCTATACTCTTTCCAGACCTCCTTGCTGGTAGCACTTGTTCTGTTGATGAATTAAAAATGGGATATCTTCAAAACATACCATATACAATATTCATTAAATTCAAACTAAATACACTTGCCAGGCATTATGTATCTGCCCATTATTTTACATTCTATGTTCTCCAGCATGTTTCAGCTCTAATTGAGCCGTCATCAGGGAGATACAATTCAAGGGATTGTACATGGTATATGAGTATTCATCTTGATTAGAGAGTGCAACTTGTGTGTACTTCGTGTAAAAATATTGTGGTAGTATACACAGAGTGTCCAGTTCAACATTTATCCTATATGTAAAAAATATTATTAAAATTTAATTATTATAAATTTTTAAAATTTAGAAGATTTTTTTTTCATAAAATGCTCAGTTGTATGTAAAATTATTATTCTGTTAGCATTCGAATATCCATGGGATGTGATCAGTCCTTACTATGAAAGTCTGGTTTACAGTTATTACTTTTGTTCTGTCATCATTATACAAAATTAGGAAATGAAATAAATGATTTACTGAATATTTTTGGCCACTATTTTTAACTGTATGAGTGAGTGTATGAATAATTTATAAATAACCAACAAAATGCACTTCCATGCATGTGCGTGTGTGTGTGTGTGTGTGTGTGTGATGTATTTTATTCACCATTTTCTCACCACCATATTTCAGCCAATATTGCGGCCATTTTCAGGGTGATATTACAAGAATATCAAGGTACAGATGTGGTTAGTTGTGTCATTGTCACTCCATAACAATAAAAAATATTATAATTTCAATTAAAATTATGGAAGTAATATAAATATAGGTAAATAATGGGTAATGATTAAAATCTTGGGAGTATACCACCAACTACATGCTGGATAAAAACTCACGTCACTGCAGCATTCATTCATTCATTTATTTAGTATTCCAGAGATCCACTGAGGTGGATATAGAACTTGTCAGGTATAACAATAGATATAGTACAGAAACAGTCATTACAATAAAATACTTATGATAATAATACAGAAATAAGTCAAATCAAATTTATACAAGAATGCTATTTGCTCGGAATGTACAGTTCATCAGTACAATACATAGTGTACTTAGACAGAAAACATAGTAACAAGCCATGAGTACTAACGTAATGT
>Ga0123354_10014683_pt1 | contig 12203 bp, 7 predicted proteins | sample TergutLab28metaG_2_FD_97872 | JGI IMG/M metagenome (GOLD analysis project Ga0123354, IMG submission 97872) | Labiotermes labralis P4 segment gut microbial communities from Petit-Saut dam, French Guiana - Lab288 P4 | ecosystem: Host-associated > Arthropoda: Insects > Digestive system > Gut ... | reverse complement strand
GCCCAGGCAGTTGAACGCGTGCTAGCAGTAACCTTGGGAAACAAACTATGCTGGTTCGACTCCCACTATCGACATATTTCTTTATGTAGCCCAGGCAGTTGAACGCGTGCTAGCAGTAGCCTTGGGAAACAAATTATGTTGGTTCGAGTCCCACTATCGACATATTTCTTTATGTAGCCCAGGCAGTTGAACGCGTGCTAGCAGTAGCCTTGGGAAACAAATTATGCTGGTTCGAGTCCCACTATCGACATATTTCTTTATGTAGCCCAGGCAGCTGAACGCGTGCTAGCAGTAGCCTTGGGGAACAAGCTATGCTGGTTCGAGTCCCACTATCGGCATATTTCTTTATGTAGCCCATGCAGTTGAACGCGTGCTAGCAGTAGCCTTCGGAAACAAACTATGTTGTTTTGAGTCCCAAGGAAATACACACGACAAATATGAGAAACGGAATCCAAAACTGGTTACCTTATTATAAAATTGATTTTATAATTATTAACGGAGCCACAGACAATGGATTCTTCAAAGATACTGCAACCGTCTTCAGATTCACAAAAACACGTATTATTGACGTAACAACATACGCTTCATGTACCGGGTAATGATGGTGATGATGGTAACAATAAAGTGGTGAAATTACAGTTACGCTACTTGTGACGCAGGACAACATCCCACACACCTACATATCAGGTACTGAAACACTTGAAAGAAGTACTCAGGCCCGAACACAAACACGGAAGAAAAATTTAGAGAAATCTGAAAGGCACCATTAATGTTTCTGTGATGCGGTGTCGTGTATTCTTACAAAAATTTACAAACTTTTCAAAGAAATCTGTCACAGTATAATGACTGAAAGTCGTTCAGTTGAATGGGTGGAAGAGATCAAATATTTGGGAACAACAGCAACGAATCAAAATTCCAATCAGGAATTAAATTAAGAGGAGATCGAAGTCAAGAAATGCTTGCTATTATTCGGTGAAGAATCTTCTGTCTTCCAGTTTGCTAACAAAAAATATAAAGACAGAGACAGAAATGTAATTTTGCTGTTGTTTGATTTGGGTGTGGAACTTGGTCCCTTACATTGAGGGAGGAACGTAGGCTGAGGGTGTCTGAGAATAGTGTGTTGAGAAGAACATTTGGTCTAAAAGGGACGAGGTAACAGGGGAGTAGAGAAGACTACATAATGACGAGCTTTATGACATGTACTCCTCACCAAATATTATTGGGGTGATCATATCGAGAAGAATGAGATGCACGGGGCATGTAGCGCGTATGAGGGAGAGGAGAAGAGAGATATATACAGGGTTTGGTGGGGAAACCTGAGGGAAAAATACCACTTGGAAGACCCAGGCGTAGTTGGGAGGATAATATTAAGATGGATCTTCAGGAAGTGGGATGTGGGGGGTATGGACTGGATCGATACGGCTCAGGATAGGGACAGCTGGCGGGCACTTGTGAATGCGGTAATGAACCTTCGGGTTACAATAAATGCGGAGAATTTCTCGATTAGCTGAAAACCGGTTAGCTTCTCAAGTAAAGTAAGTAATTAAGTAAGTAAGTTCGGACGAACTTGCTGCTTCTGGTTTTGGAAACGGCACGTTTCAGCAAAACGCCGGTACCTGTCTGCCACACAAGCGTCATATCCCGCAAGGCAGATTCATTCAGAGCCACTGTCACAAGAACCGCAGATCACAGACGCTGCGCAAGTCGCAAGTTTGGGTGAACTGCTTTGCCAAGAACCACCTCTACAGTACGCCAACTTCGTATGTTGCCATAAAGATTATTTCAGATCAGCTGCATTCTGTCGCCAACATTTCCTCAATTTATTAATGGACAACGCAGCAAGAAGCGTTAGTACAAAGTTTGTATAACTCAAAACTAAACGCACTACAATGCCGGCAACACACACACGCAAAGAAACAAGTTCACGTTACGTTGAGTTCCATTTTACAGAGAAACACAAAGTCAGAGGAGCAACAATACTTCAACAACGGCATCATTTCAATGTGCCTCTGAAGTTTTTACTTGAAATTCTATACTATTTGCCCATTTCACTTTCAAATTCTTTTCCACGGTACGTTTTCTCTTTCCACCAGCTTTATTTCTGTCCTTTCCCTGTGTGATTTCCGTTTGCTGTCGGCCAACCTGATATCCCGTGGGTATTACGATTTAGTAGAGTTAGCATGATGCTCACATGCTGGTTTGTATCAAATACCCTTCCTCCTTCTGTCTCACCGATCACAAGGTGTCCTGGGAACAGTTCCACACCTTCACATTCACGACGGTACAGTCAAAGAAGAAATTTGCATCCGTCAGCAGCCATATCGCACATGTCTGAGCCTTCATAATGCAACCGAACATTTTTGGAACATTTCTTAATCAAGTAACGATTGGTAGCCCTCAGTAACCGACGGTTCGAAGCTATATGTCATGAACTTCGCTGTAAACGTCTATTTAAAGAGAGGAAGGGATTGCTCAAGAGATCTTTTGAGTCGGAAACCCCATGAGCAGCCGACAAAGGGGAACAAAGTCTGTTAAGCTGATCCCTGAAAGGCGCGGGAAACATGAAGTATTCATAATGTAACATATTGAAAAGGGTAACAACCTAACACAAGCAAATCTTCAACCCAAGACGATAAACAAAACAATAAAATAAATGTTCATACTGACCAAAGACAGTTGGAGGATGGCATTCAAGTTAACGAGCTGTGTAAGCGAGGTTGCTCATAGTGAGGTCACCTGGAGCACAGATTAATAGCTCTGGAGTGAAGTGGCTGTTGGTTTCTGGCAAATGAGACTTGAGTTCCAGTGAAAGTTAGGAGGTCGAACATGGGCAGTTGATTAACTGGGCAAGTGGAGACTTTTTTTACTTCAGATGCAAATAAATAAATAAATAATATATAATGAGGGCTTTATATCAGATTCGACAAACCCCACCGTATCTCTTAAAAAGTCTCACCTATCATATTGAGCGCGTACAATACACTAAATATGCGACAACTAAGGCCGAAGATGTTTCAAACACAGTGCTGGGGAGAATACACGGACCTACGAGAAAAGAAACGGCAGTAGCCTGGAGAAAACCGCATAACGAAGGGTTTCATAAAGTGCAGTCTTCATCCGATATCCTATTACAAGAGCGAACAAATCAAGGATGGCAAGGCATGGTGGCAAGTAACCCGCATGGAAGACCCAATGGGTAGTTAAACACTTGGGAGTCTACAAAAAACTTTAAGAAATACAGATTCATCCGACTGCGGACTGGGTAGAGTAGCGGTCTCTGGCGAGCACAGTAACGAACCTAATGGTTCTCCAATTGATGGAGAATTATTTAAACACCTGTGCGACTGACACCTGCTCTAGGTCGACGCTGCTCTACTGCGCAGTTTAACTTAAAGTGTATGGGGCCCTTTAAACGCCGAATTAAATCCCATCTGCCATCTGCTGGCATTGTTAGGAGCTCACTATATTCTCCACGTTAGCAGGATAAGGGTTAACGGATGTAAATCCAACGAATATTTCACTACCACCTTCAACTTCACTGCCCCTGGAGAAGACGTGTTGTAACAGAGGTTTCAACCCACGGCCCGCTAGGTTGTGTTACGCGGCCAACCACAACACTTATAATTCATTCATTCATTTTATTCACTCATTCATTTCGCAGTCTAACTACAATACCATAGCCCCTTACAAAGCCAGTTCACCACACAGTGCGATCCAGTGTTTCCTCTTAAATTTCTAGTCTCCTCTCGTTTCTTTAATATCATCAGGTAGCTGCCTACGTCTTCTTCTTCGTCTCCAGTCCCTTCTATCTTTCCTTCAATAACGCGCTTTAGAAGGCCGTTACTACATACCATGAAATTAAAAAAATAATTTGGAGGCTATGCATATAAATTATTGCAATTTTTAAGCGCGCAGCCCACGAACCAACCCACAATAACGGTTGTGGTTTTTTGCCTCCCCACCAAAAAAAGGGGGTGGACTCCCCTGTTTCATAACCCTACTTTTGTGTCCCTCTGTGTAGCCCAGTTCGCAAATCACATCGTTAAACTGTCAGTGTAGTCTTCATCGTGTCGCAATTCAACTACCGCCAATTCCAATTCGAGCGTCACAAAACAGCCCATCTGTCAGGCACGACCAAAGAAGTCACGTGTATCCACAGCGCTATGCCTCAGTCACCACCACACGAGGTACTCGCTCAAATCTCAAGACAGCACCAGACCCAGTGCTTATTATGTGCCAGACAGCATCAACTGTCATGCAAAAGCGGTAACTCTTGACACCCGTGTGACAAGCTCCAAACTCAAATCGCATTACGTACTGGTACAGCTCCCCACATAAAAACGCACACTGTAAGTCATCGATGGAATTCGTAGCACATTCTTTGGACGTGAAGGTAAAAGATAAAGTGTACCCTTGTATAGGCACTGTGGCTCTGTACAGGCCGTACGGCCCATACGGGGAGCAAAGGTATAGCTCTACTCTTTCTTGACCACGGCACTAGAAGGGGGTGAGGGGTCAGTGTCACACCCCGGCCGCTCTTTACCCCGGGAAAGACCCGGTACCCATTGTACAGGAGGCTGGGTGGGCCCCAGGGCCGGTTTGGACGGGTAAGGAAAATCTCGCCCACACCGGGATTCGATCCCCGGACTGTCCAGCCCGTAGCCAGTCGCTATACCGACTGAGCTATCTATTCTTTGGACATAACCCACCAAACTACGAAGCACAGTGAGGCCTTAAAACGATCTTCCATTAAAAAGTTTCACCTCCGAAACTAACGAGCCGATTTACATTAAACTTGGTAATGGAGGTCAACTCCAAAAATTAGCAGAGTGATATATATTTTTCACATATAGAAGTCCAATTTGATCCCTACTACACAAGAAGCTGTTGTGCTGAATTTGAAGATCCTCTAAAACGACTCATCAAGCAAAAAATACCTATACAAGAAACAGCAACACACATAAGCCTTATTACAATCTAAAATTTCGTTCGGCAACGTTCTTCCGTAAGGTAAAGATGTCACCAAACACAAAGCAAATTGTGTTGCGACTCTACGCCGTCTGATGCACGTACAGTGTGACAGCTCTGAGACCAAGACGTGCTGCCCTAAGGAAGATCAAGGCAAACGACAAATGCATATTCCCAGACAGTTCTATATGGAATACAAATGGCAATGTCTTACACATTTAAAAGGTAAAGGTAAAGCAATCCCATTACAGGCCTGGAGGGGCCCTGAGGGTTCCAGAAGGTTGAGGCTCCCAGATTTCAAGACATTCGGCACATGAAGGTGTCAGCCCTACGCACCGGCCGCCTTTACCCCTCACGAAATATTCCTGGCACTCATTTCTGTTAGAGGCTGAGTCAATCCCAGGGCCATAGTGCGGCCGGAAGGATTATGTCAACGAAAAATTTCAATGACATAATCGGAAATCGAACCCGCGGCCTTCCGGCTTGTAGCGCAGTGCCTCAACCAACTGCACCACCGCGTGCCCCGTCTTATACACTACCACTATCAACATAAGAGAGCGATAAAATGAAGGTACATTACAAAGGTTTCACTCGGCTATCAATAATTTACTCTAATACACAGAGACATGACTATGACAGTCATTCTGGAATATGATGCCGTGAAGCTTACTGTGCGATCCTGAATACAGAGATAGCACGTTCTTAGAAAATTCTGGTACCTATACAGGCCTTACCATACACTCCCCCCCCCCAAAAAAAAAAAAAAAACTTTAATCTCTATGTCACCAACAGGTGTCCAGCGTTACGCCGGCTACAGTTTCTCCAACTCTTCGCCGCATTTGTCTGTTTAATGCGGCCTCGTGTGTGAGACTGTCCTCCCTCTACATTTTTTTCACTTCCCTTTCCCACTTCAGTTCGGGTCTTCCTCTTCTTTTTCTTCCTTCCGGCGACCAGGTTAATATTCGCTTAGACCGTCTGTTATCTCCCACACCACATTAACAGAACCGTGTTGTGTTACTTCCACACTCACACTCGTTATGATTCTTTCCATTATTTTACAGGCGGCACGCGGTGGCGCAGTTAAGGCACTGCGCTACAAGCCGGAAGGTCTCGGGTTCGATTCCAGATGGTGTCATTGATATGATCCTTCCGGTCGCACTATGGGCCTGAGGTTGACTCAGCCTCTAACAGAAATGAGTACCAGCAATATTTCCTGGGCGGGGGGGGGGGATTAAGGTGTCCTGGCGCGTAGAGCGGACAACCTTACCACCTTCATGTACTGACTGTCTTGAAATCTGGGAGCATCACACTCCTGGAACCCTCGGGGACTGTTCAGGCCTGTACAGGGATGGCTTTACCCTGACCCATTAATCTCTGAATACGAGCAACCACTTGACAATTCGTGCAGCCCCCTAAACTATCTCATCTTCCGTTTCTGACATTTCCCCGTCACACAGCCGTAATGCCACATTACAGTTTCCACATTCCCCGCAATGAATGCGCAGCCGTGCGTCAATTTTATCTGGCTCTTTGTGTTGGAGACACAGCGGGTGTAGTCAAACGGCCAAGGTGCAGGATCGGCAGCATCGCAATTCATTAACACACCACCCCAGACCTTCGGCTGCTGCCACAGTAAGGCCCGATTCATGCTATAGGGACAGTCACGTTCCGGGCAGGAGACTGTCAGGTATGTTTTTTGTGTCTGAATATCATATCATATATCATGTCATATCCACAACAGCTACTCGGCTCCAGGCACGATACTCCGTGTGAACACAGCGACAGACATACGACCGGCTGCTGACTGGAACGTGACTGTCTCTGTAATGTGAATATGGCCCTAAACTGCTGCTGAGGGAGACCCATTTTTCACATAATTCCTTCACACATGTCGCACTGCGTCAGCCACGTCCAGTCGAATCAAGCTACGGGTCTGTTTCGTAGTACCACACTCGATCACATTCGATTTGAGTGGATTCGATTGCATTAATGTTTCTGTACCCTCAACGATTCCAATCAAGAAAGATGAGATGGTGGAGGCAGGTGTCAAGTATGGGTGACAGGAGAGGTGCAAACAGGATTTTGGAGAGGAAACCTCGAGAAACGAGACCACTTGGAATAACTAGACGTAGATGGGACGATAATAGTAAAGTGTAAAAAAAAAAAGGTAAAGTAATCCTGTTACAGGCCCGGTGTGGCCCAGAGGGTGGGTAGAGGTATAGCTCTACTCTTCCATGACCACGGCACTAGAAGGGGGTGAGTGGTCAGCAGCACGCCCCGGCCGCACTTTACCCCTGGGAAAGACCCGGTACCCATTTTACAGGAGGCTGGGTGTGCCCCAGGGCAGGTCTGGACGGGCGGAAAATCTCGTCCCCGCCGGGATTCGTTCCCGGACCGTCCAGCCCGTAGTTAGTCGCTATACCGACTGAGCTACCCGGCCCACAATAGTAAAGTGTATCTTCTATAAATAAAATGGGGGCGTCGACTAGATTCATCTGGATCAGGTTCAGGCTCTTGTGAACAGGGCAACGAAAGGTCAGCTTCCAAAATTAGGGACAATTTCTTGATAAGTTGAGTACGTGTCCGCTTCCCAAGAAGGGCTCAGTTCTATAGAGTCACTTAGCAGCAAAGACAATTAAGCATCCAATATAATGGCAAAGCTGTCAATGTATTCAGTCCTGTATCGCACCATGAAGAGGTATGGAGATAGATATATTTGCATTGGGTTCGAGCCCTTACGGTCCCGATGCACCTAGGCCTTATTCCCTTTGTACCCCATAATCTGATTTCAGCTCAGGACAGCCCTGTCCCTTTACCAAATTTCCAGATGGCCCCTAGATTTAAAACCTCAATGTCCTCTGTGTCCAAGGAAGGGACCCAGATATACTATCGTGTTCTCTCAAAAAGTCCCGGCAAGCGAATCCCCTCCAGATTCCCCCAACGGGGACCCTATGGAGAGGGATACCCCCATACGGGGCATTTTTACGTCTCTCTCGATATAGTTCTTTTAACATACCTTTCGGGGTCCCCAGTAAAGAAGCCCTCCTTCCAGGTCCCCCTCATGGAGTCCCCTCAGAGAGAGATCCCCCGTTCCTAAAGCCCTCCTTCATTCATCATTCAAAGTCTCCGGTATATGAGCCCCCCCCCCCTCATGATTCCAGGTTCCCCTCGGACATTAGGGGCCCCTATAGAGAGATATGCCCGTACCTGTTAAAGAGGTACGGGGACGCAGTTACACGCCTTACCCAACACCGGCACTAGACAGAGGTGAGAGGTCAGCTTCACGCACCGGCTGCTTTACCAGACGCAAGAGCTCCAGTCACTCCCAAGTTACCAAATGCGTGCGCTCGCGAAACGATATGGACGTGGAATCGAAGAGGAATGTTAATAACTACTTCTGCCGGAAGAGGTACACAAGTAGCCCAGCCCGATGCCAGTTACTATACCGAATGAGCTACCGGGTTCATGAAGTGGGAAATTCACGAAATCAGTACCGCGTAACAAGAAATTTACGTGACCTATAGGCTGCGTAGTATTGAAAGAAGAGGACAAAAATAAAGGGATATTGGTAGGAAACCAACATGGCAGACCGATAAGGGAATAAAGGTAAAGGTAAAAACAAAGGTCCCTGCTTACGCCATGATAGCATACAGCGGGAGTTCCCACTCTTAACCTGGACGCTGGGAGGAGGTGAGTGGTCTAATTGAAGCCCCCGCCAATTTACTCCCGGAAAAAAAAACGGTAACCGATGAATAGGTGGTCGGACGAACCCAAGAGCAGGTCTGGTCGACTTAAAAAAGAGAAAAAAAAACTCTTGTCCCTACCGAGATTCGAACCCTCGATCGTCCCACTCCCCCCGACATGGAAATATGGTAATATTAAAATGCAGAACCATGAGATAACTAGAGGCAAACTAAGGTCTCTTAAACCACTTCGCTGCAAATTTTAACAAGTAATTCTTACGAAAAGGTTTTGATACGAACACTAATGGGAATTTTCCTGTGCTCCTGGGTTTCGTTTTGTTATAGATGACGTAATGCATTTCATTAAGTTACAAAATCCGATCACGAAGATAGGAAACGGATGGGACTGGTTCCGGACCGTGCCCGTAGAACTGCCGTTGGACGGAACACACAGCCCCATAATTCGTATCTTCCAGCTTTGTTCCGTCTATTACAGACAAAATATCAAACCTAAAAGCCAGTACTATTTTGAACAGCGAATGCCTGAACACTGATTGTACCGACAACGTGCACAAACTGAACGAGACGCCTTGTAACAGACATTCAGGTGGAACGGGTGCGTCGGGTTACCTCTGCGCAATGCGTGGAAGTAACTGTCCATCGGAAACTATTATATACATGTAAATTATTCATAATTAGCGTCATTTATCTCTGTGACAGCTAAACCATTAATAAATAGCAACAACTCTGATAGAAATACCTCATGCATTGACAAAAATGAAGTAAACGTATCGATCGAACAAAAGCCTACGCTTGAGTGGATCAGATGCGAGATTCAAATTAATGGGAAATGGTGGCAGTGTGATATCCAGCACGTACGAAAAATTACCAGGGACAAAATAAATTTTGTCTCCTGTAATCGATACAAATTAATTAAAATGATGAATTACAGGGTGGTGTCACATTCTTTCTGGCAGAGGTTACAGGCTAACGTAAATCAAGTGACAGTTCCCCGTACACCAGGATCTAATTGACATAATGGATTTTCACAGCTTCTACCTCGTGCTATTTACAAAAGCAACGATACGAGAAGGAGTCGACATGCAGCTCTACTCTACACCACACTAGACGAAGTAGTCAGCATCACGCGCCCGACTGTTCTATCCCCGAGAGAGAATCCCGGTGTACTGATTTAATAAGACGGAGAATTGGCCCCAGGGCTGGTCTGCATGTTTTGAAGAAGAGAACAAATCGTCCCTACAAAGAATCGAACCCGCAATCCTCCCGCTCGTAGCCTACTCATTACACCGACTGAGCTAACACGGCTCCAGTGTTGTGAAACGCTACGAATTTTATTATCCATTTCAGAGGCCTATTAAATCACGAAGTTATCGCAAAACAGAGGTCGTTTGTGTTAGCCAGTCTATCGGAATGTTCCGCCAACGAAACTATGGACGCATTTCCGTGACATTGTCATGCGGAACGCGTAGTGTTGTCAGCACGCTAATTGCGATATCAACCTGTCCCTGACAGTAAATGTCAGCATACACTGATCCGGCTCAAGTGGTAGTGTTTCAGACGTGCATCCGGTATGTGTCGGGTTAAAATGTCGGTCTGGACATCGACTGTCGTACCCGATGTTAATATTTCGCCGAGAACGCAGTGCGATATGCAAACCTGGTATGGATCTTCGCGCCTGTGGACATCACTACAAGATTCGATCGCGAACACGAACGGAAGATGTCCATGGATAAAATTTCTCCTTAACTACAACCGCGTCTTCCGTCATAATTACAGGGATCCTGATAAGTCCTTAGCCCGACCAGGAAGGAAACAAGCTAATGTTTCTGTCAGAATGGCGTGAATTTCCTTCGGAGCCTTGCCTTGCAGAGGAAAAAAAACTTGATGGCAGCTCGCGTCTCGATGTTGTTGAAATCGCGCGCGTCCCTGACATGCTTCCGAGCTTTTTTCCTTCCTGGTCGGGCTAAGGACCTATCAGCACCCCGGTATGCGCCAGTCAAAATTTTGCCGACGGCCTTGTCCGTCTCTACGAGCATCAATACGTCGCTAGTCGCACAAATTCTTAAAATACGGACACGAGAAATGACACAGGCAAGGTGCGTATAACGTCACGTGAAGCGCGTTCGTGTAACCACTGTTAAGAGTGGAAAAGCAATAACTGTTACATATTCTGAGTGTGTGTTTGTAGCCTTAGTCATCTAGCATGCAACGCGCATGCGCCATATTGTCAACTGTGGCCTGCCCGGCTCTACAATATTTTTCCGCACTATCTCATAAACGACGTGATTTTCGGAGGGAAAAAACAGTCACTAACATAAAAATGTATGATTTATTTTCTCTGGGATTTTTTTCTGAAACATTTCACATTCTAAGAAGAACTGAGCGATATACGCTCAAAAATGTACGTTGGTCTTCATGTAAAGTACCCATTATTCTTGTCAGATTTTAATGAAAATTGAATTTTCCTAACAGATTTTCAAAAAATGTCCAAATACCAAATTTCATGAAAATCCGTCCAGTGGGAGCCGAGTTTGTTCCATGAGGACAGACGGACAGACAAGACGAAGCTAACAGTCGCTTTTCGCAATTTGGCGAAAGCACTTAAAAAGGGAAGAAACAACCTAGGCAGAGCCCTGTTGGGAAAATAGCAGTTCCACAGCGAGTCGAGCAACTTCCCACCATTCGACGGAACCCGAAGGTTAATTACCGTGTTCACAACAGCCCGCCATATAAATCCAGTCCGCGCCCTCCCATCCATTTCTTGAATATAAATATGTACGAGAAATCGAAAGACACAAATTGAAACACAATAATGATATCCAAATCTCGTACCTCTTCCATGTTGTAACCGATCATCTTTAGTATAGTTGTTTCTTAGGACTGCTGGTGTCAGTTACCGACGGTTCATGGCATGCGTTGTAAGTTAATCTGTCAACGTATATTGGGGACCGTTGGTGATAGGTAGGAGGGGAGAGATTTAAATGAGAAAACGTTAGCAGCGGACAGCGGACGCTAGCAGGGCAGTGCGAATTCAGTCGCTTACGATTGTGGTGTAGGTGGGAGTACAGAGAAGTGACTGCGTCAGTTTCCTAGAAATGATATTCTTGTTTTACTGGACAGTGGCGTACCGAGGGGGGAGTTTGGGGTGTTCAACTCCCCCCGAAATTCCGAAGGCCCTCCAAAATCGTGCCAAACTCAACCCAATTGTGAAAAATGTTAAAAATTTCTGAATTTAGGACGCCAACACCTCAAGATGTTCGGGAAAAAAAAGGCAGTAAAATTCTAAAACTACCGCCGGTTCGCAATTGTTTTACATTAGCAGTGACAAATTGGCTGTCATCATACATAGTCTTAAAGTACCAAAAATTAAGAAACTTTTGCTATATGAAATGAAATTTCCTGTACCAAATTACAGCTGCCTCCAGAACCCTTGACTACGGGTTAGGGGGGGGCTACCGCCACCCGGATCCCCGTTCTCAGTCCTCAACTGAATTTGTTGAACCCCCCCCCCCCCCACCAAAATTCCTGGGT
>Ga0123354_10014682_pt1 | contig 12203 bp, 6 predicted proteins | sample TergutLab28metaG_2_FD_97872 | JGI IMG/M metagenome (GOLD analysis project Ga0123354, IMG submission 97872) | Labiotermes labralis P4 segment gut microbial communities from Petit-Saut dam, French Guiana - Lab288 P4 | ecosystem: Host-associated > Arthropoda: Insects > Digestive system > Gut ... | reverse complement strand
GAGGAGATATCCCCTGATACGTATCGACTAGGAGACTGTGTGGACGGTCTGAACGTCTTAAACAAGAAAATATAATGGCATATGGGAGAAGCAGAGGTATAGTTCTATATAATCTTGACCTTTACAATACATGGAGCAGAGCGGTTAGCTTCACGCATCGACCGCCTAATCCCCGAGGAGACAGCCCCTGATACCTATCGACCAGAAGACTGTGTGGACGGTCTGAACGTCTTAAACAAGAAAATGTCTTTCGCTCCTACCAGGAATAGGTCTATGTTCCTCGGCTTCCAGATCCTAGACTAGTTACTACTCCAGCTCCTAATGTTCAGTGCGTAACTATCCGCCAAAACTGTGTTTTAGAACATCGCACCTTAGTTTTGTCCCCATTGCGTGTAATTATATTTTTGCATATTTTTTAATAACCTTCCATCCAATACAGCCTAGAGAATATGTGGAGTCCATGCCTCCATACGGCTTCACGATGTACTGATTAAACTGATTAATTAAGCAGGCAGACAAATTCGCCTTAACTATGAGAAATCATGAAGGAATAATGTCCAGTCTATCCTTGCAAATTTCCAATATCTGTGTTTTCGATTAAACCTTGTTTCAACGCTTACTCCACTCGTTATGTTCACGTACCAACGTACGCGCGATCTTTCAGAAATACAAGAAATTCGAAGGTAACTATCTCTTTGATATATTTCCAGCGGCTCCAAAGCCGCCTGCCACTATTTATGTACGTCACATACTGGGCATCAGCGGTAAAGTTTTTTTTCGACACGTTTCTGCGTCGCTGCGACTTTGAAATGCTATTTACCCTAACCCTCAAGATACTGGGGTTACATTATTTCAGTGGAACAGATCACAGTGAAATGGAAAATCATCGGATATATATATATATATACACACACATTTATGTCCCTTTATTTTACTCTACACTTACTTTAAGTTGATGGAAATGAGGGGATAGCGCAGGTATACAGATTTTCTATGGATTGGACGATTGGAGGTTCGATCCCCAGTGGAACATGGATTTTTATCTTCCCCAGAAGCCACCCAGAACGGCCTTGGAGCTGACCCAGGCTCCTCCACTGTGTATGGCCGGGCGTACTGTTGACATCCGACCCCCAACAAGCACAGGAGTTAGGGCAGAGCAGAGCTATATTTCTACTTCCCCTCTGTGCCTTCATGGCACTTTATAGGGAAAACTTCACCGTTTGTGTGGAAATGGATTTAATTCAAACGCAGTACCTTCCCCTCCAGTGGAATTTCCACCTTGCCGTGGTGGATGGGCTTGTGAGTTCCAGTAACCGTGAGAGCTAAGCTGGCGGTAGCATTGCTACCGGTTGTGTCTTCCAAGAGGCACAGATCAGGACAGCAGGAACCAGACGAAGAGATATGCCCAGAAGAAAGGAACTCCAATACCAGTTACTCTGAGGCTGGAAGCAGCGACATTAGTAGCGACTTTAAGCACCGAGCAAATAGTGCTCGAGATGGTTCATGATTGTGTAGCAACAGGGTTGACCAGAGTGGTTTGAACGGCTGCTATACTGCGACGTGGAAACCAAATGGAAAAAGTATTACAATATTACTTTTCCTTGATAGCCTCTCTCCGAAAACAGAGACCGATGGGAGATGGTTCTTCTGGACAGAAAAACAGTTCGGATCTCCGCGGGAGAGTGTTCCTAGAGGAGATATCACTCTACAGGAGTTACAGCAATAAGGAATACCAGAAAGAACATCACAGCATCAAGCTCAGAACGTGGAATGTATGGATCTTGAATCAAGGAGGCAAAGTCGAGAATCTGAAAAAGGAGATGCAGAAGGCTGCTGTGTCTGTTCTAGGTGTTAATGAAGCGTGGTGGAAGGGCATGGTAAAAAACAGAAGTACACAATTATCAGTAGTAGTTATTACACAGTGTATTATTCCGGGGTAAAAAGACTGAAAGAGGCATATCAGTAGTGGTGCATAAAAGCATAGTAAGAAGTGTCGTTAACAAGATTATGTGTAATGGCAGATCGTTACTATTAAATTAAAGGCAGAACTGGTAAGCATTTTGTCTGTGAAAGTGCGCATGACAACATCGGAGTATGAAGATGACGAAGAGGAAGAATTGTGGATGTAATGGAAAAATCCTTGAAAAGGATAGAAAACGCCACCAAAATGAACGACTGCAACAGTGTGGTAGGAAATAAATCTTACCTAAATATTGCTGGACCACATGGAGTGGGAAGGAGAAATCAGGGATGTCAAATGTTCATCAAATTCTCTAAAAGGAATAACCTTTTCATAAACAACACATGGTTTAAGAAGCCGAAGAGAAGACTGTACACTTGGAAAGCACCAGTAGATAGAAGTCGATAATAGAAGTTTTTTTTAAGCTTTCCACCCCGAAGTGTTACAACATACAAAAAATATACGTCAGTCAATAACACAACATTTATTTTATATACAGCGGTATATATGTCAGGGCGACCTAATCGGTCATCCTCAGGCCCTCCAAGAAAACACATCCAAGAGTTGTTAGTATTTCTGTATCGTGGGATCCCAAATGCTCACAATTTCAGTTACAGAAGCAAAAGTATAGAAGCTTGTATAAATTGAACTTGTTGTGTGACGGTTTGAAATTAAAATTAGAGACTTATCTGATATGGTAATACATTAAAATTTCAAACCGTCACACAACAAGTTCAATTTATACAAGCTTCTATACTTTTGCTTCTGTAACTGAAATTGTGAGCATTTGGGATCCCACATTGCAGAAAAACTAACAACTCTTGGATCTGTTTTCTTGGAGGGCCTGAGGATGACCAACTAGGTCGAAACATGTCGCACTGACATATATACCAGTGTACATAAAATAAATGTTGTGTTATTGACTGACGTATAATATTTTTTGTACGACACCAGTAGGCTTATATACAAGTGTCGCATCGATTCAGAAACAATTTGAAGGATGTGCGGAATTTGCCTCGAGCAAATATCAACTCTGACCACAACTTATTGGTTTGGAACAACCGCAATTACTTGAAGATAGTCATAAATTTCCAGAAAGTAACACCAAGATTTGATCTGGAGAAGCTATATGCTGAAAGACAGAAAGTGCAAAGTGCTCTAGTGGGAACATTTGGTGCAATCGAACATGAATCTGGGAATGTGGAAGTGCAGTGGAAGTGAAAGACATATGTGAAAGATAATATGAGTGGTTTGCTTGGGAAAGTTGACAGAATGAATGAAAGTTACGGATTACAGAGGAAGTGATCAGTAAAATGGAAGAAGAAAGGAAATAAAAAATGTAAACAACGAAGAAAACTAGAAAAGACAGAGAACGAAAAGAGCCACACACAAGAAACACCATAAAGGCTTTTTCGACTATTTCGTGGAATTTCAGAAAATTGGACGTTGTCATTTAACGTATATGAAGACGAAGGAACTAGGCTGGAAAGAAAACCATGCAATTCACATCAGTGGCATTGAAAACTGCAAAGGAAACATGCGGGGTCATTCTTTTCCCTGCTTGAAAGATAAGCGCCCGTTCGACGTTCGGCTAAACTTACGTCATATGCCGAGTCTCGGGAGGTTTAACAGTCGGTGAAGAAAGCGAGAAAAACAATCGCTGTGATAATAACCACTAGAAAGTATAATAAATACTCACCAGTGCTACAGTAGATACTAAAAATATCGCCCTCCTGACCGAATGCAGTCAGTATACCGGCGAAATACCTAGTTTACTTTCTGGAGTTATTGCCCGGATATTGTTTAATTCTCACAGCGTGCACTCATCGATTATCAAACACCAATTTTCTTGTCAAAAGAAGCAGTTCGTGAACAAGTCCTGGATTTACTCTACTCCATTACCAGTTCTAAGAATTCACCTCTCCACGTAAGGAAAACCATTACTTGTTAGTGAAAAACACAGTAACCGTAGATCAACTTTTCCATCGCATGCAGGCTGGAGAAACCGAGGACATTTATGTATTCTTGCAGTCGAATCATGTTACATAAAAGCATAAACGAACGTTCCTTACATGGCCACAGTTGTGACAGTTTTGTGGCCGTTCGTCCGGGCGTTTTCGAAACACTCGTCTACTGAGATAAGACATTTTCTGCGACATTTTCCAGCAGACTCATATCTGAAATACATCTGCAATAAAAAGGACGTTGTTCCACAGTGTACCTGACGAGACGCACGCTGTTGCATCACCGTGGGGCATAAATGCATTTCCCAGCAACAAACCCGATGATTCATAGCGCAAGTCTGTTATCACCGGTAGCTAAAGTTAATCTCCCGTTTGAAAACCGTGCTAGAGAGTTTACATGGCCGTGTAATTAGGGGGGGGGAGGGTTTGGCCCCTACATTAGCCCTGATTTATCACAGTGTGATTTTTACTCGTGGGGACGTTTAAAAGATAACATGTATAAAACAAATCCTCACAATCTGGAAGATCCAATAAACAACATCTGCCATGAGATTTCAAAAATTTACGGACGTGAACCCCAGAGAGTAAATCATGTTTTGCCTTGGTCTACTGACTCTATTCGGTCGGGGAGGCAATATTTTCAGCATTTGCTGTAGCACTGGTGATTTTTTATTAGACATTCTAAAGGTTATTATCGGAGTGAATCATTTACTCCCTTCCTTCACCTACTGTTACACCACCCGAGACTCAGCGTATGAGGTAATGATAGCGTAACGTGGGGCGGGCACTTATCGTCCAAGCAGGAAAAAAACGAACCTTTAATAACAGATAAGAGACAAGCACTGAAAATTTGGGAGAATTATATTACAGAGCTCCACGATCGACCTAATGAACGAGAAAACGTAGAAGTCGAGCCTGAAGAGGAAGTAGAGCAGACGAACAAGGTCCTCACATTTTGCAGAGTGAGGTGGAAACAAGACAGGCAGTGCACGCGTGACGTAACATTTAAGTACATTCGAGCAACCATTGCGGCAGTGAGAGAGCAATAACTATTACATATTCTAAACGTGTGTTTCTAGCGTTATCCAGCACGTAATGCGCGTGCGCCATATTATGTTTTCATTTGTGGCCTGTCCTGCTGTACAATATTTTTCCACACAGTCTCATAGGCACCACGACTTTCGAAAAATGTTATTTGATATAAAATATGGGTTTTGATTTTCTCTAAAAATTTACCTGAAACATTTCTTATTACAATCAGAACTAGGTGAGATATGACCATAAACTTACATTACTATTCATGTAAAGTGGGGCACGCAATGGCGCAGTTGGTTGAGGCACTGCACTACAAGCCGGCAGGTCGCGGGTTCGATTTCCGATGGTGTCATCGGAATTTTTCATTGACATTCAACCCTGGGGCTGACTCAGTCTCTAACTGAAATGAGTACCAGCAATCTTTATCGTTGCACCGTGCATTCTGTAGTTTATTTAATTAATACACCAACAAATGCACATATATTCATTTAATGATCTAAAATTCATATTAGAACACTTAAAACGCTCCTACATATTTCAATCATACGATCATCCTCAGGGAGCATACGGGTGGGGGGGAGGTAAAGGCGGCCGGTGCGTAGTGCTGACAACCATACCACATTCACGTGCCAATTGTCTTGAAATCTGGAAGCCTCAACCTCCTGGAACTCTCAGTGCCTGTCCAGGCCTGTAATGGGATTGCTTTTATTCATGTAAAGTGCCTGTTATTCTTATCACATTTTAATAAAACTTGAATTTTCTCAAACCATTTTCGAAAAATGCTCAAATATCAAATTTCATGAAAACCCGTCCTGTTGGAGCCAGGTTGTTCCATGCGGACGGACTGACGGACGGACAGATAGACAGAGAGGCGGAGAGACATGACTCTGCTAAGAGTCGCTTTTCGCAGCTTTGCGAACGTGCCTACAATTATCGATGAAGTGAGAGATAAGACGGCTACAGGAGAAGTATTTAGGTCGGGATGTGCTCACATTGTTGGGAGAAGACGGTCTCAGATTAACGACACGACTAATTAGCAACATGTTTGAAACTGGTGACTGGCCGAAGGATTTGACTAAAATTACAATGCTTGCCTTACAGAAGAAGCCAAAAGCTACATAATGCACCGACCATCGTACAATCAGCCTGATCGCACATACAACAAAGTTCTAAACGAGAATATTGCGAAAAAGGGTTGAAAGGGAAATTGATGGCGTACTTGTAAAACATCAGTTTGGATTTAGAAGAAGAAAAGTTACGTAGGTTAAAATTGGGGTGCTAAAAATAATATCAGAACGAACTTTGAACATACATGAAGAAATGTGTGCGTGCTTCAGAAACTGGCACAAGGCGTTTGACCGTGTGAACTGGACATAATTAATGAAAATCCTAAATTGCAATTGTATCGGCTGGAGCGAAAGGATATTGATCAGAAACTGTAAATATATCAGTGTAGTAAAATGCGACTGGGCGAAGGGGAGACAAGAAATGAGAAATCTGGAAGATAAGTTACACACGGAAGCTGTCTGTCGCCGATTCTCTTTAACTGTTACAGCGAACACCTTGCCAAGGAAGTTCTTGAAGGGTTTGGAGACTTCAAAATAGGACAAGAAATACGCACTGCGAAATGTTCTGATGTCCTTATGTTACTGGCTAAGGAAGAAACGGTACTAAAGGGGATTATTTAGAGAATAAATGAAACTGGAAAATTCTGTGGCAAGGACATCGGTGTTGAAAAATTAAGGTAATCAGAATCTAAAGGCAAACATCCAAAATAGAGATTATGATACATCAAACCCAACTGGAATATGTGGAATATTTCATCTGTTTGGGTAGCATGATAACAATGATGCAAGGTGTGCATATGAAATTAAAGCCAGGATTGCCATAGCAAAAGAAGCATTCAAAAATAAACAACTTTTTCACCAACAAATTGGACTGAAATTTAAGGAAGAAACTAATAAAGTTCATTATTTGGAGCATAGCTTTGTATGGGGCTGAAACTTGGCCACTTCGGAAAGTAGGTGGAGAAATACTTGGAAAGTTTCGAAATGTGGTGCAGGAGAAAGATGGAGAAGATCTGTTGGTGCAATCGTTTGAGAAATAAAGGTATGTTACAAAGAGTCAAGGAAGAGAGGAATATCCCGTAAACAAGAAAAGAAGGAAGGCTAACTGGATTGGTAACATCGCTCGTAGTAACTGCATTCTAAAACATGTTATTAAATGGTAGATGGAGAAAAGGGTAGCAGTGAAGAGAAGACGACAAAAAGACGTACGCAGTTATTTGATGACCCTTAAGGACGTGTCAGGATACTGCAAATTAGAAAATAAATCTTTAGATGTAGAGAACTCGCAGTTGAAGAGATTTTGGACCTGTTGTATAGTAGACAACAAGATGATAATGATGATGATGATGATGATGATGATGATGACAGTCCTCAAATTTACTGCACTTAAAATCTATTGTATTCATATTTTTAAATTCATGTTTATTGGATCTAAAATATGTTGTGTGTATTCGACACCTTGTGACAAATTTTATATTCATGGTCCCCAACAATTCAGTTCACAAATGGTGGTAATGGAACTAAAACTGTACTAGATAAAATTATATATGCAGTTGGGATTATTTAGGTGTTTTGCAGCAAAAAAAATAATAATGGAATACGAAATGAATAAGGAAGATTCTATCTAATGAGACTGCGAAGTGCTGAGGACATCCCCAAGGCTTTGGTTTTGTACAGAATATAAAAGCATCATCAAATCTTCCAATTTAAAATGTAAATTAGAAAGCCATGCTATCAAATAAAGGCATTTCTAGACGCCTCTCTAGGCTGAATATGCTGCTCATTTTCTAGAAGTGTGGAAAATGTTGAAATCTAAGCTAAGCAGGTTGCTTGAAGCGGTTTAGAAGGTCATGAGAGCGATAATCTGCTACGTACCGCAGACTGGAACTCTTCCAGAAGTGGAAACGTAATACTGAGTCAAGTAAAGGACGTGACAGAGCGACGAAAGCAGCTACTTTTAGCTGATTACATTTTAATTGGCAGTGGGTTTATTGTGCCTTGGCAAAGTTACCTGCTTTAAAATTCTCGTAACGAATTGACATGTGTGTCCAGTTTTAATTAACAAATCAACCTCCATAATTTATTACTGCTGGGTATATTAACTTCAGAAACGTTTCATATTCCATAGCTGCAGGCACAAAGCACGGTACAATTCTCTTGACATTTATATACAATTTCCACATTCGTACAGTGCATCTTGATATTATCAAAGTTTTATTTATTCACCAACTGATGGACTTTGTCTTAAAAACAATATTAACATATACATTAAAATTCACATTATAAAAGCTCCGACATGTTTCGGTGTTACAGTTACATAATCAGGGAGCGCATTAATTTGTGCTTACTAAAGTTACAGTTGTTTAAATAGTCCTTTAAAATACAGCGGTGTGTGGTTAATACAGTGATGGTGTGGCTGCGCATATTAGGTACTTATTGGTGTGTGTACGTTGCACTGTTCTGTAGTAGTCTACTGCCGAACAATGCAACATACACACACCCACCGTATTAACCACACACCGATGTATTTTAATTGACTATTTTAACAACTGTAACTTTGGTAAGCCCAAATTAATGCGCTCCCTGATGACGGTGTAACTGTAACACTGAAACATGTTGGAGCTGTTTTAATGTAAATTTTAATATTGTTTTTAAGACAACTCACTAGTGCATCAGTTGTTGAATAAATGGAACTTTGAGAATTGACTTGTGTGTCCGGTTTTAAGTAACAAATCAACCTCCATAATTTATTACTGCTGGGTATATTAACTTCAAAAACGTTCCGCATTCCATAGCTGCAGGCACAAAGCACAGCACAATTCTCTTGACATTTGTACAGAATATTTCAAACTGTGTTGTTAGTTTGACACTTACGCGTAATGGAAATAATATTTTTTAATGTTATATTATGTCATAACATTTTTTAAAAAGTCTAAATATTGCTGTTTGCCTAACAGTTTGCAATACTTAAATTCATGGAAAAGCTGAGACACATCTTTGCGTGAAGTAACTAAAACAATCGTTCTGTTTGAAAAAAAATGTGGACCAATACAAATTCCGCCGTACGTAGCTAACAAGCCACACACTCAGGAAATACCATTGTTCTGAAGGTCAGTTTTGGCACTCCATGTATTGTTCTAGTACATTTAATGGGGTTAGTACAACGCCAAAAACAAAGTGCTTTTGAGAAAACGGCTTTGACAATTCCATATAAAAAAGTCGGAATTTCTTGATCAGCTAAGTTGCCATCAGCTTCTCAGGAAGGACTTTGTCTGTTAGGTTAGGTTAGGTTTTGTTCTGAAGAGTTATTTCGTTTTTTCCTCTGAGAAGACAGAAAAATGTATCCAGATTAGAGATTCGGCTGTCGTTATTGGCGGAGTAAATATCTGTCTATTAATTTTATAAATGGACTATTAAGCAGCAACAGTGTAATTCAACAGCACATGTGTGCGTCCGTGCGTGTGTGTGTGTGTGTGCGCGCGCGCGTGTGTGTGCGTGCGTGCGTGTGTGTGTGTGTGTGTGTGCGTGCCTATGTAAATATATGCTCGTGTTATACCACTCGTCTTTGAATATTTTGAAATTTTCAAGGCAATGAATATGAAAATTTCTAATTTAATATTCATTTAGTGCTTTTTGTTTGTAGGCCCTTACACGGAGCAACATATGTACATGATGAAATTACAAGTTATAAATAAACTTGGACGTTCCTAAGGGTTTCGACAAGTATCGTCTATATATGAACGAGGGTCCCGGTTTAGGTGTAATTTGTAATTTCATTATACGAATATGTTGTGTGTAAAAGACTATGAAAATTGTTGTATCATGAGATGTGATGTTACATACATATAAACCGATGTATCGTTGGGTCTTGCTATTTCCGCCTGAAGACGGTGGAAGCTTCAAACACGCTCCCATTTAATTCTATTCACAAAGTCTTCAGGCCGTAAAAGCTATCATCACTATCGCCATCGTCATAATAATAATCATTACCACCATCTAATGAGAACATTTCCGTAGTGTGACTAGCATAAACAGTCGCTAGGAAACGGTAAGATCACATAAGGAGGATTAGCGTGCGGGCGTCGAAATTGTTGGCTCGTAGAAGGAATGGGGTCGGGCCGACACTTAATGAAGTGGGAACATGGGTAATTCCACTAACGTAATCAATTAAGAAGCAGAAACCAACTCTATCGTCTTTCTCCACCAAGTTAATTAAAACTAAAGAAACGTAAATTACGTTAGTGACCGGCAGTAGGCCAAATGGCATTTACGTAGCTGCGAAACGTCTTTCAGGGATACGAGAATTAGGAATGTGTTTTATGAAGAATGGAACGTATGAACTGAAATTAGTTTGTATTATATCGTGTCTATAGGGAAAACCATGGCTTCTAAAAAGCTTGCATAAATTATGCAATGTCCCCATAGCTAGCGAAAATCTGTGGCTGCGGTAGAAATAACGCCAGTAACTTCGACTGGAAAAGAGTCCAATTCACACACCCTACCGGTCTTCCAGAACCATTAAATCGATTAATACCCTTTCTCCAGACCTTTTAAAATAATTCGACTAATATAATCATAGATTTTAAAAGCCTATACTGCGTAACTGCAATTCCATTTCTTCAGTAGAGTCGCACTTAACACAGGGTTGAATATTCATACCTCCCTCTTGGCTTAATGTTGATAAATTGTGACGTCACGCCACTTTATTGCTGCCAACTCCAAACTGCTGTATTTCTCTCTCCTCCTTCTTCTACTTGATAGGAACTAGATAAATTATCTCAAGATAATCTCGATTTATTCTCGACTACAACTTGCCTAATGACGACACAGCTTTATTTAAACAAATATATATTAGTATGAGTTAAATATCTCGATATTGCTATAATACCGAAGGAAGGGCTGGATTTTGAGTCCTTTCTAACCTTCTAAACCTTGAATACCTTAGAAATTATTTTATTGTTTTAAAAGTGAAAGCAGTTTGGCCTGCGTTCCAAACGGAAAAATAATTAAGCTTCATACAAGAGAGTGTGTTAGTAAAATTAAATTTGGAATATTTTACCCTTTAAATAGGCTTAATCCCCTCGTGTGATTTATAAGATCGTTTCCAAAAATACCGACACAATCCACATTTCATATTAGGAGAAGCTTGTGTGAACAAAGTAGTTTACGTACAGTACAACGATGGAGAACAGAATTGCTTAACAAGATAAACCACGAGGCTGGATAATAACAAATACGGTTCGATGACACCGTCATTAAGTTGTAAATAAACTTATATCAGTAGTGATTTATTTTAGACAAAAGCTTTAACGTTGCTGATAGGAGTCGCTTTATGATAAGATTATAAAGTGAAGTAATAACAGTAGTTACGTGTTATTGAACTAAATGTGCTGTGTGTCCTATTGTACATAATACAGTTACCGCAATAAAAAATGTCGCAGCTCTTTATGTACGTAAATTATTGTATCTAAAATTTTATGAATGGAAGAAGATGAATGTGACTAAAAAAACTATGCAACTGTAGATAAACCGACTAGCAAGACAGTATAGATGTTTAATGTTACTATAAATTTTGTGGGGGGAAGAGCGATAATGACGAAATCAACATGGTGGTGCAATTCCAGCTTTAACCTGGAAGTAGAGCATAAAGCTGAAAAAGAACTAATTTACGATACACGGTCTCTGCCGTGGTTTCGAACCGAGTTATACCTGATATAAATCAGCCATGCATAAACTTCAGTAAGAAGCCAGATATTTTTTTTCACTCAGGGCTATCGTTTACATGTCCGCTGTAGCTCTGTACAATAGTTCTTTAACTGTATCTTTGATTCAGTTGTAAATTTTAAAATTTCACCTACACCGTCAGTGAATTTTACGTTGAGAATAGGCAACGCTTGAATTTTGCTATCATTCGGTGCAGAATCTTTTGTCTTCCAGGTTGCTGTCCAGGAAATTAAAGATTAAGATATATAGAACTATAACCTTGCCGGTTGTTTTGTATGGGTGTGAAGCTTGGTCGCTGACATTGAGGAAGGAAAGGAAGCTGAGGGTGTGTGAGAACATGGTGTTGAGGAGAATATTTGGACCTAGGAGGGACGAGGTAACGGGGGAATGGAGGAGACTGCATAACGAGGAGCTAAATGATTTGTACTCCTCACCCAATATTGTGCGGGTGAT
>Ga0123354_10014681_pt1 | contig 12204 bp, 13 predicted proteins | sample TergutLab28metaG_2_FD_97872 | JGI IMG/M metagenome (GOLD analysis project Ga0123354, IMG submission 97872) | Labiotermes labralis P4 segment gut microbial communities from Petit-Saut dam, French Guiana - Lab288 P4 | ecosystem: Host-associated > Arthropoda: Insects > Digestive system > Gut ... | reverse complement strand
ATGAAAGCCAGCGCTACAGGCGATGTGGCGGGTCAGACGGTGTTCATCAGCCACGGCGACTGCGAGGAAGACGCGAAAAAGCTGCAGGCCATCATCACGCAGACCATGGGTTGCAAAACGTTTTTGCTCAATCTCATCGGCCCCGTCATCGGCAGTCATTCCGGCCCGGGCACGCTGGCGCTGTTCTTCATGGGCACGCCGCGGTAAAAGGGAATAAATTGCGTGAAACGAACGGGCATGGCCGGCGCATATGGCGGGGCCGTGCCCGCGTTATGTAAAACGAGTTGACAAGGGCAGCCAGATATTGTATGATGAATACTGTTATATCCGCGGGAGCATAGCTCAGCTGGTTAGAGCACTTGCCTTACAAGCAAGGGGTCACAGGTTCGAGCCCTGTTGTTCCCACCATGGGTAAACGGCCCGGTAGTTCAGTTGGTTAGAACGCTAGCCTGTCACGCTAGAGGTCGACGGTTCGAGCCCGTTCCGGGTCGCCACACTTTGCCTCTGTAGCTCAGTCGGTAGAGCAGAGGACTGAAAATCCTTGTGTGGGTGGTTCGATTCCACCTGGAGCCACCAAAAGGATTCAGAAAAACGGACAAACCCTTTGCACACAAGGGGTTTGTCCGTTTTTTCATTTTCCCGCTTTAGGACAAAATGGACAAATTGAATAGGAAACTGAGCAAAGGATTTTTCGAGAGAAATCAGCTAATCTTTTGCTCAGTTTTTCTCTATTTTTTAATAAATAACATCCCACGCAAATATGATTGTATGGGGTGTTATTTTTATGAAAGGAATTATCAGTTTACAGCAGACCACGGACATGACGCTGGAAAAAGCCTTTGAACAGTTCATTTGCGAGAAGAAAGCGCTCAATCTATCGGAGGATACCATTAAAACGTACAAACGGATATTCGGGAATTTTACAGATTTTTTCCCCGAAAAACTATGTAAAGAGGTTTCGTCGGCTACCATTTTTCAATTTGTGGAGTTCCTACAAACCAGAAATCCCAAAATAAAAATCGTGACCGTCAACAGCTATCTCCGGCACCTGAGAGCTATTTTCTATTATTTTATGGAGGCGGGATATATGAACAGATTTTCCATCAAAATGATTAAATATGAGAAAGACTTGAAAGAAACATACTCTATGGCTGAGTTGGAGCGGTTATTGAAAAAGCCGGATATAAAGGCAACTCGCTTTTCCGATTATCGGAATTGGGTCATGATAAATTACTTTGTAGGGACAGGCAACCGGCTGAATACGGTTTGTAATCTCAAAATTGCGGATATTGATTTTGAAAACCATGAAATAGTTTTAAGAAAGGTCAAAAACAAAAAACCGTACACCATCCCGCTCACGCCCACATTGGAAAAGACATTGGCGGAATATTTGCGGTACAGAAAAGGGGAGAGGGACGAATATTTATTCTGCAGTCAATACGGCGGTAAACTTTCAAGGGATTCGGTCACAACGGCGATTTACCGATATAACCGTTCGAGAGGCGTCACAAAAACAAGCGTCCATTTATTCCGGCATACCTTTGCGACCGAATATTTGAGGAACGGGGGACGGGAAGGACTGCTTCAAAAATTACTGGGTCACAGTACGCCGAGCATGACGAACGAATATGTACATATGGTGGCCAGTGATTTGAAGGAAAATTTTGAGCAGTTTAATCCGCTGGAAAAGCTGAAAAATGCGGTGCACGATAAGAAAGCCATTCATCTTAGACCATGAAAAAGACAGCCAATTCATGAGAATTGGCTGTCTTTTATGGTTCACCAGTTATTCTTTATAAAGCATTGGTTTAACGCGAGCTAACAGGGCGATTGTTTTGTCGTATCTGTTATCTTTGTAATAGCCATTCAACAAGATAGCTGTTGATGCTATATTGTCTAAAATTTGGCCTCTTTCTTTGGGAAGTTTTTCCCTGAGAGATATGCGCTTATCAATTATTTTATTCAATAATACCATTCTTTGGTATACTGTCATTCCGATAATGGAATACGTTTCTTCTTCTAAAGCTTTAAAGGCTACTTGACACTCTGAGCTGTTAGGTACGTGGCTGTTTTCCCTTATAGACTTGGCTTCATAAAAGGAATCTAAAAATTTAGTTGCATCTTTTTCGTATTTTATGATTTCAATTTCCTCTTTGGACAAGCCGGCCTTCTCCTGCTCCTTATTGGCCGGTAAAGGCTCCTCTATGACCTTGACAGGTTCAGGCACAACTTCACCCTTGAAAGGTAGAATAACAGCTTCCTGAGACACTGACGCGTCCTTATCATCCTTTGGAACAGATGAATCAGATTGTTTCTTTTGTAGCCATTTTTCTCTTATGTCGCTAAAGTCAAAAGTAAAATCGCCTGCTGGTTCCTTTGGTTTTGAAATTTCCGATAGGCCGACATCCTTTTTTACCTGCCTTATGGGACTTGCTTTACTGTTACTTTTAGTTTCGGCGTTTGTCCCTGCCTCTTCCGGTCTATCTTTCTTATGGTCTTTCTTTGGATATTCCATCTTATACCCCCTAAAATAAAATGCCTGTATCTCGTGAAAACTATCGTCTTTTACAATAAACCTGCCCTTGATATTCGGGAGCGTACTTGCCTCATCGCTGTTCAGCATAATCCGGCTTGGCTCTCTATCGACAAACCGCCCGCACACCCGATAAGGTACGTTATTCTTAATTTGACCGTTTACAATGGTGCTGTCGGGTCTCTGGATACCCATAATCAAATGTATACCTGTCGCCCTGCTTAACCTCGTCAAGGTTTCAATGCTGTCATTCAAAGCGCCAGAGGATTCTTTGTCCCTTGTCTTGATGAGCTCCGCCAGTTCATCAATCACAACGATTTTCCTATGCAGATAATCAACTGAACCTTTATTGTAGTCCCCGATGTTATCTACTCCGGTCTCTCTGAACATATCCAGACGATTATTGGTTTCCTTCACTAAATCCTGTAACACCTTGATAATGGCGGGATATTCATAATACACGGTTACTGCTTCCTTGAAATGTGAGAACGATACCCCGCGTTTGAAATCGATCACTATCACATCATATTCTTTTAACAAGGCTTGATGAATGAGGCATTTTAAGATGTTCGATTTCCCGCTTCCTGTCTCACCCGCAATAAAGGCATGAGGCTGTTTCTCTAAGTCCATCCCCACAACACCATAGTAACCCATACCGATATTCAAAATATTTTTATCAAAGTCTATTTGATAGTTGTCCCATTCTATGTAGTCGGGCAAAGGCTCTACCTCGATCACTAAGTTAGTGATCTGATAATTCCGTTCATCCTGCTTCATATCAATAATTTTCACATTCATAATGGTTTCCAGTTCCTCTTTTTTGGCCTGCCAGTCGCTTGAAGGAATCAAAGAATGGAAGGAAACCGACAAAGCATAGTCCGATATTTGTTCCTCACTCAAATAATACGGGACAAGACCGTCAGAATAGAAAAGTTTTATTTCATTGAAAATTCTGTAAAAGTATTTTCTCCTTCTTCTCACAGGTATTTCTTTAATGTATTCCCATATCCCGATACCAACGACTGTCACAAGGATAATGAGGAACATAAGCCCGAAACTGCTCACAAGGAGATAGGACACAATCGCGCCCAACACTAAAAGAAGATACACGCCAGCGATATATTTATTCTTAAAAGAGGCTTTGATCCCTCTCCACATCAATTTGACAAGCCCGCCTATGGCTTTATAAAGAACAGTCGCTAGGCCATACCCCACTTTATAACTGGTACTGTCTTGCATGTTGCTCATTTTTTTATTATCACCTCTTGAAATAGTAAATGCAGTAATAAAGATTAGAGCAGGGCTTTTATAACTTGATAGGTCTGATAGTTGATGATAACCTTACGGACTGCTTTCTTTTGCCCGTTCTCCTTATGGGGCATGGTGTAACTGGTCTTGTCATGAATAATAAAGTTGAGGGTCTTATACACTTTGACTTTGGCTTGAAAACTCATGAAAGCATACGTTTCAAGAAATTCTTTGAATTCTTCCTTGTCAAGAATGAGGCGACCGTTTTCCAGTGGGTTATCATGCTCCCACATTTCAACAAGGGAAATAAATTCTCCTATTAACATAAACAGTATGTTCATACTTTAACTCTGCTTTTCAAATAGATTTCAGTGGTTTTTAAGTGCTTGTGTCTCAGCTTTTCCATCACAAAAATTTTGGAATGGCTTTTTTTATATTCTATTTTGGCAAACGCCCGCCTTAAATCATGACACTGAAATTTTAACCCTTTGGCTTTCCCTTGCAGATAATTAGCTGAATAGAATACTTTTTTATCTAAAGAAGTTTTTTCTATCTGTTCTTTTATACTCGCATAAAGTTGCGGATATTCATGGGCAAGCAGGACAGCTTGTGCCATCCTGCCCCCTTTGGCCTTGAAAGTAAAGGTGATACCGTCATTCTCTATCATACAGTCGTGGGCAGTGATCCCCGCGAGTTCCGATACCCTGAGACCGGTTGAGGCCATGGTTTGGTAGCTCAGTTTGAGTTTCACATTCTTTAGGTGCTCGACCTTCTTTTTTATTTCCCGATAGTCAACCGGTGAGAGCTTTCTATACTTCTTGTGGGTACTCTTCTGCAATGCTTTGATTTCATTCATCACTTCGGAGGACAAGGCTATATGCTCAAACTCGCAAAACTTCAAAAAAGCGTTCTTCGTTTGGGAGAAATAGTTCTTGTGCCTTATCATGGAGAGGTTGTCTAGGATTCTATCAAAGTCCATATTTCCCATAGGGTCGATAATATCCTGCCCGCGCAAGAGAAGAGCAAGCCTGTTACGATAGGCGCGCGCTGTTTCCTTGCTAAAGCTATTTCCCACGTACTGTCGATACTCCCTCAACACATCATACATCACACCGTTACGCCCCCTTTATCTGCATACATATATATAAACATATATATGTATGCATTACCCTGTTATTTTTTAATCAACCACACTTCCTTTACGAAAGGCATTTTCCGTGTGTAAACGAAGCTACTTTATTTTATGCGTTGGTTACACTTCGGTGACATAGGAAAAAGCCACACCTTTTAGGGGGTGGCTTTGATGGGAAATAGGAGGGGAAATTATTTTCCGGCTAGCATATTCTTTATTGCAATGTTGACCAGCCGATAGATACTGATGCCATAACGTTCTTTTAAGTGTTCAAGACCTGCTATATTGCTTTCACGTATTAAAAGAGTATGGGTGACAGAGATTTCATTTCTGCTCTTTTTATAAATTGTAACATCTTCACTTTTGATAAGCAGGTAAATGGAGGCATTGATAAGGTCGTTTACCGAGGCTTCATACACCCTAGAGAGAGGCTCCAACTCACTGTATAACTTATCGTCAATTTCATAGTTCCGGCGATATTTCTTTTCCCTTTTAAAAAATAGGATATCAAGGGCGCTCATATTACCACTCTTTTCTTTATTTTGTGCCTCTATTTTAGTGGTAAATATGAAAAAATCTAATTGTAATAAAATACATATTTATATGGTATAAAAGTATTGACTTTTGGAGCCTTCTCCTTTATTATGAAACTCAAACAAAATCAATAAGGAAGTGGTTATCATGGAAAAGATAAAAAGGTTTGAATGCCCGTATTTTGAGTACAAAAAGGGGAGATTTCAATGTAAAAATCTTGATAATACGGGAACAGAGAATATCCTTTATGACTTACATTCCTACTGTGAGAATGAACAAACCTATAAAGACTGTCCCCATTACCCGAATGAAAGTTGATTGGTTTTAGAAAGTTGAATCACCCAAAAAGGACTATCGTGTTGTCATTCCGATAGTCCCTTTTATTTGTATATATTTGTTTCGGTTACACCCCCTTCTTTGTCCTAATATATATTTATATATATTAGGACATTAACCTATCATTCAAAAACAGCTTGTCATCCCTTCATTTGAAAGCATTTCCCGTGTGTAACCGACGCTAGTGCATTTTATATGCCGGTTACACTTCGATGACATAGGAAAAACCACGCCTTTTAAGGGGCGTGGTCTAGAGGGGAAATAATGAGGTGAGATATTTCCCGACTATACTATTTATCGGTTAAGTTATCAGTTCGTCGTGAAAGTGTAGGTACTGCTCGTATAGGTTATCCCGTTAGCCACCACATAGAACACATATTTGTAGGTGGTGTGGCTTGTTAAGGTGACACCTATTTCACTGTTCACATCATACCAGACATAAAAGTAGGAATCAGCGGAATGGTTGGAGCTGGGTACATAGGAATAATTCTTGATTTGCGTCCCCGCTGAATTGTAGAGGATGACACCCAATTTACTCACCGCCACCCCCACGGGCTTGTTGATTTGTTTGGCGAGCACCGCGTTGGTAGTGCCTATGCTCTGCTTGGCGGGGTATTCGCTGAAAGTGAAATTGATTGCTGTGGTTGTCGCCGGTGCTGTTGTAAATGTGTAGGTGGTGCTCTTATAGGTTATCCCATTGGACACCACATAGAACATATATTTGTAGGATGTGTTGGCCGTCAGCGCAACGCCCATCTCACCGTTTACATCATACCAGATGTAGAAATAGGAATTGCTGGCGTAATTGGAACTGGGTGTAGAGGAATAGTCCTTGATGACTGTTCCCGCCGAGTTGTAGAGGACAATGCCCAATTTACTCACGCCGACACCCACGGGCTTGTTGACCTGCTGGGCGAGTACCGCGTTGGTGGTGCCTATGCTCTGCTTCGCGGGATAACCGCTGAAAGTGACATTGACCGTTGTGGGAGCGGTTGTCCCCGCTGTGGAGGTCGGTGTGGTCGTAAAGGAATACGTCCCGCTCTTATAGGTCGTCCCGTTGATGACCACATAAAAAAGATATTTGTAGGTAGTATTCGGTGTCAGTGTAACGCCTATTTCTCCATTCACATCATACCAAACGTAGAAGTAGGAGTTGCTTGCATAATTGGAGCTGGGCGTAGAGGAATAGTCCTTGATTAGCGTCCCTGCCGAGTTGTAGAGAATGATCCCTACTTTACTCACGCCGACACCCACGGGCTTGTTTATCTGTTGCGCAAGCACCGCATTGGTGGAACCGACACTTTGTTTAGAGGGATACGCGCTGTAAGTGGGGTCGTTTGTTCCTGTCGGAGTGGTCACGGTGGGGCTTGCCTGAGTGGGCGCGTTGGTGGGAGAAGTCGGGGCGGTGGTATGATTGGTTGTTGTTCCTGCTGTCGTGCCTGTTGTTTGGGCTTTCACTGTCAGCTTATATTGAAAACTTTTCCCTCCGGCGGTCGCTGTGATGGTTGTATCTCCCGCTTTCCATGTGGTGATCATCCCGCTGTCGGGATTCACGGACGCCACAGCGGGCACGCTGGAGCTCCACGTGAGTTTATACAGCGCTTTCACTTCGGGGGTGTTTGGCTGAATGGTCGCGGGCAGGAAGTAGCAGATACCGACGACCGCGCTCCCGCTGGAGGTGGGCATGGTGACGCCTGTCACGGTGGGAGCGGGAGTATTGAGGGCTGTGGTGAGGGAACTGGGGGACACATAATAAGTGGTGCCTTGATAGGTAATTTCATACCACTGATTATCGAAATTGTTTTTGACGCTTGCCACGATAGAAACGGCGGTGGACTTGTTAAGCGTTACTGTTGATTCACAAGCATTATATGGACGTGTTTTTAGATTTGTTCCGCCTGCTTTTACGTAATATATGGCAGTCATGGGCTGTCGGGAAGGCTTCCAGTCATAACTTTCTCCGCAAACGGTGCAATAGCCTTTGGTGTCGTATGTGTGGATGTGGGGGGATGAAGTAGAAGAAGTGGCAGAATTTAATATATAGATAAACCCTTGAAAGGTATTGCCACCGCTGGTTGATGAAGTCCTATATGAATTGTCTTTATATCTATGCAAATATTGAAAATAAGTATATACACCATTGTATAATATATTTCCATCTGAAGTATCTATATCACCATTGGATTCTATCTTTTCTACAATGGCAACATGTCCATTCCAACATGCAATTGCGCCAAGCTGAGGAGTAGAACCTCGCGCGTAACCATCATCTTTGTTGTTGTACCAACTACCAGCGTCACCTTTATTACTTAACTTTGTTGAGGCATAACCTAAAAGCTCTCTTGCTCTACCCCAAACGTACCAAGTACAATTTCCATCATGATAACCATCTTTGTCTGTATATGTAGCTGGATATGGGTTGTCCTTTCCAAAAACAGCACGGTCGGGTGCTGTTGTTCTTTCTTGGAATGTTGTTGCTTGTCCTGTTAAAGAAAACAATGTTCCAATAATAAATATTAACAAGGTACAAGATGCCAAGTATTTTCTTGTCATTTTTATGGAACTCCTTCTCCGATGATATTTTTAGAAATGAAAGAAATTAAGATGGATAATTTGTATTATAAATCAACATGATGACAGTATAATAATTGACCTTATCGCCCTCATAGTATGGGATATTTGCCAACCAGCCAGATTCTTGAGCATCTGAATAATATGCTTCAAACATGCCCCCGGCATCTTCGGCTTTACTTTTACCGCCGTATAATCTTACAACCCATTTTACAGCGTCTTCAAATAAAAGAGGCTCGTCCGGCTTAAATTCTGAATTTTGGACACTATCAATAATACCTGCATTTTCTATATAGGCTATATATTTGTTTGCCCAATAATCTGTCGGAACATCAGAAAATGTTGTTGTTTGCATGTTGTCTTCTGGTTGATTATAGTGCATTAAATCGTATAGCACTTTAATAAATTCGGCTCTTGTGATTATGTCGGTAGGTGCATATTCATCAAATTGATTGCCAATTAACCCGCCGTAATCTTTCAACCGTTGTAACGCTGTCCCATAATCAATCACCCCTTGTTCCTGCAATTGGTCGTCTATGGGTGGGGTCAAATCGCTTGTTCCGTCTGAATTTCCATTGCTATTGGCCTTTGGCTTATTATTCAATAAAAGGAACAAGGCCCCCGCAATCAGAAGTACCAGAATAATCGACCCGACAATAATGACTGTTTTTTTCTGTATTTTCATTCTTTCACCTCCCACTTTGTTAAACCGCCATTCTCAAAAAGTACACCTTTTGAGAATGGCCACTAAACGCCCCGAATTATCCAATTTTGGGCGTCAATTTGCGTTTTTCTGGTAAAAAATGCTTGACTGTTGCCATTTTATATGCTATTTTAAGTGTAATAAAACCGTCTCAAAAGGTGTACTTTTTGAGACGGTTTTATTTCTTCTTTTTCTGGGCTTCTATAAGCTTATATTCATATACTCTTCGGTAGAATGTGGCCTTGCTCATATCGCATTCTGCCAGTATATCATGTAACGGTCGTTGCTTCTTTTCCCATTGCTTGATGAGTATCCCAAAATTTGCCGGGGCTTTCTTCATAGGGCGTCCAAAAGCCAAGCCGTTCGCTTTGGCAACCGCTATCCCTTCAGCTTGTCTCTTCTTGATATTTTCCCGTTCGCTTTGAGCGACAAAGGATAGCAGTTCCAACACCACGTTGGCAATCACCTTTCCCACTAAATTTTTTTCCTGTCGGGTATCCAATATGGGCACATCCAAAACCACAATGTCGATTTCTTTCTCTTTGGTGAGGATACGCCACTGATTCTGGATTTCCTCATAGTTTCGACCGAGCCTGTCTATGCTAGTTATGTAGAGCAAATCGCCTGCTTTTAATTTTGCTACAAGACGCTTATATTTCGGTCTGTCAAAGTCTTTACCGCTCTTTTTGTCTATAAAAATGTGGTTTTTCGGCAGATTTAGTCCTTGCATGGCCACCAGTTGCCTGTCCTCGTTTTGGTCGGCACTGCTAACCCGTATATAGCCATAGGCTTCGCCATAATATTCTTCTTCCATCTATATCATCCCTCCCGTGTACAGGCGACCGGGCACGTCGCAGGTACACATTCATTATATGCGGTTGCCCCCTTATTGCCTCATATATCGACAAAAAGAGAGCCTTATCGGGCGGGGAATCCCGATAAAGCTCTCTTTTGGCTCATAAACAGATTTTCGCGACTTTGGAGTAAAAGAACTTGACAAGGGCACGGAAAATACTGTATAATCCTGTTTGCATGGGATGAAAAAATCCTCTTTGCAGGTTTTCCAGACATGTGCACTAAAGGCCGGTTTGTCCGTTAAAATAGCGGGTTTGCGGGATTTCTCAAAATCCGCAAAAACGCCTCTGTAGCTCAGTCGGTAGAGCAGAGGACTGAAAATCCTCGTGTCGTTGGTTCGATTCCGACCGGAGGCACCAAAATGAGAGCCGCCATATGGCGGCTCTCCCGTCCATTCATTAATGCCGTTTGAAAGAGGGACAAATGGGAGCGACGATTGCGCCGGTCTTAATATCCATCTTTTTAGGCATTTTAGTTATATTCGCATTGATTGCCTTTGCTTGTGGCATTGCCATGTTGACCGTTCATTTGATTTTCAAAAAGTACGATCAGCCGAAACATATTTTGATTTTTTCGCTGATTTTTATCATCAGCGGTGTGCTGTTTTTCGCATCTCTTTCCATTTTTGGGCTTAAGTCCATAGAGGTTATGACAAAAGTGGTTGAGTTGATTATATGGGGTTAAACGTATGGTGATGTTCCTTCTTGTACTGGTGTTTATTTTTCTTTCTCTATTGTTTGTTATCATCGGAACGGGCTTATATATCGTCCGGGCGATTATTTCCAGAAAAAAACAAGCGCCTAAATCGTTAAGGATATTGCCGGTGATTTTTCTGTCGATTGCTTCCGTGGGAATTCTCCCTTTGTCTTGTCTTTTGTTTCTGATATCGATAGGGATATGATAAAAAGAAGTGAAAAGTCGTATAATAGCACTCGCTGATGTGGCTCAATGGCAGAGCAGCGCATTCGTAATGCGCAGGTTGACGGTTCGACTCCGCCCATCAGCTCCAAAGAAAACCGCTCAACTATAGTAGTTTGAGCGGTTTCCCATTTTACGGGAATACACTGAAAATCGGGATTTGGTCGTTATTTGGTCGTTATGCCTGCGAAAACCCGCTGCAGGATACGAATAGGGAATAGCGGTTATGCTCCATTATCCCGCCATGTAATATTGAGTTCTTCAAGCATTTTCTCCGAGTTGAAGAGGTATTCGTTCAGTATATCTGCCCTCATTCTATTGCGGTCAAACTCATAGACGATTTTCCAATGATCCTCTTTATTGGCGGCGTTAAACGCTTCAAAGTAAGTCTCCCGCATATCCTGAATAGTATAGCGCATGACTTCCACGGCTCTGGCAACGCCGATCAGGTCGAATTTGTCGACGGTATCAATCATGACTATCACCTATCCTTTCGGCAGCAAACGCCATGCCTGCATAAAACCCTTTTTCAAAGTACCCTTCCATCAATTTTCCCATGTACAGATAGGCATAGCGTCTTGCCGCATGCTGAGCTGTGATTTCGGCGTCAAACAGCCGGTTCATCTCTCCAACATCCTTTTGGTGTTCTTCATTGTCGGCCACGGCTTTCATCGTTTCGCCGCACTTTTCGGATATGTATTGCTGTACGAGATCGTTTAGGTCTTCCATAGCGGTTCTATTCCTTTCTTGACATAGCGGCAGCGGGCGCATATAATAGATTTACACCCGCTGCGGTGGGTTTTGGCTCCTTGCGTCATTGCTTTGTCGAGGATTGATGCAAGGGGCTTTCCTTGTGCTTTAGGAACGGATTGATCGATATGGCGAGGTCGGCGGCTTCCCGTGGCGTCTTGCCGTACTTGTAGAGTTTGGGGAAGTCAATCAGTGGATAGTCCTCCGTCCCAATCAGTCCGATGGACGACAGCGTCCGTTCTACGCTCTGCTTCCAGCGCGGGTATCCCGCCCGGATGCAGCTGCAGAGTTCGCCCGGGTCGAGATTCGCCCCGCAATACGGGCAGGTGTGATAATAGCTCATACTGCGCCTCCTTTCTTCACGCCACCGAAAAGCGGTGGTATTCTGTTTCGCGGGTGTAAAGCTCTGCGATGTCCGGCATAGCCTTTTGCAGTTCCACAGTGTCCAGCCGCCTGCACTGGACCAGCTGCCACCGCACACGGTAGGTGTCAACGGTGAGTTCTTCCGCGCCTCCCATCCCGGCGACGATGGCCGTCTTGAGTTCGTCGAGTTTTGCCTCCAGTTCCTCCTTGAGGATTTGATACTCGCGGAACTCTTTCACGGCGTTGTTGAGGCTTGTCATT
>Ga0123354_10014679_pt1 | contig 12206 bp, 11 predicted proteins | sample TergutLab28metaG_2_FD_97872 | JGI IMG/M metagenome (GOLD analysis project Ga0123354, IMG submission 97872) | Labiotermes labralis P4 segment gut microbial communities from Petit-Saut dam, French Guiana - Lab288 P4 | ecosystem: Host-associated > Arthropoda: Insects > Digestive system > Gut ... | reverse complement strand
TCTCGGTTATAAAAACCAGTCAGTTAATGCTGTATAGGGAAATAATCGCTGTTTCTTCTCAGATCCACACAAAACACATAAATACACTGTGTGGGCAGAACGTAGAATTGCTGAATGTTAAACTGGCGGTATATAAAGACCCAGTCCGTACCGCGCAGTAAACACACTCCGTCTCAGCTATTACCAGGCAGGCCATGTACTGTCTGTATGATGTAACATCGCGGTACGTTGGCACAACCACTGTTTGCATGGAAACGAAACAATGCTTTCCCTTTATATTGTTGACGTACTGTACATGTGGCTGTCAGGGAATGGCTGGCAGAACTTAGAATTTTTGAGTGTTAAACCTGGCGGTATATATAGTGACCACTGGGCTTTACAGGGTGACTATTAAAGCAGGTGGTATACGTAAAAAAGACTGCATTTAAGGGGTTGCTTTTTCCCGGCTGTGCCCCTGTTGTTGTGTAGCCGTTGTTATATTTGTAAAAAAAAAAAAGCCCCGAACAGGGGTGTCCACGACATTTCAACCTCAAACTTTCGATTGAGTGTTTTTAAACACGTCGGCACTGCGTTTAGGTTTGTGATATCTCAACGTTACATTGGCTGTTTATGTCTGTATAGACAGACCCTAACTTATGCGTTTCGGCAATAGCACTGTATTGAACAACGTCCTGACGTCCCTGACAGCTGATGGTTGCTCAGTGCGCAGTGCATGTCAAGTTGAAAACGAAAGTATTACCCGGTCGCCATATTGTTGAGCAGCATGCCTGAAGAAAATGGCGCTACCAATGTTGTGTTTCGGACCTGAACACAAGAAACGTACTTTTCGAGCTCCCCTGTCTGAAAATGATTGTATTGTGACGGTGGGTTTGGACAGCGCGTTGGGAAGGCGATTAACCTGCATCTAGTGAGAGGACAACTGCTACGTGCTGCTTGCCGTGCCTTCTGGGGCACAGTGGTGGGGCTGCTGCACACTGCACTCTATACACTGTACACTGTACATTAGACACTGTACACTGTACACTAGACACGGTACACTGTACACTAGACACGGTACACTGTACATTAGACACTGTACACTGTACACTAGACACGGTACACTGTACACTGTACACTAGACACGGTATACTGTACACTAGACACTGTACACTGTACACTAGACACGGTACACTAGACACGGTACACTGTACACTAGACACGGTACACTGCACACTAGACACTGTACACTGTACGCTAGACACTAGACACTGTACACTGTACACTATACACGGTACACTGCACACTGTACACTAGACACTGTACACTGTACGCTAGACACTAGACACTGTACACTGCACACTGTACACTATACACGGTACACTGCACACTAGACACTGTACACTGTACACTGTACGCTAGACACTAGACACTGTACACTGCACACTGTATACTATACACGGTACACTGCACACTGTACACTGTACACTAGACACTGTACACTGTACGCTAGACACTAGACACTGTACACTGCACACTGTACACTATACACGGTACACTGCACACTGTACACTAGACACTGTACACTGTACGCTAGACACTAGACACTGTACACTGCACACTGTACACTAGACACATAGTGATAAAGCGTGTTCATTTTGAAGTAGTGACTCAGTATTTTGGTGGACAAACCTGAGGGAAAGAAATAATTTCGAAGGCTTAGGTGTAAATGAAGAGAGGATTGGAGGGCGTGGACAGGATTCATCTGGCTCAAGTTAGGGACAAGTGGCAGGTTTTTGTGTATACTGTAATGAAAACTGCTGTTCCATAAAATCAGTGAATGTTGTGAGCAGTTTAACGACTGTTAGCTTCTTACGAATCGCCCTGCTCACGGATCTCGTTAGGTAGATATTAAAAATGGACAACATTTTCACTTTTTCACCGTGCATATTTTCAATATTCACAATAATCACCAACACATGCACACTTTTTCATGAAAAAGTGTGCATGTGTTGGTGATTATTGTGAACATTTTCAGTAGTTAGGACTTTAGTTCTTGCGAAATCTGTGTGCTGCGTCACTGGGGCGAGGAGATCTGCGTCTAGACGGGAGGATAATATTGAAATGAATCCTACCTGTAAGTCATACGCGGGACCACCTGTGATGGTTTCAAGTGGTTCAGGGTATGGTTCAGTGGCGAACACCACAATTAACTTTGGGTTACATAAAAGGCAGGAAATTTTGTGGCTAGTTCGGCAGCCATTAGCTTAGAAAGAAGCACCCGGTTCCATATAGCTGCAGGTTCTTCCTCAGCTGTACGTAACGTTAAGGTACATACGCTTCTCTCTCTCCCATTCTATTTCAAAATATCGGCCAACCCCAAATTAGTAAGTCTCTGTTGCTACCTTGTTCACCATTAATGGCAGTGCACGCAGCATGTGTAGTTGATACATCGCTTGGTCATGGACCTGTTCAGCTAACAGTGTAGCACAGTGCTCCCCTCTCGTGACACGCAGCGGAAGCACTGTTCAAATCTCTTAGTGATCAAGTGGAATATTTCCTGCCTGACCGCGGCTAATTGTTGCGGTGCGGTGCGGAGGGGCTCATTGTTTCCCCACAATGCACACTAATTTGTCCACTCCTCCCCGCCAGCTGCTCTTCTCTTGTTTTGCAGTTCGCGTAACCGTCGACAGGCAGCAGCACACACTGCGTTACCTAGAATCACTTTTTTTTTCTACTTTCTGGCATGGATATTTGAAGGTGAAATGCGCAAATCCCGAACTGTGCATTTCGACTGCACTGAACGGTCCGCGGTGAAAGTCATTTGTCACAATAATAACAGTAATACCGCAAATTAACCAACGGCAGCTCTTCGACGCATGGCGTATGTGCTTGGTTTCCCATCATTCATCGCGCGCCCATCTGTTTCCCGCCAAAGTGACGTCACTGATCGCCCTTTGTTCTGACGGAAAGTGCAGTAACCGCTAATGATTTGCGCTGATCGTTAGGATGAAAGCTTTCGCGTGTTGACACGCAACGCGCGCCCTGCGACAGTCAGCTGTTATGTGAACTGCCTAGAGAGATCAAATCGATGCCTAAACGGCGAAACAATTCGAGGAACCAAACCCATATCATTTCTGACGTACCGTCTGGAATTAGTTCAACCCTCTTAAGGGCTGTGGGGAGTTACAGACCGTTCCACAATGACGGTAGAATAGCGACTCTAAAAATTTGCTGATGAAAAAAATCTCTCGTTGCATCTGCACGACATCTGTTGGAATTCGCCGGAATTAGCTACTTCTGAAACCAATAAAACTGTAAACGAAGGTGCCCAACGCCAGCAGCTGAGTCCTTCTTTCCAGTACCTAAGCCACTGAAGACAATCGCCGCATTTTATGTCGGTCTAACCCGATAGTTCATTACCATGCTCACAAGACCCCGCCACTTGTCCCCATCCTGTGCCAGATGAATCCAAGTTACTCCATCACGCCCTGTCTCGTGGCTTACCATGTGCCACACGTGAATGTATCAGTAGTACACGTGTTCTGCAGCTGCTGCGTGTTTCGGTCAGCTAGTGGCCATCGTGAAGGGAAACAGCGAGATATGAAGCAAATTGGCGGCTAGTCATATCATGTTGTGAGGTGTGCGCTGTGTCGCAATAGTCATGTCGGTACGTACGTCGCATAGCGGCAGTCTGATAGTGTGGGACTGTGCTTGATTAACTGTGTGTTTGTCGATGGTCACCAGATGATTGAGACGTGTTGGCGTCGTAATAAACAGCCGCTGTTGTTGTGCTCTGATGGTTACTGTGTGAGTATGGAAAATGAACTGGTGTTCGCAGTGGCCAATGTGTTTTTAACATTACTCGTATCGACGAACAACCAATACATATTTCACTTTCAGTTTTGCATCCGTCATTGGCCTCTGCTTTACGCAACTGCGGATGGACAGGGTCTAACTATAGTCTGAGCTTATCCACGGTGACTGCGGCCCGCCTGGAAGAAAAAAGGAAGAGAGGACTTCAGTTTTAGGTTTGTTGATAGATTGCAGGCTATTACTGTGCTGGGGCTTAGCCTGCACACTGTATAGATACAGACTGACCAGTTGCTGTACAGGATACAGCCTGCACACTGTATAGATACAGACTGACCAGTTGCTGTACAGGATACAGCCTGCACACTGTGTAGATACAGACTGACCAGTTGCTGTATAGGATACAGCCTGCACACTGTATAGATACAGACTGACCAGTTGCTGTATACGATACAGCCTGCACACTGTATAGATACAGACTGACCAGTTGCTGTATAGGATACAGCCTGCACACTGTATAGATACAGACTGACCAGTTGCTGTATAGGATACAGCCTGCACACTGTATAGATAGAGACTGACCAGTTGCTGTATAGGATACAGCCTTCACACTGTATAGATACAGATTTATTACCCCACGCAAGCTCTTTTGCGCCATTGTACCAATAGACGGCAAAGACTTAGCTGTCGGCTGTAAACCTGAACACAGAATATGAACCAATCAGCGGTGGAACTTGATTTAGGTCTTAAAAGTCAGCAACTTTGTTCCACACTTATTAAGTGCAAGTGCTGCCGGACAGTCAAGGACCATTGGTGACTTGGACTGGTTGTCCTTCTGACAGGAGCAGCATGTAGGTGACTGTGAGTGTGGGGCATTGGTGGAATGACAATGGCGTAAAAACAGATAAACCTAAACCAGTGCCACTGTTTCCACCACAAATCTCACGTGGAATGACCTGGGGATAAACCCGGGCCTCCACGGTGAGAGGCCGGCTGCTGACCACCTGAGCCACGGCACGGCTTGCGTTCTTCACAGGTCCTACGTGATTAGAAATGGATTATATTTCAGTTGACAGCGCGGTCCGACATATTTGACGGCTGTATGACTACCCGATTGATCGCCGCCCTTTCGCCGTGGACACCCGTGATCTAGACCAGGCCAGTAGATGCTGAGATGTGTGGTGGACCAAGTGGCACTGGGACAGGCTTTTCTGCCAGTACTTCTGACAATATGGACGACCCAGGCATTCACCGGAGTATAATATTAAAATATGTCGTAAGGCAATAGTATGGAATGTCACGGACTGGATTAATCTGGCTCAGAATATTGCCAAATGCCGGGTCTTTTTGAAAACGGTAACTAACCTACGGTTACCGCAAAATGCGAGGAATGTTTTGACAAGTTAAGAAACTCTCAGCTTTTAAGTTTTCTGGTTTTCACGGCGCTTGACGTTAAAGTGATAACCTTCTGGGTCTGTTGCCACGTTACGAGGAAAGTACTGCCTCCAGCTTCAGTGTATCAAAATGTATAACATCACCCTGAAGATGGAGGCAGTACGTTCTTCCGAAACGTCCGAACAATTCGCCACTATACGGGGTAGTAATCCAGAATAGCGTCGTCATTTTGACTGCAGCCGTTAGATTCTTAAGACGGACTTAGTTCCGTGTTACGGGGCCAGTATTGGTAATTTCTTGCCGACGTTTCGGCCTTGACCCTGAGGATGGGAGCGATAGGTTATCCCGAAACGTCTGTAGGAAATTAGCACTACTCGCTGCGTAACATCCCTCAAGACAGCAGTTATCGTGTACTTCGAGGCGGAAGCCTGAAATCACGCTTAGTTCCATGTTGTTATTGTTTGTTCGTTCGTTTGTTTTGACTAATGCTGTCCAAACACGACATGCGCTGTATAGGCCTAAGTGCACTGACAGTGTCGGTGTGACGGCTGAACACCTTGCAGTGGCGCGATAAACCTCATCAGTTAAAATTCACTGCAAACATAACGACGTGTTGGTCGGCATTGCAGCTGCTGCATTTCCGGTAACGTCCACCACGCCAGGTTTTAAAACCCTGCCAATGCATGCCGTCACTGTCCAGTACGTTCAGGAGCTGCATGTGGCGACGAACAGAGCAGTTGGTTGCTGTCTGTGGAAATGGGAATTGTCACAGCGTGTCCCTGGATACAGGCGTGCACATGTTGTTACCATTGTGTATGTGCGTACGTAAGTAAAGGTAAAGCAATCCCGTTACAGGCCTGGACAGGCCCAGAGGGTTCCAGAAAGTTAAGGTTCCCAGATTTCGTGACAACGGCACAGGATGGTGGTAAGGTTGTCAGGCTTACGCACCGGCCGCCTTTATCCCCAGAAAATACTCCTGGTACTCATTTATGTTAGAGGCTGAGACGACCCCAGGGCCATACTGCGATCGGAAGGATTTTATGTCAATGAAAAATCCACTGACACCAGCTGGGATCGAACCAGCGACCTTTCGATTTGTAGCACAGCACGTAACTAAGTATGTACGTATATACATATATATATATATATGTGTGTGTGTGTGTGTGTGTGTGTGTGTGGGCAGGGTAGCTCAGTCGGTATACCGACTGAGCTACGGACTAGACGGTTCGGGATCGAATCCCGGTGTAGGCGAGATTTTCCGCCCGTCCAGACCGGCGCTAGGGCCCGCCCAGCCTCCTGTAAAATGGGTACCGGGTTTTTCCAGGGGGTACAGTGCGGCCGGGGCGTGCTGCTGACCACTCACCCCCCTCTAGTGCCGCGGTCATGGAAGAGTAGAGCTATACCTCTACCCACCCTCTAGGCCACACCGGGCCTGTAACGGGATCACTTTAACTTACATATATATATATATTCTATTAATACACGGATCGTGAATCGTGTGAAGTTTATGGACCACTGAATTTTAAAGAGCTTCTTTGTTTTACCTATAAACAATGGGAGGGTCACTGAGAGCAGTCGGTGAATGTACCGAGATTTGAAGCCGGTACCTACTGAACATGGCGGTGCCTGCAGTCGTAGCTGTGACACTGACGTGCAGTCGGCGGGTGCGAGGTTCCAGTGCCAGTGGCGACATCCCTACAGAGTTCGCTGTAGTACCGGGGTTTAGGCCGTGTGATTCGTACAGATCTTCATGGTGATTAAACTTCCTTAGTGGTCACTATATATACCGCCAGCTTAACATTCAGCAATTCTACGTTCTGCCCACACAGTGTATTTATGTGTTTTGTGTGGATCTGAGAACAAACAGCGATTATTTCCCTATACAGCATTAACTGACTGGTTTTTATAACTAAGACCGAGTGTGTTTACTGCGCGGTACGGACTGGATCTTTATATACAATTCACGTTAATGTCAGACTTTAAAGGGCTAATTGAACCTAACGGTGACACCTTTACTTTCTGATCCCCAGTAACGCTGTAGATTCATCTAAGAAACCTCCCGCACTGTTTTGTAAACCCCGAACGTTAGCGGCCACCGATAGATAACTGACTGCTACATTATTCATGCATGCGGCCTGTTTAAAAAGTTAAATGTGGAGCCAGATCACGAAACGAGCGTAATTGCATCCTTCCTTGCGTTTAATTGGTTTCATTTGCAAGTCCAGCGCATTTGTATACATTGCGTTGTTAGTATGTCGGCGGAAAGGCCGGAGAAACCCCGGGTGCAGTTTGTGTTTAGATAATTCCATAGAGCCCCCCCTTCCTGCTTCGTATTCTAAAAATGTCAGAGCACATGCCCTGCTACCAAACCTCGCGAAAGGCAAAATGCTGCAGGGTTTGCCAGACCCGACGTGCAATGCCAGTGCTTTGGCGACACCAGCACTGCGCGGTGGTGTCTCCAACACCCCGACCGATTTGTCCTAGCAGCGAACACGGCAGGATGATTTTCAAACGCCATTATAATCCTAGGATTTCTTTACGTAGTAAAATGGCAACACCATGTGCAGACGACGCCCGATTGTCCTGCTATCAGCCAACACACCGTTCGTCGAATTTTGATTAAATTTAGTATAGGAGTCTGTTTACAAGTCGCCGAGCAGGCCTGAGTCTGACAGTTCCATTTTTCTTAGAGACGTAAATTAATTTATGCCTGCTCTTACCATGTTTATTGGCCGATTTGGGTAAAATTTGGTGTGCTTGTACTTAGTCCCGTCAAGCAACATGGAGGTTTGTAAAGTAGCTGCAAAGGAAATCATACTTAGTTAAGAGTGTGACTGAACTTACGCCTGTATTTGCTGCACTGCCGTCGGATTTGGAAAAGATTTGCAACAGGAGATCCAGAGGACTGTGAGCTCAGCGACAGTCTGTGCAGACAGCTACAGGTCTGCTGTCTGTAGGCTACTGAGCGACAGTCTGTGCAGACAGCTACAGGTCTGCACAGATGTCATTTTGGAAGTGGTCGCTCTTGGTGTGTTCCATAATAATCATCGCGATCTGTGAATTGACAGTTGGTAGTAAATCGTTTATAGCAGGGGTGCACAGATTATCCAAAAATCTAGGAGCCGCTGCAGATTTGTAGGCGCCAGAAGGGTGGCGTGAAGCAAGGTCTGTGCTGACGGTCCTCAAATATGAGGTGCCACTCTGCGAAATTTTGTCGCCACGGAGACCCGGCGCCTGCGAACTGTGCAGCCTGCGATTGTGTAATGAGGAGACGCAGACGACCATGTTTTGACACGAAATTCCTATTTTTTTTTATAATAACGGGCAAAAGCGTGTATTTAAGAACAAAACTCCCATTCATGTGTTTGAACAGTGGATTTTACTTGTGGAAATAATCTTTGGCATAGAGGACTATATCGACGCCATTTGATTGGTTGTGCGTAATCTGTGATCCGCAATATAAAATTCTTGAAGTCGCCATTGCATGCGGTAAGGTTTTGTTCCTTCGTGTTTAAGAGTGAATGAATAACTGAAATTGTTAATGACTTTTATAGAAAACTGCCGACATAATATTTTGCAGTTAGTGAGGAAATTACATTTGTATATGAAAGGTTTGTATGACCTGTATTGGACGCTTACGTTCTAACTATGCGAAATGTTAAAAAAAATTGTTTGCTACAGTTGCTGTAATTGATTCGAGTGTTTAGATGACTGTGCATGTTACCAGAGTAGACGTATCTATAGAATGCATGCTGCCAGCTGTGGACGCATGTGTGAATTCTAATAATTACTGTATACATTCTTCTTGGCGGACGCTTGTGAGTGCGGTAATGAACCTTCGGGTTCCGTGAAATGCGGGGAATTTCTTGACTAGCTGCAAACCAGTTAGCTGCTGAATAAGGACTCTGCACCATGGAGTAAGTAATACATTCTTCTTGTATTTCCGGAAACTTCAACGAAGCTAGCCGGACGTGATTTACAGAACCCCAAAAAGTTACACTTAAGACAAGCTATAGGTGATTAATCTAATAAAGCATGGGAAGGCCTGACACACATGATATGACTTAATAGCAGAACCCAAAACTGTTAAATTTCCATACGTATGAAAAAAATGACTTATACTTATGTGTTTCCCTATTCTGCTCTAGGCACTGAGGATTCTCGACTTCGTGATCTTAGAACTGGCATTGCTGTGGATATAATTAAATACATGTTCAAGTGTGGGAGGAGGGTGTGGCAGTTCAGTTTTTAAAACTTACAAAAAATCGTGTCATGTTTGCATGTACTAGTGTCCAGGATTGGGGACCCCTTTCAGTGAAACTGTACAACATACTCAAAATTTTGTGGAGAGTGATTTTGGCCTAATTTGATTTACTCATACTCTAGGGAACTCCCCTTTCTCTACCATGTTTCTAGTTTGATATAATCCAAAATGCACGTACAACCCACTACATGAAGTCCCGAATGTATGGCAGATGCACTGGGCTAAGAAAGATACATTTTACACGAAATTTGTGTAATAAGCTAGTTACTTGATAACCTGTATGTTTGGGTCTAAGTGGGAGAGTAACAGGAGGCCAGCAATATGGGGGATGTTATTTGGTACAAGAGTAGAGTCTTCATGCTTTGTCTATGCAATCTCGGTTTCATAATTCATAAAAATGTACAGTTTGCTGCATATTTTGATCCTACAAGTAATGCTAAGCACGGTTTATAAAATATTACACTCAACCCTGTCCACAGTGCTGATCACTGTAAAATAACAGACCCTTGATTTTTTTACATCAGAGTCCATAGTGCTTTAAAGTAAATGTTATTGGTGCCAGCAGTATTAAGTCAATGGGATGCAGTGTAGCATGTAGCATGTATGAGATTTGAAATACTTGTAAAATGTGAGCTGACCTGCCTGAAGGGAAGAAACCACTTAAGAGACCGAGCAAATTGAAGGATAAGGTTTTAAAAAATTACCTTCAAGGAAGAGGGTGTGGCAGTGTACCGTGTAACGGTACTGGGTTGGTGAAGCAATGTCATAACAGGTCACATCATGGAAGAATGACTGGTAACTTCTTGGCAACAATGTGCCTAGGAGAGGCTTTGCAAACTCTTGCAGATAAACCTGTCTATGCATCTCATCACTGGTGTCTGGACCTTCCACTCATCAGAGATCCAGTTTTGAAATGGCAACATACTACTAGAAGCATCCCTGGATTCTAGTTTTGTATGACCGTTAATTTTGTTTTCTTATTTCTGTGAGTCTGGGTAAGTCTTAGGATTAGAGTGTTGTGTGGCAAAACAGTTACAAAGTTGCCCGGAGGAACTGCATTGAGTTTGGTGGTTGTTCTTTTTCAGGATGCCCTCGGCATCCTGAAATCATCTTCCTTTGAGATCAGTTTTCATTTAGGGAACAGAAGAAAGTCTGCTGTAGTGACCCAGTGAATAAGTCGGGTGGCTGGTCTCCATGCTGTGATGAAGTCTTTACCAGTTACAACTGTGCTCCACTTTCCAAAATTTGAGACTGTGTGTGTGGAACAGACTTGATGTAGAACTTCCTGTGTCTAGAATCTTAATGAAGCATCTGCTGAATGTGCAGTTGATGTTCCGTTTTTATGGTCATTTGATGGTCTGCGGCCACAAAGTCACAAACTTCTGTAACTGCACAGATCATCATTGTGGTCTTCTCTTCATCTTTTAACTCATTTGAAGACGTGTATGAGATTGAGCTACACATCTGTAAACAGCTGTAAGCATTTTGTGTTTCTGTAGCTGCTCTTCCTGAATCCAAAATGAAATTTGAAATTCAGTTGATGCTGCATGGTGCAGTTATACACCAGACTGCTGTGATGACCCAACTGAGCTAGAAGTTTGTTTTCACTAACCCTTAGTGGTCATATCATAAACTAACAAAATGCCTGCACTCCTCTAATGCACCAGGCAGCTTACCTACTGCACACTGTCAACCAAGATAGATAGTGTGGATCTTCGATACCAGTTAACATAGAATTGCAGTTGTTCTTTCATGCACTGCGTCTCATTTGCTGCTGTACTTAGCACTGCAGTTGTCATTGAACATCCAAATTCATGCAAGTTTTGTGTGCAGTAAACGTATCATGCTGACTGCTCCGTATGTGCACTGTGTAAATGTTGACGTCAGTGAAGGAACTGCAGTACAGGCGATACCAATACAGCTATTCTGATTTTTGGCACTGCATCCCTCCATACACAAAATATGAGGAATCCCTGTATTAAAAGCGTGTGTGTGTGTGGTTAGGTGTGGAATGTGTGTTCTTAATGGCTTTCGTCTTGATGAATGTTATATGTTATCACAATTCATTGCATTAACTTTGTAAAGAAAGTTGTAATCAATTTTTCTTTTATTGTGGTGGAAATGCACATCAAATGTCTTGCTGTTTCAGCTGATGATGGACATCATGCACTGCATGACAGTCTGTACCTCCCTGCTCACTGGGAAGGGGGGTTCACTTGAATAAAGGCATGTAGTAGCTGGTAATTGTGGAGTGTGTTCTGAAATTACAAGGAAGTGTAACAGCACGTGGCAGAAGCCAGTAGATGGATTCATTGAGTCATGTATGTGCTGCGTGTATCATGATTGTATCCATCTGTTGACAGTCATCAAGTGGTATTGATGAGTCACTGTTCCTGGTGCTGTGCGACATTGTCAGCTTCCGACCGAGGAAAGAGGCTCCTGGAACTGATGTGCGACGCTGCACACAGACCAGCATTCACTATGGCAAGGTGTGTGTTACAGACATGCTGATTGTTATGGTGTTTGGAAGTTTAAAATGAAAGGGTTATTTATCACAGTAATTTTACACTGCATGCCATCATGCTGCCATAACTGTACACTGCATGACACCATGCTGCCATAACTGTACACTGCGTGACACCATGCTGCCATAACTGTACACTGCATGACACCATGCTGCCATAACTGTACACTGCATGACACCATGCTGCCATAACTGTACACTGCATGACACCGTGCTACCATAACTGTACACTGC
>Ga0123354_10014676_pt1 | contig 12208 bp, 8 predicted proteins | sample TergutLab28metaG_2_FD_97872 | JGI IMG/M metagenome (GOLD analysis project Ga0123354, IMG submission 97872) | Labiotermes labralis P4 segment gut microbial communities from Petit-Saut dam, French Guiana - Lab288 P4 | ecosystem: Host-associated > Arthropoda: Insects > Digestive system > Gut ... | reverse complement strand
GGGGGGTGGGTAAAAAAAAAAAAAAAAAAGAATCGACCTGTAACAACTGAATGGCGCTCCCCGCTCTCAGCTGTTTCTGGTTTGTAAACGTTTGCATAGTTGGGGGATCTTCTGGATATGGACATTTATTTTAGAGGGGTCTCTGTGGGGAAAATTGTTGGGAAACACTGATCTAGACTGTGCTGATCTTCCTTGCAGTCTTCCTCTTCGAATATGTGCCGGCATAATGGATATTCTAGCTAATTTTCAAGACTTCCCTCAGTTACTCTATACATGTAGTGGGTGAGTGTCTTGAAGCGGGCTGACTTCATCCGCATTCCTCCAATTCATCGTTCGCAGCCATTCTGCCTTTCCTTGTTATACAGCTTATACCGCTGACAGAACTTCGTCATATAAATAAATAATCTTGTTTTCGTCTGTAATCCTATCAACCAAGGCATCTAGATTTGTAAAGATAAAAGGGGCATATGAAAGAGAGTAACAAAGGTTGAAACTGCCGTCAAGACGTTTAAAAAATAAACTGAGTTATGCCACCATGTATTTCACTTCAGATCTTAGCAATTCATAATTTGATTAACATGTCCATATGCCATGCGTATTGGTCTGTGGCAGCGGGGGTGGGGGCGGTGAGCATACTGATTGGCGCAACGCAACTCAGAACCTACGTTATCGATTAGTGTGAGGGCTGACAGTGTGGCGGGGTGCGTCTCTCAGAGTGCATGCCATCTGATCGTCTGTGTGCTTGATAATCACGCCTCCTTTTTTAACAAAACTATACAAATTTTTTTGTCTTCTGTGGCCTTTAGCGTGTCGAACAAATTCGCAGAATTTCTCATGATTGGTTCATTTTGGAACTTGTGTAGAACGTGTCCCTCAATGCCAGTTGATAAGGTAAGAACTCCGCAGTGCGTTGAAGCAAGTACGTGATCCATACTACTCTTTTTCTTTGACATGTCTGCCAGTGATATATTCTACTGCTGTGGGTGGATTGTCGCGTGCTACGGCCGTAATGTATGGATTTCTAACAATTAGTGAAGGAAGACTGATGATTCTCGTGACGGGAAATAAGACGTGTGGTAATAATAATTCGAACAAACAGTTCGCGCAACTAATCAAGTCCTGTAAGACTTCCCTTCAAGTCTCGTGCTAATAAAAATATCGCTGCCAGCTTATATTATGCTGCTCCATTGGACCCGTATTACGAAAGCGTTACAGGCCATTGATTTTAAACACGAAAATTTGTCAGCTGTTCATACATGAACTTTCCTTGATATGTTATATAAACCGGTTGTGTGGTTGTGTATAAAGTGTATGTACTGTACCTACCGTTGCAGTGCTTCAACAACCACGTGTAATATAAAATTTGTGAACTAGGTTTACTGATATGTTACTGGTAGATATACATAGCAAATTACGGTAGAACTTAACGCCACGGTAGACTGGTAGCATTTCTGTTTCCGATGTAGAAGGTCCTGGGTTTAAATATCGAAGCGAAGATCTGCTCTTCTGATAGCGGTTTCGTGTCATTCCCAAGTTTTTCCTTCCAAATGCCGGGATAGTACCATAAATTGGGCGTAGGCCGCTTTATTCATAAGCTTTCCTATTATTCGCTGGTATTATTTTGTGAGACGGTACAGTCTAGAAATTGGAGGCGTTGTTGAACAACGAATAGACTCCCATTTCCGTTGTAACTGCTAGTGGTTATGCTGTCCAAAGAATACGTATGAACTTATCCGTGCAAGTGTTTTAGATTTATTAATTATGTGTCTAGAACGGTGGTGGTGTCATGTTCGGGATTATTCATATTATTTATAATTCTGAATCATGCACTCTTATTCGAAGAGTTTTGTGATAGAAAGGTAAGTCGTTCATAACCACACATACTGACCAAAAATATGGCTACCGGATATGATCTGATGTGAAGGAAGTGCTGCGGAATCAAAGAAACTTCACATCGCAAAATGTGGTCATAGTAGATTTAATGCCATTGTTATAAACCACACTTAATATTTTGCACGGGTTTTATAAATCCGTAAGTTTCGTGAGGTAGCTGGTAGGAAAATTTGTAGGTCAGTATTTAATATTTTTAGCAATGGTTCTAATGGTTTCCTATACCCCATTCTATGGGACATCAGGGCGTGCGAGTAAGCCACTAAGTCTTTCCCCCTGTTGTGTTATTAATTTCTGTGCTTGTTTCTTTAATTCCATCTTAGCATTTTAGAATCTGCTAAGTATATACGGGACACACATATCATACTTAAAAACTTGCCCTCTGCAGATACTTAGCATTTCTTGGATTGCCACAAAGAACATATAATTTTTAAATGTCTATAAAATAACACAAAAGCATTTGATTTGATATTTTATTGTCTTCATTGCAGAAACTTGTTCTTGAGGGACTTCTTTGCAGAATATAAGTTGCAGATGGCGAAAATTCTTGTGGGCCCTTAATGCCATCGAGGAATATCCGACTGCGTACTGTGGAAATATCAAAAGGCCTACTTGGAGCCTAGACGGCATAGCACTAGCTAGGGCTGGACGGTCCAGATTTCGAATCCCGGCGGGAGCAATAGATTTCTATCTTCTCCTAAAATGAAGCCCGGACCGGGTCTGGGGCCCACCTAAGTTTTTGTTCAGTGGATACCGCTGTCCTTTCCCGTGGGTAAAGCGGGCAGTGTGTGATGACCATTCACCTCCATCTGGAGCTGCAGTTAAGAATGAGCGGACCTGTACCTCTACTCCCCCCCCATATACCTTAATGACGTGGACACGGACAACTTTACTTTCTTTACCTATTTGAATTAGTGGTTACGGAATTATTCAGTTATTTTACAAAGCCAGGAACAGTGACTTGAGTCGTTGTGTCAAACCATTTAGAAGCGTGTTCTGTATTAAATATCTGGGTTTGGAGAAAGTGAACTTTTCTTTTGCTGAATTGCCTAGATGGAGACACTGCATATCTATGAAACCTTGTGTTTTAAAATGTTCGTACATTTAAAGGACGCATGATGGACAAATTCCAAGAACTGCTGGGTTCCGATTGTAACAATACTATTGTCAGGAGCGTGTGGAATTGAACTACACAATTTGTTACTGCTTCAATTGCGTTTTTCAGACATTCTTCCCCCTCCTGTCTCTGACATATGCTGGTAGTACAGAATTTGTTTTGAATGTTAGGGTAGTCATTGTGGTGGGTGGATGAGTGCATTTTGCATGCGGGTCTGATTTAACGAATTAAATTATCATAACATAATCAGTCGAAGGAAGTCGTGGCTTGTCCGTTGGTTGAGATGGATATTTCTGGACATGAGAAGCACAAGGCTTTAAGTCCAGTCTTATCATACATTGTTTTACTTGGGCCACGCGGTGGCGCAGTTGGTTGAGACACTGCGCTACAAATCGGCAGGTCGCGGGTTCGATTCCCGACGGGATCACTGTAATTTTTCATCACGTAATCCTTCGGCCGCGCTATGGTCATGGGGTCGGCTCAGCCTCTAACAGATATGAGTACCAGGAATATTTCCTGGGAGTAAAGGCAGCCGGTGCGTAGAGCTGACAACCTTACCACCTTCATGTACCGATTATCTAGATATTTGGAAGCCTTAACCTCCTGGAAGCATCTGCGCCTGTAACAGGCCTTTAGAGGGATTGTTTTTAGTTTCCCAGTAGCCTTCTTAACAATGAAGTGGTAAAGGTTTTCATGTTGTTTATTCTGTGCGATATAATATGCTTCTTGTTAATACAAACCGAGCACCTGCACGTACAAAATATATAATCGTCGCTGCTTCACGTTTCGGCGGTCGAGCGCCACCTTCAGGGACCAACACCTAAACCATGTTTGAGATCTGCGCTTTCCTGGGATATTACTTAGCGTAGAGTGGTGATTCCATACGGACGTTTCGGGACAACCTATCGGTCCTTGGACTTCCTGACCCTTGGAGATGGGACCGATATATTTTCCCTAAATGTCCTACGCAACTGCTACTGTACGTTACGTAATATCACAGAGAAGAGCAGATTTCGTCTACATCACGGCGGAAGCTTTAAATCGCACATAAAAATTGTTTAACTTGGAACATGATGAAGCCAGTTTTCATGTACGTATGTTGAATATCACTTATGTATAAATACTAATATGTTATCAATTAACCTTTTAAAGCTTACTGGTTACGTGGTGCACCAACAGGTTTAACATTCAACAACTGTACGTTCTGTCTACACTGTATGTGTTTTGTGTTTATGTCAGAACAAACAGCGACGTTTGTCCCATATAACATAAATTGATTGGTTTTTATAACCAAGATGAAAAGTGTTTACAGCGCGGTACTGGTGGATCTTTCAATCCAGAAATCTGCGCTTCGTCTTTAAAAGTTTAAGATTATGAATTATGTACTAAATGTAACAATGTAAAAACTACACTAAGAATTTAATCACGTGTAATCAGCGGATGTATTCTATATTGTTATGTATAACAGTGAGGTTTCGTTTAAAGACGCTTTCAGTTGTTAATATCACGTCCTGTCTGTGGCAGATAAACGAAGTCTGAATGTGGAAGGTTTGTAGGAGAGACTGACGGAAATCACGAAAGCGCCCGAAAACTCGTTATGCCTGCCTGAATGAAAGCCCGAAACACATTGTCGTTGTCTTTTTTCCAGATTTGTGTAAACTGACTACAGGAGTAGTTTGTGTGAACTTTTAAAATGCCTTCAAATATTTAGTAACTTTTACAGCTGCCAACATTTTGGTTAGCGCATTGTAACCTGTTGAAGTTGCAATTCGCATGCATCGTACTGTGTGTGTACTGAATATGTGTATGTTTGCATATGAGTGAGTCAGATTGAGAGCCTATGGTGTTTTGATGTTTTGCTGACCGTGCAGCTTCGTATAATTCTAGTAATTAACCAACTTGATACACAAATTCTTGTTTTATAATAAGTTTATTAAATGCCTCTACATGTTTCGAGCACCTCCTGATGATGCGCACATAATGCTCGAAACATGTAGAGGCATGAAATAAACTTATTGTAAAACAAAATGTTATGCATCAAGTTGGTTAATTACTAAGATAAATATACTGAGACGCACGGTCAGCAAAACATAAAAAAAAATGTATATTTGATGTTTGAAGTACTATTCATATGCAAATACTTCAGAAGTTGCCTAAGTGGCACTACTTTACTATAGTTCTTTTAAAAAAATTCTTTATAGAATAATGAATTTTCAGTGTATGTGACCGAGTGTGATTTTAATGCATTCATTTACACATTTTATTAGATTCATGAGAGGGAAGACTGAGGATTACTGGTCGATTTATTGTGAATTTCTGGACACTTAATGTCATGACGTGAAATTATTCGTTTTTAAGAGCGCAAAGTTATGAAAAGCGACTATTAGCTTTTTTATATCTGCCTGTCTGTCCGTCTTTATGGAACAACTCGGCTCCGACTGAACGGATTCTCAAGACTGAAGAATAAAAACCAACTAGATGCCACTTATTATTTTGTTGTACTTCTTATAGGCTCAACATGTTTCGGGCACTACTATGCCCATCATCAGGAGCTCCAGACTGTATTGTTGATTACCACATTGGTCGTTTCGTTCTTGGTTTACTGTATGTTGGAGATTATGTGCGGGTAGGCTGGAGTAGTGTCCGGGCTGCACTAATGAACATTATAGTCGCGAGCTCGTGATGATGGGCATAGTAGTGCCCGAAACATGTTGAGCCTATAAGAAGTACAACAAAATAACAAGTGGCATCTAGTTGGCCTTTATTCTTCAGGTATCACAATGATGCACGGTTCAACAAACATCGGATTCTCAAGACATTTGATATTCAAAGATTTTTCTAAAATTGGTCGACTATGTTCAAGTTTTATTAAAATCTGACAAGAATAACGAATACTAATGTCTACGTTTTTACATTATGATAATATATCGCTGAATTCTTCTTAGAATCAGAAATGTTTCACACAAAAGTTGTGGAGAAAATCAAACACACATCTTATGTTCAGTATTTTATTTTATTTTTAGAAAATGGTGGCGTTTTGTGAGATAATGCGGAAAAATATTGTACAGCCGGACGGGCCACAGATGACAGTATAATACTGCGCATGCGCGTTGCATGCTGGATAACTAAGGCTATAAACACACACTCAGAATCTGAAATACTTCTTGCTTCTCCACTGCAACTCGTTGCACGAACATGCCTCGATGTTGCGTTATGTGTATATTGCCTGTCTTGTTGGCGTTACTTCAGAATATGAACTGAGAGGAGAAGGAATGCGATTGAGAATACCCAGGGGAGGAATCGAGCTTGCGATCTTAGGGGTTGTGCAACCTGTTGCAATTGCTAGGAAGTGTTTAGGTTAGTCACTAGATCGGGGTGATAAGTGGCTCACTGTAACGTCCTTTCGAATAATCAGCCAACTAAGACGGTAGGTTTGGGGGCACGCATTGGCGGAGTTGGTTGAGGCACTGCGCTACAAGACGGAAGGTCGCGAGTTCGATTCCCGATGGAGTCATCGACATTTTTCATTGTCATATTGCTTCTGACCGCGTTATGACCCTGGGGTCGGCTCAGCCTCTAACAGATATGAGTACCAAGAATATTTTCTTGGAGCTAAAGGCGGCCGGTGCGTAGGGCTGACAACCTTAGCACCTTCATGTACATATTATCTTGAAATCTGGGAGCCTCATCCTCCTGAAAGCCTCAGGGCCTGTCCAGGCCTGTAATGAGATTGCTTTACAAAACACAATTTAGACTCTAACGTAAGAACATGAAATTCCAGGACTTTGAACTACACCCGGGAAAGTACAAGATTCCGAACTGAATTTCTGTGTTCATAATTTCCTCAGAAGCAGCTACCTTATCGGTTTGTCATTGCCATTCGAAGTACTGACCTAGCTGTAAGTTTTAATTATTTATTAGTTTCTCTAAATTATGATCTTTCTCGTGTATTCTGGTGGGGAGGTGCGAACAGATAAGTTACTGCACATTTTCTGCGATATTTTTAGAGAACGACTTTATCATTGCATTCTAACAGAGGCCATTCATTATCTTTATTATTATCATTATGCATCAAGAGCCGATGTGTTCCTTTCACTTCCAGTCTCTGTCTATGTGTTTGAAGCTCGTGTTCTCTAACTCGTTAGCCCAGCTGATGGTACAGAGTCCCTGGATCGATCTTGGTCGAGGCACCGGCTGTCATGTTTCGGGGGGGGGGGGGGTTCTGTCTTTTTTTTCACCCCGTACACGCCGAAAATAATTAAAAAGTAAACTGTTTTAAACCCCCATATGCTAAAACAATCCAAAAATGCTTCCTATCCATCTTTTCAGTCTTCATGGAAGCCATTCCGCTGGGTTATTATTAAACTTGCTTCGCCGTGATACCTAATAAAATAAAAGCTTTTATACGCACGTTTTAAAGAGTGACGTAGGTTTTGTACTTGTTACATTACATATTTTCTATGACATTTTAACATAACAAAGCAGTGAATGTAAGAAGGGGCACCTTAGATGTCTTTTGACTCTTCCCGTATATGTTCGTGCGTTGACTTGCCTGAAGATGGCCGAAGTGCAGGCCGAAACATGTAGCACACATGTTAGGGCAATTTAAATTGATTGAATAAACTTGTATTGCGTTAGACTGAACAAATGTGGGTTGTCCATCCACCCAATTTACGGTGAAGGGGACAATTACTGGGATGAGACGCCCAATAGTGGGGCAGATATCTGTCAGTGGACCTGATTATTTCAGAGCTATCAACATGAGCACCTCAAATTTTACGACCCCTCGATATCACCCGCAGTAAGTTTTGAAATTCTATGTAGCAGTATCTCCGGGAATTTACTGCTTGCTCACGTAATCAGCGAATTTCCCTTGTTTTGTTTAACCAGAGCGTTACGCCTCTCTTTGTAGTATTTGTGTTTGTCCATCAAGTTGGGATGATTCGAAAGCACAGATCAGACTCGAGCAAAGAAAGAAAGTCCTTTGAATCCAGTAGTGCACTCTATATAGAAGCGGTGTCCACAAAGCGGCCCGCACAGGACTCTTACCCGGCTCGCGCATCTTGTCTGCAAAGATAATACCAAATTAGTCTACTTGCACATGAGGCTGACCACGAAGGGCGTTTGGAGAGGATTTCTAAAGAATGGAGACTTAACTAACTGAACCTAACCGGTTGTCATCGGATGAACACGAACAAGAAGTTATGAAATGGAGGGGGGGGGGGACGTTTACTTTTTTAAAGCACGGCTGGTTGTTTAATTTACATCATAAAGTACAAAACCGGAAGCCCACCTAGCACTCCTTACGTGTTAAGTAATGCTCATGCGCAGAACTGTACCAGACGTATCAAGTTTGTGTGGTACAATAGGCAAGTTACGGATTGTTAGGGCTTATATGTCGATCACTGAGATGCACCGCCCTGCTGTGCAATACTTAAATCCATTTCCACTGGTGTGTTTTGAAAGCTGTGGGACTTAAAGTTCGTACTGCAGTGGATTTAAAGGCTACTGCCTTCCGGTATGTGACGCCGTGTAGTTTGTGGTAACTGTGCATACGATTCGGAGAATCTTATACTTCCAGATCCTGTGGGCAGAAGCTGCAGAAGGTAGAATCTTATTTTGAAGTTCATTGAAAAACTTTCATTCCAAAGAAATGATGCAGCACTGCCTAAGGTGTATACCTTTTTAGACGCTTTCGCAAAATTGCGAAAAGCGACTATTAACTTCATTATGTCTGTCCGAATGGAAGAAATCATTTCCCACTCGATGGGTTTTTTTAAATTCAACTACCTTCAAAATCTGACAAGAATAACGGATACTTTGCATGAAGACCTATGTGCAGTACATTTATGGTAGTATCTCACTGAATTCTTCTTAGAATAAGAAATATTTTAGACAAAACTTGTAGACAGAATAAAAACACGCATTTTATACTCATAAACATTTTTCAGAAAATCTTGCCGTTTGTGAGATAGTGTGGAAAACTATGGTATATCCAGGGAGGACACAGACAACAATATAATATGGCACATCGCATTACATGCTGCATAACTCAGGCTACAGACAGAGAGTCAGAATATGTAATACTTCCTGCTTTTTCACGGCAAAGATGGTTACGCGAACGGTTCTAACTATTAGTTTTATACACGCATTGCCTGTCTGGTTCTACCACACGAGCGCTAGAAATGGACATTGAAATCTCACTCGGACATGCATATGTGGCTGGGATTGTCTGTTATATTGTGTATGTACTTAACCCTGCTATAGGCCGCTTCTTCATTTAACATGCTGTATCAGACGTGCGTAACGAATAAAACGAAGTAGAAACGCTTAGCCGAAAACGCAAAAGGAAACCAGGGATAAATAAGAAACAAGGAATTTTACACACTGCTGGTAAAGTCGCTTTTTGTTAACCAAAAATTAATACACACTTTTTTTTGTAAGCTGATCGCTTTTTAACTCCGACGCGTTTCGGCTTTCGTCTACGCCATCGTCAGGTAGTTCTCGACTGTTTTTGCAACATTTCAAAATGATGTAAGCACATACTGTTTCTAATATTACAGTTTTTGCACAGATTTCACACTTCTTATTTCCAGTTGAGGTGTCTACACCGGCGTGTGTTAAAATATTTGAATGATTTAAATGACTAAAATGTTAATCAAGTCTTCACACTTATAAAACAAGTTGCATGTTCTTAAACATAAAACTTTTTATTGTTATCGAAGCACTTCGGCTGTGGTGAAGTTGATGGTGATTATAGGAAGTTGCTAAATTACGCCACATTCCACATGCGCCGGACATTCTTCAGTCTTCAGAACATTCTAAGCATTTTAACTCTTAAAATTTGTAACAACGTCACCTTAGTCGAAGTATAACGTTCGTAATAAAAAGTGACATGTTTAAGAATATTCAAGAATACGCGTTTAACAGTGAAGACGGCTGATAATTTATTCGTCTTTATAATATAAATATTTTAATATACAGTGGCGAAGAAACCTCAACTGGAATTAAAATTGTGAATTCTGTGCAAATCTGTTATCTTAGAATCAGTAAGTAATTATGTCATTTGATGTAATGCAAAAAAAAAGTCAAGAACTCCCTGAAGATGGCGTAGACAACGCCGAAACGCGTCGGATTTAAATAGTGATCAGCTTACATAAAATTGTTCATTAATTGTTGGTGAACGAAGAGTGACGTGAAACATGAATCACGTTGTGTGCAAGGTCAAAATGCTGGTAACATGCTTGCGACCCGGGTCGTCGTAGCCCTTGTCTCTTCAGCAAAGACGGTTCTCACCGTTTCAGTTGCTACCGACACAGTGTGCAAGCTACTGAACATTGTGATATTGTGGTTAGAGGGGTGAATGTTCTACTGAACTGCGCTGGCAGTTGCTAAGATTGTAGGTTCTATGACGTCGGTGATAGTTGAATGGAAAATCGATATATGATAATGTAATGCCGTCCCTGAATGAACGCTACGCATAATTACCGGTGGGCCCAAATCCGGTAAGACGCAACCTGAGACCAACGTAACTGGATAGCGTAGCTTAGGATGTTAATTAAAAGGCAAGCGATAGAGAAGCAGTTGTTTCTACGCCTCCCAAAAAATTTCCTTTTAAGATACACAGTTTTATCGCACTGAAGGCATGTGTTTGGAGGGTCTCAGATTACGTTCCCTATCGTCAACTGTCACATCGCTGCAAACTCCCCTCTCAAAATGGTCGGAACCCAAGATAAGAGCCTGTCGCCGAACTCAAGTAGTTTAGCGCCATGTTGGGGTCTTGCCCTTGGTAGTGACGAAGGCGAAAATCATTGCAGAGTTTCGTTATATTTGTAAATCGGGTGGCACCGTCCTCTGGCAGGTCCTCCAAACGTAAAGATGTATCCCGCCATATGCCAGTTCTCTGTTAGCGATGTAAATTTGCTGGGCGAGAGCAGCTTCCATTTTATGGTATCATTACAGGACCCAGTAATTTAAATTTACCCTTCCATTTTATGGTAACATTACTGGGCCTAATAATTTATGTTTTAGCCTTCCATTTTATGGTAACATTACTGGGCCTAATATTTTTTATTTTAGCCTTCCATTTTATGGTAACTTTTCTGGGCCTAATAATTTATATTTTAGCCTTCCATTTTATGGTAACATTACTGGGCCTAACATTTTATATTTTAGCCTTCTATTTTATGGTAACATTACTGGGCCTAATAGTTTATGTTTTAGCCTTCCATTTTATGGTAACATTACTGGGCCTAATATTTTATATTTTAGCCTTCCATTTTATGGTAACATTACTGGGCCTAATAGTTTATGTTTTAGCCTTCCATTTTATGGTAACATTACTGGGCCTAATAATTTATAATTTAGCCTTCCATTTTATGGTAACATTACTGGGCCTAATAATTTATGTTTTAGCCTTCCATTTTGTGGTAACATTACTGGGCCTAATCTTTTATATTTTAGCCTTCCATTTTATGGTAACATTACTGGGCCTGATAATTTATACTTTAGCCTTTCATTGTGTGGTAACATAATGTTTATAGAAGATAACCGTCTACACACCCAGCCACTCTTGTTATTGCATACCAATGCAGTGTTAGTCACATGTTTTAGGACACGTTTCAATCTCTAACGTCTTACTCATGTGTGGGTTTTAAAATCATGGAGCATAAAATTAACTTGTACATGCAATTTTCGTGTATACTAGTCCTTACATTGATGTGTCGTTTGTCTGTATGTAGTTTTATTTGAATTATTGTCTCGTTTTGTACAAAAAATCCACACCATTCCTATCTAATTTTAATAACATTTTTATTTTTGTGCCTACTGTAAGCCTTATTACAGCAATAGCTTTTTGCCTTTCCTTGTGCCTTGTAATTCTTACCTTAACGTTGTCGGTTTTATGTCTCTTCGGCCCCTTCAAGCGGTGGAGTGTAGAAAATTCGAAATCAATATCCTACGCTTTTTTTGTTTCATTTTGTTTCCGTAGAGTTTGTGTAAATGTAAGATAATGGGCAGCCCTACTTAGTCTGAAACTCGGCACTAAATGGGGGCGGGTGTTCAGCGACACGTTCCGGCCACCATACCCCCGCGAAAGAGCGCAGATTTCCTTTTGTACTGGGGACTGGATGGGCCCCAGTCGCCGTCTGGACGAGTGTGGTGAACAGACAATCTCCCCCCCCCCCCCCCCCTCTCCCCGGT
>Ga0123354_10014675_pt1 | contig 12208 bp, 8 predicted proteins | sample TergutLab28metaG_2_FD_97872 | JGI IMG/M metagenome (GOLD analysis project Ga0123354, IMG submission 97872) | Labiotermes labralis P4 segment gut microbial communities from Petit-Saut dam, French Guiana - Lab288 P4 | ecosystem: Host-associated > Arthropoda: Insects > Digestive system > Gut ... | reverse complement strand
TCTTTAACCTCTCATCCAATATTGACCGTATGCTATCGACACGCAACTTTGATCCGATAATCATTTTATCTTTATCAATTAAATAATTGCAAGGTACGGAAAGTACATTGTAAAGCGAAGCTATTTCGGAATCCCAACCGGTACTGTCTACCGCCTGTACCCAATCAATTCCCATTCCCTGCGCCCAATTTTTCCAATCATCCTTCTTCTCGTCTAAAGAGACGGTAAGTATTGCCAGCTCTTTTGCAGGGAATTTTTTTTCCATATCAAGTAATTCGGTATATCCGGGTTTACAAAATTCACATTGGGAAGTAGCAAATGTTAATATGAGATATTTACCGTTGAAAGTCGCTAAGCTAACCGTATCGTTTTGCGTATTTGCAATTTTGAAATCCAGCGCAGGCTGACCGGCTTTTGTTTGGGCGTCTCGCGCGCAAAGGGTATGCAATTTGTCGAACAGGGGATTTACCTTCACGCTATCGTTGAGAAGCGTTAAAAAAGGTTGAATGTCGGCAGCATGATCGACATCCAGAATATAGTCTTGAATCATTACCAAAGCAGCGATTGACGACGAATGAGCTTCTACAAAATCCTGCGCCCGCGTTTTCAATATCTGGTCGGTATTTTTCAGTTGAGACGACAGTTGGGCATTGTTCATACTCTTGCCCGATTCGCTGGCATGTTCCGTCCGGGTAGATAAATTATCCCTAAGGTCGCATCTTTCCTTGATGAGTGATAGATTTTCGGTTTTAAACTCGGATAATAATTTATTGACTTCTCCTCCTTTCACCATCATCATTTCCGGATAGTGGCCATTTCCGGTCAGCATGAAATCTTCGCCATTTTGCACCCATACGGTTATCCATACGCTCCCGCCTTCCATATAAATGACTAATGGCTTTAGCGTTTGAGACGCGCCGCGATAGGTAAACTTCCCCGATTTGGCTTGAATAGTATCTAAATGCAAACCTTCATCCGATACGATATATATTTCGGAATTACTCAATCCTGTGATATTTCCTTTGAGAATATATGAATTTTTATCCTCGCACGAAATAACAACGAGTGCAAGCAACAATAAACGGAAAACATAGGATATTTTCATTTGTAAATAAACTATCTATATTTATAAAATAAAACGGTAAAAGTACTAAAATATTTTAATTTTTTAAAATTTTTATTGATTTTTTTTTGAAAGGGGCAATCCATAAAAGGGTGAACATGTAATTTCATGGAACTTAACTTATATTTCTCCTTACTTTTTTCAAAAAACCTACCATAGCTTTAGAATCTTTGACTTTGATAATTTCCAGCAGTTGAGCCAACTCTTTCCTGATTTCCTCCAATTGCTTGGGGGTTCTCGGATTAAAAAGTATTTCCGTTAACAGGTAATCGTCTTCCGAAAGCAAACCGCGTGCAACATCCAGATGTTTTTTGAAAGTCGTTCCCGGCGCTTCCTGATGTTTCATAACCGATGCAAAAACCAGCGTGGAAGTGAACGGAATAGAAAGCGAATAGGCTATCGTTTCGTCATGTTCGTCAAACGTATATTCAAATATATTCAGTTTCAACGAATTATACAAATCGCGGAAGAAAACTTTTCCCATGTGCGAAGATTCGGAAATGATAATAGCGCTTTCGGAAGAAAGATTTCCCAAATTAGCAAACGTGGGACCGAACATTGGATGAGTAGAAACGAAAGGTCTTTTCAACTCATTGTAAAACTCTTTCAGTCCTGTTTTTACGGAAGCAATATCGGAAATAATGCAGGATTCCGGAACAAAAGGGAGCGTCTGGCGGAAAGCGTCAATCGTGTATTGCACGGCGGCTGCATTAATCAAAATTTCCGGCTTGAAATCGGCAATATCTTCCGGACGGCACATCCGGATGCAGTTGTAAGTGAATCGTAACTTTTCCGGATTCGGGTCGAAAATAGCTACTTCGTGTTGGAAACTTAATACGTCGGCGAAGAAAGATCCCATCTTTCCGGCGCCCAATAGTTGGATTCTCATTTTATTCAGTTATTTATTTCCGTTATTGATTTATTACTACAATTTGTTGCCGGATCGATTCTTCATGAATAGCTTCCAGCACAGTTTTTATAAACTCGGCTTCCATTCCCATTTTCACGGCGTTCGAGGTTCGTTTTCCTAAAATCTCATCATAACGCACCGTTTGAAGTACCGGCATGTTGTGCTCTTTTTTATATTGCCCGATTTCCTGTGAAACCCTCATCCGTTTAGCCAGGATATCCAGCAACTCACCGTCGAGTTCATCAATTTGTTGACGCAGTTCGGTCAGGTTTTCTGTAGTTTGCTTCGTATCGCGGATTACGAGCGCATGCAGGATAAACGATAAAATGGCGGGCGTAACCTGCTGTTCCTTATCGCTCCAGGCTTGATCCGGATCGCAATGCGATTCGATGATTAAACCGTCGTAATTCAAATCCATGGCTTGTTGAGCTAAAGGCGCGATTAATTCTCTTTTTCCACCGATATGGCTGGGATCGGAAAGTAAAGGCAGATTCGGGATCCGCCGTTTCAACTCAATCGGAATATGCCATTGCGGAAGGTTGCGGTATATTTTTTTATCATACGAACTGAATCCCCGGTGAACTGCGGCGATTTTCCGTATGCCTGCATTGTAAACCCGTTCAATAGCCCCGATCCACAAATCCAAATCGGGATTTACAGGGTTTTTGATTAAAACCGGACCCAGAAAGCCCGTCATTACCAAAGCGTCGGCAATCTCCTGAACGGCAAAAGGATTGACTGACGTCCTTGCGCCAATCCACAAAATATCAACCCCATGCTTAACGGCTTCAACGACATGATCTTTGTTTGCCACTTCCGTTGCCGTATACATACCTGTTTCTTTTTTAACGCGTTGCAACCAGTCAAGTCCGGGCAATCCGATACCTTCAAAGCCTCCCGGTTTCGTACGCGGTTTCCATACTCCTGCGCGAAAAATTTTTATATCTTTTTCAGCTAATTCCCGGGCGGTAGTCATCACCTGTTCTTCGGTCTCCGCACTACAGGGACCTGCAATAATCAGCGGTCGTTGCTCGCTGATTCCCGGTAATAAAATCGATTCAAATTCCATAATTATATCTATTATTTATTCAGTTATTCAGTCATTCATTTCCTCAATCCTCTCCAATGCTTCCTGCAATTGCTCATCTTTACAGCAAAGCGAAATACGAATGTAATTATTGCCATTGCTGCCGAAAATAAATCCGGGCACAATAAAAACCCGCGCTTCGTAGAGAACTTTATCTGCCAGCGCTTCGCTATTCTTCAGTCCAGCCGGAATCTTTCCCCAGAGAAACATGCCGGACTGTTTCGGTTCGAACCGGCAATGCAATGTTTCCATAATCTTTTCCGCTATTTTGCGCCGTCGACGATAGACCCCGTTCATCCGGTCGTACCATTCTTTGGGCGCTTGCAGCGCTTGAGCCGCCGCCAGCATCATCGGTTTGAACTGTCCGCTGTCGACATTGCTTTTCACTTTCAGAACCCATTGAACAAACTGAGGATTTGACGCTAACATCGCTACGCGCCAACCGGGCATATTCTGCGATTTACTTAAGGAATTCATTTCGATGCAAATATCTTTAGCTCCGTCTATTTCCAGCATACTCATCGGATTGTCGTTCAAAATGAAACTGTAGGGATTGTCGTTACAAATAACGATGCCGTGTTTTCGTCCGAAATCGACCAATTGTTGATACAACTCCTTTGTAGCAGGCGCTCCGGTCGGCATGTTCGGATAATTCACCCACATCAGTTTTACGCGGGACAAATCCATTTTTTCCAAAGCGTCGAAATCGGGCTGCCACCGGTTTTCTTCTTTCAAGTCGTAAGGAATAAGTTGCGCTTCCACTAAATTACTTGCCGAACTGTAGGTAGGATAACCCGGATTAGGAATTAGCACGCCGTCGCCGGGATTCAGAAAAGCTAAAGAAATATGCAATATTCCTTCTTTCGAACCGATTAAAGGCTGTATCTCCGTATCCGGATTCAAATCGACGCGGTACCATTTTTTATACCAACCGGCAAATGCCCGCCGCAATTCGGTAATTCCCACGGAAGGTTGATATCCGTGCGCATCGGCTTGATGAGCCGACCGGCACAACACTTCGATAGCGTCTTCCGATGGCGGTAGATCGGGACTTCCTACGCCCAGACTAATTACATTCAAGCCTCGTGCATTCATCTCGGCTACTTCTTTCAACTTCTTTGAAAAATAATATTCGCTCACGGCGCCGGTTCGTCTTGCAGGTTCAATTGTTTTCATATATTTATGTTTTATTAGTTGTCAATTATCAATTGTCAATTTTTCTCCTTATATTCCCCTAAAATCCGAAATTCTTTCGTCAACGGACGAATCGCATCCAATCCTTGCTTATATTTTAATAAACTCTTAAAAGTCAAGTCCACATAAAACAAATATTCCCATTCGCGCCCAAGAATCGGAAGCGATTGGATTTTTGTCAGATTGATATCATAAAACGAAAGAATAGTCAATATTTTCGATAAGCTGCCTTCGGTATGCGGAAGCGTAAAAACGACGGATGTTTTGTCTACTTCCGATTCCTTGACTAATTCTTCCGTCAGCCAGCGGTTTGCCAGCAACAGGAAGCGGGTAAAATTCCGCTTGTTGGTTTCGACGCTTTCTTCTATAACTTTCAAGCCGTATAATTCGGAAGCAAACCGGCTGCAAATAGCCGCATGTCCTTGCAGCTTTTTTTCGGCAATATCTTTTGCGCTTAATGCGGTATCGTCGCCTTCTACAATTTTAACCCGGGGTAAGGTATTCAGGAAGTCGGCGCATTGCATCAGGGCAATCGGATGCGAATTGATTTCGGTGATTGTTTCTATGGTGTCGTCAGGTAGAATGGCTAAACAATGGGAAATATGCAGTTTTTGCTCTCCTATCACAACCAGGTCGCTTTCGCGAATCAATTCATAGTTTTGCAACAAACTGCCGGCAATTGTATTTTCAATAGCCATAATACCAACTACATTAGAATCTCTTCTAACTGCCGAAACCACGTCTTTAAACTGTTTGCAAGGGAATATTTCTATTTCTTCCTTGAATGTTTCTTCAAAATATTGGCGGGCGGCTAAATCGTGATAAGCGCCTCTGATTCCCTGAATAGCTACTGTTCTCATATTTTTGTTGATTATTAAAAAAAAATCCCGTCACTTCTGACAGGATTTCATATTTATTATTGTTGTTGTTTTAACTTCTGTTTTTATTATACAAAATCCTGTCTTACTTTCCATTAAAGTAAAAGTAATAATAGAAATATGTAAAATAAAATTGATTCACCACTTACTATTTATAAAAATTCGCTGCAAATGTAAAACTTTTTTTTAATACCACCAATAAAAATTAAAAAAAATAGTATTTTTGTTGTGTGTTTTAACCGTTATTAATATCGAATTATTTATGTTGGAAATACCCGAATCAAAAGTAATGAGCCTGCAAATCGAAGAAACGTTGTCGGGAAAAAGAATCGTAAAAGTCAAGAATGCCACAAGCCCCCATAAATTCGCGTGGTTTAACGGCGATCCGAAAGAATACGATAAACTTCTTTCCGGGAAACGGGTTGTGTCATCACGCGGGCATGGAATGTACGTTGATATATGCTGTGAAGGTAATACCTTCGTTATTGCCGGAGAAGGAACGAATATCAGGTACTATCCTTCTTTGGAAAAATGTCCTGAAAAATTTCAGTTACAAATAATCTTTGACGATAACAGTTGCATTATTTTTACAATTGCTATGTATGGCGGAATATGGGCTTGTAAGGATGAATTTTACAACACTTCATGTAAGAATGAGTTCTCGTACTACCAGAGAAGCCTTCACAGCATATCGCCGCTTGATGACGCTTTTGATGAATCTGTTTTTGAAAAGATTTTACAAAGCGTAACCAAAGATATTTCCATGAAAGCTTTGCTTGCTACCGAACAACGGATTCCGGGACTTGGCAATGGCGTGCTTCAGGATATTCTATTCAATGCAGGAATAAATCCCAAGCGAAAAAAGTCCACACTGTCGAATTTTGAAACAGAAGAACTGTTCCATTGCCTGAAAGTAACACTTAAAAGCATGACAAAAAAAGGAGGTCGGGATACGGAAAAAGATTTGTTTGGACAAAACGGGAAATATAAAACTATTTTGTCGAAAAACACAGTCAATCAACCTTGTCCTAATTGCGGCAGCAATATTGTGAAAGAGGCTTATCTCGGCGGAGCTGTTTATTATTGTCCGGTTTGCCAGAAAATATGACATTTCCCGCGAGAGCAAACCCGATTCATTCCGCCATATCTTCTACTATCTTCCTGCGCGCTTCCGCTTTTTTGGCAATCTCAAGCATAACCCTCGTACTCCGGCTATATGGCGGATTATTGATTACCGCTTCAATCGTATCGTTATCATCGATATTGTCTAATGTAAAGATAAACGGAAGCGGCGTAGTTTTTCCCATCGAGCGCAAGTCTTCGTCTCTGTAATACTTTCTGATTAAGTCTGCTTCGTAAAGTAATATTTCATCTTTTTTCTCCCGGATTTCTTTCCCGCTCAATATCCCTTTGTTTTCCTTGATTTCTCCCGCTTCCGACATCGAAACAATGTTTTCAATACCGAATCCGGAAGCCAGGATAGCAATTTTTATCTGATCTTCCAAACTTTCGTCCAAAGCGGTTCCCCAAATCATTTCAATGTCGGAACTGAATTTTGCCATAAAATCGTGAACTTCGTTAAGTTCCTTCGCCATCATCGGTTGAACTTCGCCAAACGAGATATTCAACAAGATTTTTTTTGCCTTAAAAATATCGTTATTGTTGAGTAAGGGTGAATTAAGCGCATTTTCGATCGCTTGGGAAATCCGGTTGTCGCCTTTTCCTAACCCGCTGCTCATAATAGCGACTCCGCCGTCTTTTAAGACGGTTTTTACATCTGCAAAGTCTAAATTGATATATCCCGGAATAGTGATTATTTCGGAAATACTCCGAACGGCAATGGATAAGGTGTCGTCGGCTTTCTTAAATGCATCCGGCAACGATAAATCGGAATAAATATCCCGCAGCCGTTCGTTATTGATTACCAGCAAAGCGTCGACATTTTTTTTGATTTCTTCCACGCCTTTCAGGGCTTGAAGAATCTTAAACCTTCCTTCGAACACAAAAGGGATCGTAACAATACCGATTGTCAGAATATCCAATCCTCTGGCTACTCTCGCCACAGTTGATGAAGCGCCGGTTCCTGTTCCGCCGCCCATTCCGGCGGTAATGAAAACCATTTCGGTTTCGTCGGAAAGCATCTTTGTTATTGCGTCAATGCTTTCCTCTGCGTATACCCTCGCTTTTTCCGGTCTTCCGCCTGCGCCCAAACCGGGTCCCAATTGCACCTTGGTAGGTATCGTGCTCCGCAGCATCGCTTGTCTGTCGGTATTACAAAGGACAAATGAAACATCCCTGATGCCTTCATTGTACATTTGCGTGACAGCATTTCCGCCGCCGCCGCCGACTCCCACTACTTTCAAAATAGAGGGCGCTTGCGTCGGAAAATCAAAATCGATTAATCCGAATTGTAATAAATCTTCCATATCTATTGTTTATTAACTGTATTATTACTTTGAATATTATCCGATTCATCCTCCTTAAAAATGATTACGCCATCGTCAAAAGTTTTTATGATTTTCGTCCTTACTTTTTTGAAAAAGTTCGATTTTGGTCCTTTGTCTATTACCGCAACTTTTTCAACATCCAGATCGTCAAAAATTTGAAGAACCGATTGGTCTTTTTCTTTGGGTAATGTTTCTTTCACACAACTTTCTTTTCCCATAACCGCTAATCCGGCAACGCAGGAATCGGCAGGCGAAAGCGGAATTTCCGAGCGAGTAATCCATGCCCTTGCATCAGCCAGCCTGACTTCTTTTCCGGTCTGGTTGCGGATATATTGAGGCAAATTACGAAGTAAAGCGCCTCCGCCGGTAATCACAATTCCCGCATCAAGCGTTTGAGAATATCCGGAATTTTGAATTTGGGTTTCAATATTCTTAACAATTTCATCTACGCGGCATTCTACGATTCGATTCAATTCTGCCAGTTTAACTTTCCGCGACGGGTTATAGCCTACGTTCGCTAATATCGCGTCGTCATCCGCCAATTCAGAAAGAACGCTTCCTTGTTCTATTTTTAATACTTCAGCTTCATCATCGGAAACATTCAGACTGCGAATGTCTTTGGTAATCGCCAATCCTCCTAATGGAAGCGTTATCAGATACTTTAACGCCTTGTTTTTGTAAATTGAAATATAAGTAATTCCGTCTCCCAACTCGACTAAAGCGCAGCCCCTTTCTTTTTCTACCGAAGTCAGTACGGCTTCTGCTGTTGCCAAGGGTGAAATAAAATAATCCGCAACGGAAATTTCTTTCTTACCGAACACTTTTTCCAGATTTCGTTTCAGGCACGGATTTCCTGCTATCAACAGAAAATGAGCTTCAATCAGAGAAGCGTCGTCTATTCCTTGCGGATTCAATACTAATTGTCCGTCAACATAATATTCGCACGAAACGGCGCCTAAATTTTCTTCAAATTCCGGCAGATAAGCATCTGCTTCTTCTTTCATCAATTTTAATAACTGTTTGGTTATTGTTTCGCCTTCAATTTTTCTTTCTACTTTGAATGATTGCGTGTGAAGCGATTGTCCACCGATTCCCACATAGATTTTTTCTACTTTCACCGTATCGGGGTTATTGTTTAATTTCCGGACGAGCTTTGAAATGATCTCGGCAGTTTCATCCGAATTATAGATGCGGCCTCTCCGGATCGCATTTTTCGAAGGGAGCGCTTCGATGCGTGAAATCGAAAGCTTACCCGCATAATCTTTTTGAGCGACGATGGCAATTGATTTTGACGTGCCTAAGTCTAATGCTGCAATACTTTGTCCCATATTTATATCGTTTTATAAAGTTTCTATTTCTTCGTACAAACCACTTGGTTCTTATATTTCAAATTAATAACCGAATATTTATTCCATCCCACTTTGCTCAATCCCTTTTCATAGAAGAAGCGCAGTTTTTCTAAATTCGCTTTGTAGTCTTCTATTTTACCTAAGATAATCTGATGATTACCTACGGCGGGCGTCAATTCGACATCGCCGTCGGAATTTACATATATTTGCTTTATTTGCGAATTCCAGAATTTATCCTGTTGAAGGAATGAAACAAATTCATACAGTTGTTTTTTGGCGTAATCGTCGTCGATGTATCCGCTTGCTACCGGAACATAAGCGGCAAAATTATCGGGAACAGGCATTTTTTCTCCTTCATTGTCAATGTAATAACTTCCAGTCGTTGAAAAGATGCGCAAAACAGGTTCCCGCTGGTAGATTTTAATTCGCACTGTTCCGTCTATTGTTTTATAGCATTCCGCCCGTTTAATCAGCCGGTTTTCCTTCAACTTATTTTCAATTGCCGCCGCATTCACTGTCGACAAGTTTTTCCCGACAGGCGACAATCCGGCTTTAGCGAGACCGTTCAAAATATCGTTATCAGTCAAATAATGGCGCGACAAAGTATCGACTATTTCAATACGAATATCTTTGCATATCAAATCCTTTTTTGAACGAGGATTCAAGTAAAATACGACAAACAGCAGGTATGCCGCTATGAGTATCGCAACCGATATGAGCGCTATTCTTTTAAGCATCTAAAATCTCTCTTAAAGGTTCAACTAAAAGTTCAATGTCGCCTGCGCCGGCGGCTATCACAAGTTTCCGCTTTTTCGCACGCATGGCTTCCAATAATTCTTCTTTCGAATACAAATGTTTTTCCCGCGCCGTCACCAAATCGAGAATCATTTGGGAAGATACTCCCGGAATAGGTTCTTCGCGAGCCGGATAAATCGGGATCAAAATAACTTCGTCGGCAGCGGACAATACTTCGGCAAATTCCCTGTAAAAATCATTGGTACGCGAATACAAATGCGGTTGAAAGATAACCGTCAGTTTTTTATAGGGATATAATTCTTTCACGGACGAGATGCTTGCCGCTAATTCGTCGGGATGATGGGCGTAATCGTCGATCAGCACGCAATCGTCGCGCTTAATATGAAAATCGAAACGCCGTTTAGCGCCTTGGAAGGAAGCCATTCCTTTCCGCAGTTCATCGTCGAAAACGCCGTTCAGATAAGCAATCGCTAATGCCGCCACGCCGTTCAGGATATTTATTTTTACCGGAACGCCTAATTGAATATTCGGAATCGTTCGTTCGGGAGTAGCCAAATCGAATCTGATTGTACCGTTTCCTGTCCGGATATTTTTTGCATGAAAATCACCACTTTCAACGCCGTATCTGAATAACTGCACGCCGGATTTTAATTCAGGTTCTATATCGACGCCGGTTTCCATCAGCAAAACGCCGTTCTCGCGAATCAACGAGGCAAAATGACGAAAAGCTTCTTTGTATGCCTCCGGCGTTTTATAAATATCCAAATGGTCGGGAGCTACCGAAGTGATTACAGCCATGTAAGGCGTAAGCCAATGGAACGAACGGTCGTATTCATCGGCTTCGATAACCGTCAAATCGCTCTTGGCGGACAGTAACAGATTGCTGTCGTAATTTTTCAGGATTCCTCCCAGAAACGCATTACAGTCCACCGCCGATTGTTTCAGGAGGTGGGCAATCATGCTGGAAGTCGTCGTTTTTCCGTGTGTTCCGGCTACGCACAATCCACGGGCGTTTCGGGTGATTTCGCCCAGCGCTTGCGCTCTTTTGAGAATAGGGAAGCCGTTTTCACGAAAATATGTCCATTCGGAATGGTCTTCGGGAACTGCCGGCGTAATAATTACCAGCGTATCTTTTTTATTTTTATATATTTCAGGAATTAAGTCAATACTGTCTTCGTAATGAATTTCAGCTCCTTCGGCGTTTAATTGGCGAGTCAGGTCCGATTCCACCCGGTCGTAACCGGCAACCTTTTTCCCATGAAACAGGAAATAGCGCACCAGGGCGCTCATGCCGATACCGCCGGTGCCAATGAAATAAATTACTGAATAACTGAAAATTGATTTTTGAAAATTAGTTTCAGGGAATGAATTATTCAAAATTGTATCTATTTCATCCACAATTTTATCCGCCGCTTTCGGCAAGGCTAATTTCAGAATGTTTTCGCCCAGTTCATTTAATCGCCGGTCATCGTGAATAAGTTTCAAGGCTTGAGGAAATAAATTCTTTTCAGCGTCCTCGTCGGGGATGAGAATTGACGCATTTTTTTTGACCAAAGCTTCCGCGTTTTTAGTCTGGTGATCTTCCGCTACATTCGGTGAAGGAACTAAAATGACCGGTTTCCCCAGGATACAAAATTCGGAAATCGAACCGGCGCCGGCTCTCGAAACAATCAAATCCGCTATGGAATAAGCCAGATCCATTCGCGAAATGAACGATGTCAGATAAATGGAAGCATTCGGATAATAACGCAATTGCTCTTTTGAAACTGGATAGTAATATTTTCCCGATTGCCAGATCACTTGCACGTCGCTTTTCTCGATTTCCGGTAAGGCGAAAATGAAGCTTTTGTTGATTGTGGCTGCTCCTAAGCTTCCGCCTATTACCAAAATGGTTTTCTTATCGGGGTTGCATTGAAAATAATCGCAGGCTTCTTTCCGTTTTTCTTCAGTACATTCCAAATGCTGACGAACAGGATTGCCGGTCAGCACAATCTTCTCTTTCGGGAAGAAACGTTCCATTCCTTCATAGGCGACGCAAATCTTGGCGGCTTTTTTTGCCAGCAATTTGTTGGTTACGCCGGCGTATGAATTCTGTTCCTGAAGCAAAGTCGGAATTTTCAGACTATTTGCCGCCTGCAAAGTAGGTCCGCTTGCATATCCTCCAACTCCGATTACAAGATTCGGTTGAAAATTTTTCACTATTTCTTTCGCCTGCTTTAAACTTTTTTTCAAACGAAAGAGAACTTTGATGTTCTTCAGCAGATTTTTGCGGTCAAGTCCTGCAACGGGCAGTCCCACGATAGGATAACCGGCGGCTGGAACCCGTTCCATTTCCATCCGGTCTTCAGCGCCGACAAAAAGAATTTCCGCCGAAGGATAACGCTGTTTGATAGCGTCGGCAATGGAGAGAGCAGGAAAAATATGCCCGCCGGTGCCTCCTCCGCTGATAAGTACTTTCAATTGT
>Ga0123354_10014674_pt1 | contig 12208 bp, 13 predicted proteins | sample TergutLab28metaG_2_FD_97872 | JGI IMG/M metagenome (GOLD analysis project Ga0123354, IMG submission 97872) | Labiotermes labralis P4 segment gut microbial communities from Petit-Saut dam, French Guiana - Lab288 P4 | ecosystem: Host-associated > Arthropoda: Insects > Digestive system > Gut ... | reverse complement strand
ATTGGTGGACGGGTGATTTAAATAAAAAAATTTTTTTGAGTGGGTGGTTTAGTAGTTCCATGCCCCCCCCCCCCCCCCCTTTTTAGTATTAATTAAAAAAACAGTTGGTGACATTCAGTGATTCCAGTCGCAGCGCCACTACCCGGAGGACTGCACTCTACATTAACGCGGCTGTTCCATGGTATCTATCACTGTCACGGCTAAGGAATTGTTTGTAATCCGTGAATTTAAGGTGTATGAGTACAGTTGCTGATGTCTTGGTCGCACATGTTATACTGGCAAACATAGCTTTTCCTTAACGATTTTTGGTCCCAGTTCGGTAGCTGGGTTGTTCCAACTTCTCGTTGGCTCTTCTGCAACAGATCAGTGGTACCAGTGGATTTTCCCTAGTGGTTAAGTGGACGGAGCGAGAAGTTGACAGGTTGTCCCAAACTAGTGCTAAAGTTACGAAAGAGTAGAGCTATACCTCTGTACTTTCTACGCATTCATGGCGTGAGTGGTATGGTACCAGGCCTCCTACGCCTTCGGGGCCGGCAGAGGGGTAATTAATCCATCGGAACCAATTCTGCTAACGATGCTTGTGTTAGTTTTTGTATGGGCCTGCGTACGTAGTCACAGGTCGTAATGAAGTGGGATGGCACGTCACACGACCCGGCATGGAGACATGTAACTGTAATCCGTGCCAATGATTGCAGCCATATTGGTTAGCAAGAAAGAGGAAAGAGTTGTGGGGAAGTGAGGTGTAATTGAACATAATTTTTTTATGTTTTTGCCAATAGAACTTAATATACTTAACACCCCCAAAAGAGAAAAGACGCGATTTCAGTAGATTTATGTTTCTTTGATATTAAATAAGGTGACATAGATAGTAAATAGATATGCGTGCCGAGTGGTGGAATAAGGGTTTCATTTTTTTTTATAATATTGTTTTTGTTAACGTTTAATTTTCTCTTGAGTCTCGCTTTTCGCTTTTTAGATAAGCAGTTAAGGTTTTCGCACACCAGATAAATGGCAGATTTCTTGGACTCCGAAGCTGAGGAGAGTGAGGTAAGGTTGCCAATCATTCTACATGAAGTAACATGGGCATTTAAGAAATAGTACTTGTGAATACCAAAATTCCATGGGTCCGAAAGTTAGAATAACCGTAGGAAGTGGAGTGTGTCCTTAAATCCAAAGTAAATGTACAGTTCATTTGGGAGTATTTTAAGGTGAAATGTGCCACGAGGTCCCTGTGTATGTAACAGATTGTTGCTTTAATAGCATACAGCGTAATTTGTTTTACTCCATAGATCTGTGATTGGTTTAAACCAGGGATGCTCAGTGTATCATAACATAAATGCAACACTTGTTTCAAATGCAAAATGCCCCGTAATTTATAGTGTCTGTGTAATGTATGATATGTTTTTGTTTCCTGATTTTCCCCAGAAGATTATTTTGTATGATGTGATGGAATGGAAGTAAGCAAATTAAACTCACTTTAGGCGTTCATATTTCATAAGTGATGGGTCTGTTGTCATTGTATAGCATGCAGAACATGGTAGAAGGAAAATGTTTTAAGTGTGTTTTTCCTATTTTAAGTTACAGTCAGTTTCTAGATCCAGATATTTAGTTGTTTGTATTATTCAGTTGTTTTATTTTCATGTCACGTATGTAGATGGAATGTAATGTAAGTTTGTTTTAAACCATTTGTTCAAGTTACTGAAAAAATCATGTATGAAATTGTTAAACAGTTAATTTTTTGGTGTGAAGTACAGATTGTTACTTTAATGTTCAGTTTCAATATGGTAGCTAGTGCAGGAGCTTTATTGCATCCACATCCTGTCTCCACTGGGTCTTTAAAAGTCTTTATTTACTCTGCTGTTATCTTACCTCATTGCGTGGAGGAGTCTCAGAATGCTGACCTCCAGTTTCTAAGCAGACTGTGCACCTGCTAACAATATTTGTTGACACATGTTGGAACACTAGTCTTGAGATATTGGTAACTGTCATTTGAATATTGTCTTTCATTTCTTGCAAATAATTTGGATTGTTTGCATGAACTCTATCTTGCATTGTCCCCCGCAAGTCATAATTCCTTGGATTCAGATCTGGAGATGAAGGAGGCTGTAATGGTGTGAAGAGTGATTGAAGAATTAGCAGAACATAGTAGTAGGAATTTATTTTATTGTATGTACTGTGCATCTTTTATTGTTTTTATTTCAACCAACTAATTCACAAATATATATCACAACAATATCTCTTTATATAATGTACACTCCTACATGTTTAGACATCTCTATGTCATCTTCAGGGAACAACAAGCAAAGCAGGAATACCAGAATAGCAGCATCCAAATATAGACTTAATCAAGAAATTAGATTTTTGTATAGTAAAACACAAAAACTAAATGAAGATTTGTATAAAATCCACTTAGAATGTGCATATTACTGGAATATTATGTAGTAGTGTTTACAAACAGCTACTAATTCACATTTTGACAACATAAATCTCACAGTAAGAATAACAAACAAACAATGAAATACACAGTCCATACATGCCTACAAAATGTAACACAAATGAAACTCAGTTGTAAACAAATAAATACATCAAACTTTGGATTTTACTGTGCAATAGAAAAAGACCCAAAACAGTTTATTAATACATTTATAATAGATACAGAAAGTGGTATTAGGCATTTGGCCATTAAAATACAGAACACATGTAGATATCTAGCGACTAAAAATCAAATAAGTTACTGAGAAAAGTACATATAATACATTATATAAAAGACATTACTGTAATCTAAAACAAATGAAAATTCTACTGGAACAGACTAATCTAATGATAGCAAAAGCAGATGGAGGTAGAACTATGGTTATAATACATAAAGACACATTTAAACAGAAGTTTGATGTCTTTATACAAGACAATTGAATAATACGTTTGAATAAAGATCCCACAGAATCATTTCAAAAACACATTTAACAAATAATGCACAAATGTAAACAATAATAGACAAAAACTAACAAAAATATCTGGTACGAAAAAACCTATGGCAGCAAAACTGAACACCTAGATCAAAACACACAAAGAAGACAACCCTATCAGACCCATAATAAATAATATACAAGCACCATCTTATCAACTTGCCAAATATCTTAATAAGAAAATTAACCAATTAATAAAACTACCATACACATATGCTACAAGAAACTCAAAAGAAGTAGTGCAAGGTCTAAATAACATACAAACTAACAATCAGCACAAAATAACCACCTTAAACATAAAAGTTCTATGTGTACATTTACCCACACAAAATATAATTAACATCACCAAATTTTGGTTAAACAACAACAGTAATCAAAATATAATAGTAAAACAAACTTTGGAACTCATCAGGGTGATTTTAGATCAGAATTATTTTGAATACAATGGCAGATATTTAAAATCCACACAAGGCATAGCCATGGGTTCACCCATATCAGGCACCCTGGTAGAAATCTACCTTCAATTTTTTGAAGAATTAATAATCAAACATTAGATGGAAATTTGTGAAATAACATACTATAGAAGATGTGTAAATGATATAATTAGTCATATTCATCCAAAACAAAATTAATGAAGATCTAATCACCAAGTACATGAACAATATACACAACTCTTTAGAATTTAACCAAAAGGAGAAGAAAATAATAACATAAACTATTTGGATCTATCCATTCATAGAAAAAGAGTAACCTGCAAATAGAAATATACAGAAAACCCACACAAACAGATACTACTATACATTTCACATCCAACCATCCATTAGAATACAAAACTTGCAGCATATAATTTCTATGTAGAGCAAGCAAGACAACAAGAATGGAACATTATCTGCACCATAGCTGGGTATAATGGTTTTCCATTACACATTATCCATAATTTAAAGAACAAACTGAAACTCAAAACACAAAAAACGGAAAGTACACTCACACAAAACACTAAAGAAATGGATCACATTTACATATTTCAATCCACGCATACACAAAGTTACCAACTTATTAAAAAATACGGACTTGAACGTAACATTTAGAACATGTAACACTATATACAACCAGTTATGTGACAGGATACCACTAAACAAAATAAACTATAGTAGCATACATACACTACAATGCAAGACATGTAACAAATCATGTGTTGGCCAGACTGGAAGACTGATAGAAATAAGACATCGTGAACATACAAGATGTATCAAAACTAATAACCCTTTCTTGGCATATGTATTAACACAGTCTCAACAATAGACGTGAATGTGGAATTCCAGAACAAACCATGCATTTCTAAAAACATGCAGTAAGGGAAAGAAAATGAACTGTTGGGAGTCATTTTTACATGGAAGTTCTACAACAACAGGACTTACTGATTGATGAATAGTAGGTCAATGAACCCAATCCACTATACTCCTTGGCCACCATAACGAGACAACACGTTACATTACCTGATACCCACCCTGACTCAGTACACACCAGACCAGCACGCTAACAACATCAACAAGGGGTAAGTCCATCATTAAGTATATTCAGTATGTCTGCAATATAATATCCATATATCCTTATGCTAACTTTCATATTTATTGCAGATTATATATGCAGCCACAAATACGCACTGCTTACAGAAGATATTATAAAGTTGAACAGATTTTATTGTATCACTAACCGATGATCAAATAATATTTTAATGTACTTTAATCTAATAATGTTAATGGGATTGTAATTTTAACAACTTCAGTTTTAAAATTGTACGTAACTTAGTGAGGCACAAATGTAAAACTCCCTGAAGATAGAGATGATGAGACATGTAGGAGTGTACATTGTGTAAAGAGATACTGTTGTGATGTATATTTGTGCTTTAGTTGGTTGAAATAAAAACAAATATATAGTAGTAGAGGTTGATAATTAAAAAAAAAAAAAAACGAGCCACATGATTTTGCGGACTCACTGTGCAATGGACTCTGACTTGGTTATGCAAAAAAAAAAGTATGGGGATTTTCAGAATGCTTATACTTGTTATTCTGGCTATTTACATTCTCATTTAATGTAAATTCAGTCTCTTAAAAAAAGTGTGTTAAAAATAAGAAATCCTCGGATTAGCAATTTGAACCACCCGCAGTTCCAGCTTGTTGCTTTCCAGTCCAGGTGGATGAATTGTTATGTGGTTAATTTTCTGTGGGTGTACATTTAAAAGATTTGTTGCTTTTTGAGCTAGGGATTTTGACATGCCTGTTCTGTTAAAACATGACAGTCATCTTCGAACCTCTCATGAGAAATTTTTCCTCTGTTTTGAATAATGCTGTAATGTGTGGCACTGCTAATGCATTTTTTTTTTTTAGAGTGGGTTCTTGTTTGAGTCTCACTGCTTTCTGATTCTTATTTTGCCTGTCCTCACTTTAATTCCTACAGGGATGGCCACAAAATTAACCCTTTGGTTCAAAATGCCAGACATCAGGTATAGATGATGGCTGTTTAATGGCCTTCTTTATGCACTTCTTGTTAAATTCTGGTCTCCTTCCCATCATACCAGGTGTTTAATGCTGGTGCCATGGCAGGTACAGTGAATGAGAGCTTCAGGAGCACATAATAGCTCAATTATGGAGGCAGGGATTCTCTGGGAGGTGGGTTAATAGGTATGTGCTGTGGTGAACAGGGAAGTAAGTGATCTTGAAATTACGACACATTATAAACTGTCAAGAAATTATTGTTGAAATCAGTAAAAGTTAGTGAAGTATGCACAGTGCAGTGCTCATGTGGTGATTGTTGTTAGTGATATTATTACAACAAATAATTTTTTTTGGTAGGAGGCACCTAGTCCCTGAGTAAGTTGATATGTTACATTGTTGAAATAAGAATTATGATGTCTTGTAGCTTTCAGAATAGCAGTCTTAAGGGAAGGGTATCTGGAACTGTTAAGACATCATGTACTCATGTCTCTATTTTCATGCCTGATTGACCTAATATTGAACCAACTGTTTCAGAATGGAGTGTGATTGCTGAAACTTTGACATGTAAGCAGATGACTTGTTTGCAAATTTTTTGTAATTGTGTCTTAGAGGCAATTTTTTTTTTAGGATGAAGAAATTGAATATGGTAAAAAGCCTTCAAAACGGATGAAGACAGTGGACAGTGAGGATGAGGAGGAAGAAGGTAAAAGTGAATGAATGTCTGATGTGGGTATTTACATCTCAGATGGACACATTTTAAGGGCAGATTTTTTATGACTCATTGATTCTAAATAAAATTTAGTAAGCTTTATGGGTAGGAAGTGATGTGTGAAATTTTGTCATACTCTGTGCATTATTTACAGAGGTTCAGTATTTTGAAGTTCTAAGTCTTTCATAATTGTTTGCTGCCTTTGGTTCAGTAATGCTTATAACTCTGCCCCTAATGATGCATACTTATTCTTGTGCTAATTGAAATTGTAAGTGGAGCTTTCATTAGGTGTGCCACTGACATTATTTTAGAGCACACTGGCATTCGATGTATGCCTTTAGATTTAACTTATGAAGAATGTATTGCTGGGTTTTGCAAGTTGTTTCCTTCACAGTACTTAGTGATAATTTCACTACTTCTCTGGAAGGGACATGGAAATTTCTTTTATGTGTTAGTAGTCAGATGCTGCACCAGATGGTAAGGCATGGTGAGTCATATTATGATCCAAGGGTTCGGAATTTTTCATATTTCTAGGGTGTTTATTACACTAGTGCAAACCCTGCAGGGACCCTTGCGCCTCAAGTGTTTCCAGTCTTTGGTTCAACCTTTTGCATAAACATTCAGCAGCTCTGCATTTTGAACAGAATGCATTGTCTTGCTGATGGACATGTTGGCAGAGTCGTCTGGTTGTAAGAAATGAATGGCTGAGATGCCTAAATCTTAATACTACTAGTGCCTCACAGTCACAAAGAATATGTGAGGCTGTTTCAAATACCTGATGACATCTGTCACACCTGGGACTGTCTAACATCCCCAATTTAAGTAGATGTCCTTTTAAGTGACACTGGCCTGTTAGCAACGCACTCATTATTCTTAGCTGGTTTCTGCTCAAATTGAGTAATTCCCCAGCTCTTTTAGCAGAGGGTATTTTGAGAAAGTCCTTAGCTTGTGTTTGTCCATGCCTATATTCCTGGACTTTCTGGCTCTTCCAGTTCCTGATCATTCCTGTGGCAACCTTTGTAGATATGCCACAGGCTGTCTCAAGTATTAGAAGTAGATATGAGGATATGGCCAGCTGTTTCATTTCCATCAACCCCCATGTGAAGTGGCACCCATACCAGCTGGATCATGTTATGTGCTGCCAATTTCACCAGGGATTGATGGCAGTCTCAGACTAATTTAGAATATATTTGGAAACTATCAAGGGGCCATAATGGCTGCTGGACTATCGGTAAGATTATAGATGTTCCTGCGTGTGTAGCCATTTCCTATATTGTCCTTTCCCCAGGCCATAAAGGTGTATATTTCAGCCTGGAATACTGTCATGTGAAGCCCAGGCTGAATCTGTGCCCCTTCTGGAGCCTCATCTATACCCCCCAGCACCAGTGCCTTTATTGGTCTTGGACCTGTCTGTATGCCAGACCAGGTCATCTTTAATACCTGGTTTTGAACCCATTCTTCCACTCACACTTCACAGGGAATTTGACCATGAATGGGTTGTGGTATGCATATCTCAGTGTCATTCTTAGATTTTCTAGCATGACAAAAATTTGTGGATTTGGGTTTCCACTGGTGGCTGCACATTAGTCTGTAGATCCCTGTCTCTGCTTCATTCACCACATGAAGAGGAGTGAGTCCCAGGAGGACCTCCATTGCAGCTGTTGGGGTTGTCCTCAACACCTGTGTTACAGCCAGCTGATAGTTCCTCACATAGTCCAGAACTAAAATCCTGATTCAGAAGTGTCTTAAGTATTGACAATTTTCTTTGATACCAGTAATTATACAAAACAACCTTAATGGTAGTTGTGATGATGCTGTGAACTGATTTAGGCTGGCTTTACTCCTTGGTCTAATGCACTACATATTTGTTTTTGTTAACTTTTGTGGAGGAGAGAGTTCCATGACACTGTCCTACATTCTAGAGATAAATATAGGTGAGAAAATGCCAAGATGTGTGTGCAAGCAGAAGAGAGTATCTAATCATATCAGGCATATGCAGAAAAGGTTCTACAAGCTACACACATATAAATCAAAATAAAAAAAGTTTATAGTTAAATAATAAAGCAACTCATTCAGCATGGATATTGAAATATATATAGTCTCTTATGTACAAATGTTAAAATAATTTTCTTCATTGCACAATATTTCTTCATTGTAAAATCCAAATATGCAAGTTGTGCAGTGATTTTGGTTATTATAGTGTGGAAAGCCGATGATGATGACAAACTGCGCAAATTTGAAGAACTCTTTGCAGCAGCTCCAGATGGCTGTGGTTGTCTGTTGAGTGGCATTGAGTTCACTGTCAAGAACATTGCCTGAGGCCAGTACATTATTGTTAGAACTGGGTGGATTATGCATTCACCATTTCTGTCTTTGAAATTAGCTTTAAAATGGCAGAAAAAGACAAATATACTTTGTTCACTAAAAATAAGACAACCCATGGTACAAGATGATTGCCCCCCCTCCACAGTCTTCAGTTTTCATGGGATATCTGTATGTAAATTGGTTAGGTTTTTATGTCAGTGTCTTCATGCTTAATATTCGGGAATTACTCACTGGTGTGAAAATTTTAGAGTGTTATGGTGGTCAAAAGTTACAAGCAGATTGCTGAGTTAATTAACTGCCCATGCATTCATCACTAGAAGGAGAGTGTTCTTCATGATCTTTCTCATGCAGGACATCATAATGTCTTCCATTCATGTTGTGTGACACACATCACATTGTGAACTCGTAACAGTGCATTGTGGTCAGTTTTCATTCCAAGCATCTTTAGTCCACTGCCCAAGCAGTGATTCAGACGGTCATGTTTCCTGCTGGTGTTAGTGGATGGTTCCCACATAGCAGCTGTCCTCCGTACAGGTAACGTAGTCCCTCTGAGTCGTTTGTCAACTACCACATCAGCAACCTTCTAAGCGAGGGGTCATGCCTCCTGTCATGATCACTTAACTGTAAGAATCATGATCACCCATGATTCTTACAGAATACTGTAACAAATTCTCAAATCAGTAATCTGGCATGAAATGAGCTGTCAACAAGTCACTAATGAAATCAGAATTATAAAATAAGATGCACAATTATTGTAGGAACTATGTAATTTTCTTTATTTCCATAGCTGCAGCAGATACAAGATGCCCTGTTTTTCGTATGATGAATTAGGATAAGAATTCTCATTTTGTATTCAAGTAAATGCAGTATTTGTTTTACCGTAACATCTTTGACTTTGTATTTGTGGATTTTCTGTGTTCACTATACAGAACTGAACAAATTTCTTTTTGAGTATGCGTAATGTTAAGTGTCTATATTTGGTTTTATGTGAACTTCATTTTTTGATGTGTTCCTTAGATGATGAAGAGAAGCTCAGGGAAGAGTTGAAGGATTTGATTGATGATGCTCCAATTGAGGAAAGTGATGGAGAAGATTCAGATGCTTCACGGCCAAGTAAAAAAGGAAAGAGCGATGATGATTTTGATGACCGGCTGGAAGACGAGGATTATGATCTGATTGAAGAAAACTTGGGTGTCAAAGTTGAAAGGGTGAGCTGTACCCATAAAGTATTATAACTCCTTTTTGTTTGTTGACATGATGTGAAGAAAGTTTTTCATTGTTCTGGTGTTCTTTTTCACTTTTAATGGTAAAAATTGCTGTAATGAAAGTTGCATATTTGTCATTCTAAGTTAATAATTTTGTAAAGAACTCGGCAAGTGGTGAAACAGGTATCAGCTTGTTTTTTACATAGCCAAAGCAAGGATTTATAGGTAGTCTTACATCTGACAGACCTGTAAAGGGCATGTCACATATTATAATAATTTATAACTGTACACAACAAGGTAGTTCTCAGATTGAATTGTGGAGCATTGCTTGGATATTAAGTGGTGCTTGAAATGTAATTGAAAAAATTAAAGGTTTATAGCAAATGGAAGTCGAGGTCAAGTTATTGACATGTACAGTTTTACCCTAGTAATGTACCTGTAAGGTACGTGGTTGAAAAGTGCATGTTATCTGTTGTGCAGCACACTTCAGTTGGGCAATTTGGGCATAATAAGTTTAAAGTTACAACTGTTATAAGGCAACACCTCTTGTCATTGGTTCCAAAATTTTGGTAACTTACACCACCACTGTTTCAAAACTATAGTACTTAGAGCATTCAAAATTAGTATGAGTACCTACATGTGTGGTACCTATTGACTCTGCAATTTTTATATGTTGGTGGAGGCTCGTCTGTGAGCTGTGATGATTTGTATGGAATGGCACTAACAAAAAGTGTTTTTAAGTTAGATTTGTAATGTCAGTGTAGGCAAACATTTTTTTTTATTAATTCACTATTCAGAATGGTTCGAAGTGCTTTATTACTGTTGCTTTTTGACTTCACTTTACAATATGTCATTAGGAAGGTCCAAGAAAACAAATGGCATTTGACATTGAATAGTACACAACTGTGCCTTGTCTGTGATTATGTTAATTTTAGTAAGCATGAAAATGAATATTATGAAGAAGAAGAGTGTTAGATTATATTAAGGATGGTCTAGCAGTAAATGCAAGTAGATTAGTAGTATATATATTTACCTTGTCAGAATAATGTAGGACAAGATTGTAACATGAAGATGTCAAATAAATTCTTTGAAATTGTGGCAGCATTCAAATGTTTGGGTATAACCATAACAAATGAAATTGCATTCCTTAAGAAATTGGAGCAGATTAGATTTAGGAGGTACATTTCTGTACAAAATTTTAATTTTGACAGTTATTTGGTATGGGCACAAAACTTGTTATTTTATTTGAAGGGAAAAACTTAGACTTAGGGTGTTTGGGAAATGGTTTGGAGGAGATTACTTGTACCTTGGAGAGAGGCAGCAATAGGAAGTTGTGGTAATTTGCATAATGAGGAGTTTCATGTATTTTACCCTTTACCAAACATGACTAGGGTGATCAACGCGAAGAAAATGAGCTGGGCAGGGTGTGTGTCGTGTATGGAAGAGTTGAGAAATGTATGCAACAGTTTCATTGGAAAACCTAGGCCTAGATGGGAAGACAGTATAAAATGGTTCTTAAGGAAATATTTTGTCAGGGATTGGAATATCTGGTACAAGATATGGGCCAGTGACATTCACTTGTGTACATTGTATTTAACATACGGGTATTTGTGGAACAGGAGTCCTGATCTAACTGATCAACACTTAGTGTTTCGGAATGGTCTATACTCGACGGACATGTTGCATTTTAACAGATGTGCTTGCTGTTATGTTTTCTGTGTTGAAGACATTGGTTTCAGAAATAGCACCCAGTGCCTTTAAATTATACTGTAGCATCTACTGTTTGATATTGTGTATTTACAGGTATCATCAGAATTCAGGACTCTTGAACTATCTATCTATCCTTGTATAAGAAATGTTAACTGTTGTTCTATAAACATGGTAAGGGGTGTTAACTGTATTTCTAATAAATTTTTTATAGAAAAGATTCAGACGTCTTCGCAGGATACAAGATGAAGAATCCGAAGAAGAACAAGATCCGAAGACTGAAGGAGAATTAATTGCAACAGAATTATTTGACACATCAGATAATGTAAGTACTAGTGCAGTGTTGTTTGACCTTTCACTTTGTTGTGAATTTTGTTATGTGTTTCTTGAACATACGAGGTGTGGCAATAAAGAAACCGGATTCATGCTCTAACCCTTTATTGAAAAAAAATTAGACAATCGAAATGTTATCCCCTTCATTGTAGTCCCCTCCCCGATCCCTACACCGCTTCATGCGAATTTTCCACTGTTGAAAGCAGTGCTGCAGGTCATCTTGTGTTAAGCTGTTCAAGAGTTGCGTCGCTTTTGCTTTCACTGCATCCATGGACTTGAACCTGGTTCCTTTGAGTGCAGACTTGATTTTCGGGAAGAGAAAAAAGTCGCACAGTGCTAGGTACAGAGATTACGGTGGATGTTCCATCACTGGAATGTTGTTTTTCGCCAAATACCTCTTCACAGATAGCGCGTTGTGTGCTGGCGCGTTGTCGTGATGAAGAATCCATGAGGCATTCTTCCACATGT
>Ga0123354_10014667_pt1 | contig 12211 bp, 2 predicted proteins | sample TergutLab28metaG_2_FD_97872 | JGI IMG/M metagenome (GOLD analysis project Ga0123354, IMG submission 97872) | Labiotermes labralis P4 segment gut microbial communities from Petit-Saut dam, French Guiana - Lab288 P4 | ecosystem: Host-associated > Arthropoda: Insects > Digestive system > Gut ... | reverse complement strand
TGTGTGTGTGTGTGTGTGTGGTGTGTGTGTGTGTGTGTGTGTGTGTGTGTGCGCGCGCCTCCTTTTAAAATCTGGACCACAAGCCAGACTTTTACGTGAACTCACGTGCACTTCCCGCCATTCGAGCCCACCTCACCGTCTACGTTCCAATCGAGATTTTCTTTCATCAGCAGTACAAGTGTGGTGAACACGTGAATTTTTGAGACGGAAAAGACAAAATCGCAATGTACTTTATGGTTCTGGAAACATTAATTTTAAGAGGGTTTGGAAAATACGGGTGTATGACTTCTGTTCATACACCGTTTCTATATTTCTGATTGTAGGAATAGGAATGTACAGTAATAACACGGTTTATGTGGGAAAATTTTCATTAGACTTTGACCTTACTAGCAAAACAAAGTAATCACCCGAGAAAGTAACGTGAAATTTAGTAAGGAACATAGATGGTAAATACGAGTATAAGTACACAGTACATGAAAAAGATTACGAGAAAGTAAAAAATTCGACGAAGCAAATCTTTAAAATTATATCGGCTATTTTCAATATACGTGAATAAAGGACTGTGTAAAAAATAAAACCAAAGGGCAGTAATGCTTTTAGATATGTAGAACTAGAAATACACGCAAGAGGAAGCCAAACTTTATAGCAATGCTCTTGAATTCATTTAAAATAACGTCTTTGACATGCATAATTTTTATAAACGACACTGATCATAAACCTAGAATAAGCAATGACGTGTTAAGATCACATACACAATAATCGAAATGTGACTGGCCTGTTTTTGGAAATTGCAGAAATCCCTTTCTTTGCTTGGGACAACCTGATGGTGGAAGTTCCGCTCTCGAAATAGGACGAGAGAGGAAAGAAAATTTCAAACAGGCTATCCTATACGTAATTAACAAAAAGCTAAACTGCATTAGGTTTAAGTAAATCCATTGTTTTTATACTAAGAGTGCCTGGATAAATTATTCGGCATAGTTACCAAAATAGGGCTTGAAAACCGAACGATTTTGGTTCAATTCCCGACAGCGGTACGAAATGTACGTACTTAACATTACATTGCTTACCACACACACATTGAAAGTAATGCCTTTTCATATAGAGAAACCAAATTCTGCAGTTGAAGGATAAGGCAAAAAGATGCAGTGCATTACATAGCCGAGAGTGAGACCAAATGTGTGGTGCAGTGGTGTGCAGTCATATCAGTGCTAAATAGGTTACAGTGGCGTGAATTGTAATTGATTTACAGCTTGCACAGCCGCGCACTCAGAGATTACTGTGGCTTACTAGCACTCTATTGATTTGCAGCTGACAATGACACTTGTCATGTCATTAGCTTACATGTGGGTTACAGTGGCGTGCAAACATATAGTAATTACATAGGTTCTGTGAAATAAATTTAGGCTTCCATATATCATTTATTCTGCCGGCAGCCGAGCACTGTAGCTGTATTTCTGAAATTAGGGGTTCGATTCCCGCTGAAAGCATGATATTCTTCTCTTGTGCTTGTTTGTGTTTTATGTGATGAATGTATCACTCGTTCAGAAGCGTCCTACTGGTGTATGTGTGATTTGTGTGTCTATTTGAGTGTAATCTAGAAACATCAATAATGCGGTGACCTAGGCCCAGTTTGGGCTGTGGCAACACAAATTTTAGTTCTTTAGAAATTATACGGCCCTAATAAATAAATATAAATATATATATATATATATATTAGTGTTTGTGATTTGTGGTTTTATAGTGATGTTTATTTACAGGGTTATTATGTAAATATAACATAGATGGTACATTTATTTAAATGAAAATATTTTTCAGAATTGCTTATATATATTGGTGATAACAAATGGCAGTTTTGGGCCTATGCACCGGTTGTAACAGATTGCGTAAATCCTCATACATTCCAGCGTTAATAGACAGCCAAGTCGCGCACACACACACACACACACACACACACATATATATATATATATATATATATAATCTGTTATCACTGGTATTTACACTCACTGCTGCAAAATGCTATCACCTATATATATATATATATATATATATATGTGATGAGCATCAGTGATAATGGATTGCAAAACTGCACGTATATTTATATCGCCGATCAAAGGTTTCAACAGTCAGCATGTACATCAGTGACAAGAGATGGCCGATATTGTATATAATTTTACGTATAAGGTTTTCATCCATTAGAGACGGATTAATTTTCCTGTTTGATACATTTATTGGAGATACTCGTATATTCGTAATGTAATTTTAAAATTTTGGAACTGCATATAAGGTAAGATAAGGTAAAGAGACTACTTGGAAATCCGATGCGTAGATGGGAGGATAATATTAAGGTGGATCTTCAGGAAGTGGAAAGGGGGGGGCATGGACTGGATTAATCTGCCTAGGGACAGGGACAGGTGGCTATCACTTGTAAACGCGGTGATGGACTTTCGGTGTTCCATAAAATGCGGGGCATTTCATGACTAGCTGAGAACCGGTTAGCTTCTCAAGAAGGACTCTGTTACATGGAGTAAGTAAACAAGTGTATAAAGTATGAACCTGCATTCAGACAAATTCAGTCTTTGATCCTGCTTTTACATCAAGGCTTGACAAAGTTTTCAAATGTTACTATGTATAGTGTGCATCACGACGCTGAGATAGCGACGCATGCTTTCTGTCTGTTTACACCAACGAACTACACCCTGATGCAACTTTGGAAGGGGTTCGGTTGGAATCAGAAACTTTCGACAGAAAGATCAACAACGTGACAATGACTCCCCGGTTTTTTTTTATAAAGTAATAGTTTGGCAGAATGCGGCGACATTCCCTTCATCTTACGCACAAACTATTTCCCTTACCATTTCTCAAGAGCTCTCTATAATTCTAATCCTGTGCTGGACGAAAAAACCCACATTTTCTCTTCTTACACGTGACAGGTAAAGGTAAAGCTGTCCTGTTACAGGCCTGGAATGGCCCAGAGGGTTCCAGGAAGTTAAGGTTCCCAAAATTCATGACAACGTCACAGGATGTTGGTAAGGTTGTCAGCCTTACGCACCGGCCGCCTTTACCCCCAGGGAACACTCCTGGTACTCATTTCTGTTAGAGGCTGTGTCGACCCCCAGGATCATAGTGCGATCGGAAGGATTAAATGTAAATGAAAAATTCCAATGACACCATCTGGGAACGAACCAGCGACCTTTCGATTTGTAGCACAGAACCTTAACCACTGTGCCACCGCGGTCCCGTACACGCGACAGACATTTATTAAATAAAAACACTTATCCTTCAGCTCCTGATCTTATCCAGGGATTAATAAGGTCATTATGCATTTTTACCGATAAAACATTTGTAAGTTGCCTTCCGTTACATTTACATAATATCGAGAAGTAACTTTTTATATTGTTGACTAGCCACTATCGTGCTTGACGGTAATTTGAATTGCAAAGAAATTTTTGAGAAGGCAGAGAGAATGTGAAAGCGAAGAACAAATTGGCCGTCAGATAACCGTAAGAATGATAAACCAATCTGGAAAAGACGAGAATGGTTTCAAGAACATAACACTGTAGGCACCAGGAAGTAGAAGAGCTGGATGTAGAGGAACAAACAGAGATAAATTTTAATAATAAATCTGTACGTGGTAATATATGCGTGGAAATGCTCAACAATAGGTAAACTTAATATCAAAATTAGACATCAAAACAGTTTTATTTCGAAGTTTTGGAGAAAGTTAAAGGCGATGGATTATTCTTAAAATAACGCGTCTCCTACAAACGAAATTGGCTTTAAAGCGACCCAGAAATAAGCGTCAGTCCAAGCAATGGAAAAATGCTGCAGCACCAAGAACAAGCAAAACACAAATGTCGAATTTAAAAGTTAAATCCTTGGCGCTAGTGTTTTTTGACTTTAGTTGTGTTGGGTTTTAATGTTTACAACAAAATCAGAGGAGAGGCCAAAAATCCTACTTTAAAGTTTCATCAAATAAGAGAAAATTATTCTAAAAACACGAGATATTAGAAGCCCAATTTGGAGTTTGACACAAAGACAGCTCACCGACTCACGAAGAGAATTCGGTTTGGCAGTTTTAGCTTAAAAACAAGTATAAAAGTTCGAACACGCTGCTAACTCACTAGATCTTACTCCACGTGACATTCTTCTCTTCCCGGAATTGAAAATGTTGCTCAGGCGGAACGCAGCCCGTCAATAACTACATCTAAACGAACCCAGCAGAGTTACTTAAAGAAATCTCGCACTTCATTCAGAGAATGCTTCGCAGTTCGAAAGTATTGTATGGAGCCGTGTGTAGCTTTCGACGGATGTTACTGTAGAAGGGACATTATGAATATAAAATCATTTCATTAATAAAGTAAGTATTTTAATCCTTATTGTTGCACCTTGCATATCGTCAAGTTATTTAATTAGTATACCAGCTTATGCACATACATAAATGTTTCACATTAAAACACTAAAATTGCTCCGACATGTTTCGATCCTAAGATTATCCTCAGGGAGCTATACTTTCCTTGCTAAAGTCACAATTAAAAATAGTCACTGATTAACTTTGTTTTAGTAATAGGGTACTGTGGCAGCATGTCGTATTATGTGAGAGTATGTCGCCGAGAGTGCCCTCCTGCGGGTGTACGTCCTGTGCTTCACTGCGTGATAAAAGCAGCGAAACAAATCTCGGCTTCCACTGGACGGAATTTATTCAATTAATACTGGATGATTTTTCGAAAATCTGTCGAGAATATTCAATTTTGATTAAAAACTGAAACAATAACGGGCACTTTCCATAAAGACCTATGTACGTTTATAATACCTCTCTGAATTCTGCTTAGAAGAGGAATGTTTTGTATAAAAGTTGTACAGAAAATCAAAGCACACATTTTATGTTCAATATTTTTTTCCGAAGATCCTTCCATTTATAACATAGTGCAAAAGAAAAGAATACTTTACACCCGGACAGGTCACAGATGCGATTTGCATACTGGATACCTAGGGTCCTAGACACACATTCAGAATAAGTATTAATTTTTGCTTTTCCACAGCAACAATGGTTATGCCTCAATGTTCCGTTACACGTACATTGCCTGTCTTACGCTATTTTGTTTTGAAGAATACTTGAAACATGCTGTATAACGCAAGATTAAGAGAGACGAAGTGCAACAATTGACTTATTGCTTCGTTGATCAACGTCTAGGGTACTGAGCTGGAGAATATGGTGGAATAACTGACAGAACCAGAGCGACATCTTGTCCGCTCGCGTGTGAAGTGAGAAAAAACGACCCTAGGAAGTCTTTTAGCTTTAGAATCGCACCCCACTAACAAAGGAAGTTTTTTATCTCAGTAATTAACCAACTTGATGCACAATATTTTTGTTTTACAATAAGTTTATTTCATGCCTCTACATGTTTCTAGTACATCTGCTCATCATCAGGAGGCCAAAATTACATTACACAGCCTCTGGTATCATCACACCAGATGTACTCGAAACATGTTGAGGCATGAAATAAATTTATTGTAAAACAAAAATTTTGTGTATCAAGTTGGTTAATTACTGAGATAAATATACTGAGATGCACGGTCAGCAAAACGGCAAAAGGAAGTTTTGTAACTGAAGAAAATTAAGAGAAACCATTCCAGTATATATCATTGCCTATCTTTGTATATGTAGCCTATATTAACGTACTAAGCAATGACAGTCTGAAGTGAATGAGGTGCTGTAAAGAAAGGGTTTCTAGACTCACTGATTTCAAACAGCCTCCAACTTTACTTGCCAGGAATATTCTTACTATTCAGGCTTGAATAAGTCAGCCATATTACATATGGGAGATATAAGTTTAAAATCAAAGTCCTTATCTGTACGTCGGGTATTTTTAGTCTTGCTCTCTGTACCACTTGGGCTTATAGAAAGTTAATTATTAAAGAAATTCAACTCACGGAAAAAGAACATAAGTTACGCTGCCAACTTCCACGTCACCACTGTTGATTTAAGAATAAGCAAACACTTGAGATCAGAATTATTAAAATTCTGAAGTCTGAGATAATGAAGAAAACAAGAAAGTCACAGTCTTGTCATAAAAGCTGGCGAGGTCAGAATCCTAACCTCGCTAGCAGAAAGTCAGCATAACTAGCATGACAAATACATATTGCTGTGTATACAGTGTAGTGACTCCTGATGATGGACAGTAGATCTCTCCGAAACATGTAGGGTTCTTTATCAAAAATAAATTTGAGATATAGTGCGTCTCTTTGGCTTTTATTATAAGAATATATCAAGATGCACGGTCCTCTGAATGTCAAACAAGAAAGTCAGTCAAGCAATAATTAATTTGTTCCAGATGTATCTGTTTCAATTCTCTGTGACGGTAGTCTATTATCACACAGAGGTTACTCGCCGTTTGCTGGATCCTCTGCAGGTGTATGCCGTAAATCTTTCTATAAATATCCCCCGATATATTCCTTAACACATGTCATTCAATTTTTAATTATTTTTATCTGCGCATTAGCATAATCGAATATACTTACTTTTCGTGTTTAATGAAAGTAGCTTAGCCACTCAGTTTACACCCAGTACAGGAGCCGAAAGGCTTGTTTTATGAATCGAAAGGTATGTAGAATCCATGCTGAACTTGGTGTCCAAATATGGACATCGGCGAAGATATCTGTCTGCCTTCGTATAGCACCAAAGAAGGGATCTTTTTTACAGGGCGAATAACTATAGCACTTGAGGCAGTTTTGTCAAGGAATGAGTTAGAATGTGCAAGAAGCATAGCATAGGCTATGCACAATGGACGTCTGTCTCATTTAACGAATCTTATTCGAATGTATAAGTTACAATGGGCCGAAGGGTGTAGTAGTTTTCGATTGGTGACCATGAAATGTGATTGCGCAGACTTTGACCTAATTTGGGGTAATTTATTGACATTTGTCTGGATGGACGGAGCACCAAATTCACAGTCAGGATATCCGGATTAGGGAAAAGCTCTGAAAGATGGACTACCTAACTACTAAGTAGCTCAAGTATGTACTTGAGCTGCACACCCCAGTATAGCGCACATCACAGATCCCCCCCCCCCACCTGTCCCCCCTTAAAAATAGCATATAACAAACATCACAGATGCTGAGATCTCACCATCGTGACATACCCATACCAATCCTGTAAAGCACTGCCACCATACTTTCGGATGAAAACCTGATGATGGCCACATTAGGCCGAAACATGTAGTTTACTTCATCCTTTATTAAACATCTTTTTTAAATATTGTTGTGTTATTTACTGATCCCACACCTATTGTTTATATACACACAACGGGGATGGCTCATTTTAGAATTATGTACGCATGAATGTACTACACGTATGTATGTATGTACATATGTATCTATATATGTATAAATGTACGTAATTTGTATCGATGGATGTATGTGTATGAACTGCATGTTAAGTCATTCCTGGGCTTTCCCAGTAAATTTGTGAAAATTCTTCAGGTTTTAGTGTAAATTCAAGTTTGTCGAAATAACCTCACGGAATATTTGAGGTGTCGTCCAGCAGACATTGGCTTCCGGCATGTGCACTTTTAATCATGCAATGTCTATATTAAGGTTACATGAGCCAGACACTATGTTATATAACGGTAAATTACGCTATATAGCAGGAGCAGATACATAATAACTCCACTCAATTTTAACCTTGGCATTATATGCAAGTTAGTTGTCAGGTTCACGCCCCGACCGCTTTACCCCAGGGAGAAGAGGTCCCCAAACTCACAGAAGAAGAGGCTGCGTGACGTTTCGAAAAAGATCAAATCTCTTGTACTTGTTGAGAATCGAACTCCTTGCTGTCCAAATCCTAGTCTACGCCATCGCTTTTTCTGTGTTTGCATATCACCGCACTTTTGGATATTTTTGACGAAGAGTCTGAAAAGAGTAAGTTCTCTTATTGTTACATATTACAGTTTTCATGTCTGGATGAAAAACGCCATTCGATTATATTCCGAATACTGTACGTAACTTAAAATCTGGAGTATTTTTAAGTTTCTACGCTTGCCAGTGCTTCACCATTTTATCGAGACGATCTGCCACTAGATGGCAGGTTTTGTGCATCGAACAGATAATCCCCATATACTCAGGTAATGTTATCGGCGAACGGGCTCTGAGATTTTTATGCTCATGAGGTTCGGTGGCTTCCGCAATTGACAGGACTCAAATGTATTTTCGATGCCTTATTCAACCACATATGTTTGCTGTGACAACGAAAAGGTTCAGGCTACATTTCATAAGCACTCTACAGGTAGAGGAATTGACCCAACCACCCTAACAGATCTTGTGGCTTTCTACAGCTACTGACAGATATTGACGGCACAGTAGGTGAGCGGAAGACACTATTTCTTCTTTCTTCTGTCTGTATTAGTTTCTTTTTACCATGGTGCAACAGCCCCTATTGGGCCAAGGCTTCATTATGGTGGAGGATTCATGACTACACTCAGACACATCACACTCGGTAGGACTCCTCTGGACGAAGACCAGCACTACGCAGAGACCTCGACCTGACAACACACAACATTCACAAGAGACAGACATCCATGCCCCCGGCGGGATTCGAACCCACAATACCAGCAAGAAAGCTGCCGCAGACACACGCCTTAGGCCGCGCGACCTCTGGGACCGGTCTATATTAGTTTAAATTCTCATTAATTGTGGTGAGAAGTGAAAGGTGTACAGAATTTTGGTGAAAAAATCTGAAAGTAACAGACAGCTTGGAAGACCTAGGCGAAGATGCAAGTATGATATTAAAGCGGATCTTACATAAAAAGTTTCATGTAACGTGGGCTAGAATAATCCGATTCCGGATAGAGCCGCGGCGAGCTTTTGTAAATGTGGTAACGAGCCCTCGTGTTGCATAATATTCGGGAAATGCCTTGAGTTGCTGACGGGCTCTGAACCACGTAGTTATTTACTTAACTGCCTGCGTCGAAAGCAAGCCTGCTCGGGGTATAGTAAACCCCTATGTTGAACAACATTCTTGTCACATGAACCAGATAAATCTACTCCACACGTTCATGTTACGATACATCTTAATATTATCCTCCAAGTCATACCTAGGGAACCGAAATAGTCTTTTTCTCATGTTCCCAGCTAAAATTTGTTAGATAATTTTCGTATTTTTAATTTCAGCGTTTTTTATCTGATCATCTTGAAAGTCAACAGCCCCCTTTTAATTTCTTCCACTTCAATCAAAATATTCTTATGTTCACTTTATTCTCTATTTGAGAAGAAAGGGTAAGTAGTGCAAAATTTTTCATGTACAATTCTACAGTCTGTTGTAAAATACTTCTAAATTTTCACATCGTTGAAAGAAAAATTAAAAGATATAATTATTTCGTAATTTCCTGTTTAATTGTCATTGAGAGCCCAAAATAAACTCTGTTTGTCAAAACCTTCACTGCATGACATTAAATCCCATGTTTCACAGCCATGTTTACAAAACAACTACCACTGGTACCCATACTAAGCGGTATGAATTAACCTGCAGCCTCTTGACCAAATTTTTTCAAGCCCATTTTAATATTATCCTTTATATTACAGACTCCTAATACGAATAAATTGTCTGTGATTAAACATTTAGAATCCATCTATAACATCCTATCTGGTAAGTAATATTACGTTTAACAAAAACATTGTTTTATTGTAGAAACCTATTGTATCTGGAAATATCTACAAATGTCTAAATAGTGTTTGGTATTCCAGTTGATATACTGATACCAAAAAGGGTCTCTCAGAATATGCATACGTAATATAATGGTTTATTTACGCCATTGTTAAATATGCATGGAACAATTAGCTGGAACAAAGAAATGTAATTATGTTGGAAAAAAAACAACTGTCTGAAATTTTAGCGTGATGGGAATTTTCATCCTCTCTATAAAAGTATAAATGAGAGGATATTTAACATCACGGTGAGCTGAGTGTCACTCTCGTCATTTCGCTGATGAACAGCTGTTTCAGTTTATGAATCTGTGACGCGATTGATCCCCTACTGTTGCGTTAATATAGGTGCTGCCTGGAAATGGGACATTACATTGTTCATTGGTAAAACAGCTCTCTGCCTTGCGTCGAATATATGTTTGACGTCTTACACATGCACTAGAAGGCAATAAATCATAGCTTTATAGGAATTTAAAACAACTCGGTTTCGAACATCACTGATTAATGGATTGATAAATCTTTCGTGTATCTTTACGATTTACTGAAAATACTAATGCGGAAATACACTTTTGGGCGGAGAGATTCTTTAAACAATTTGCAAGTGATAAGTTCGCACCATATATCCGATTGTTGGACTCGTGCCAGATTCGTGGATGTTCAGAATTACTTGAACATCTTCCAAGTGATGCAGACGTGTTAAAAAAAATGAGGTGACTCTGACTTAAGGGAAGCTGGAACTTCTATCTAGAGGGGAAGGGAATTATTTTCTTGAGTCTTTCTAGAATTATCGTTGTGATGCCCCGAGTTCCTCTGTCAAGGAAACAGCTCTACTTCTCCGTTAAAAAGACAAATTTGTGAAAAGAGTACAAAGAAAACAGGGCTTAATCTATTCTGGGGACAAAATTCAAATTGTTTTTTTTTGTTAAATTACGTAGTGTATATGTTTAGTGTATGGGCTGGGCATGTGGCGCGTATGGGTGAGGAGAGGGGGGTGTATAGGGTCTTGCTGGGGGAAACCGGAGGGAAAGAGACCACTGGGGAGACCTAGGCTTAGATGTGTGGATAATATTAGGAGGGATCTCCAGGAGGTGTGATGTTGGTATATGGACTGGATTGGACTGGCCCAGGATAGAGACAGGTGGCGGACGCTTGTGAGTGCGGTAATGAATCTTCGGGTTCCGTGAAATGCGGGGAATTTCTTGACTAGCTGCAAGCCTGTTAGCTTCTCAAGGACTCAGCACCAGGGAGTAAGTAAGTTTATGTTTAGTGTGGGCCGGTTAGCTCAGTCGGTATAGCGACTGAGCTACGTGCTGGACGGTCCGGGGTCGAACCCCGGTGTGGACGAGGTTTACCGCCCGTCCAGACCGGCTCTGTGACCCACCAGCTTCCTGTAAAATGGGTACCAGGTCTTTCCCGGGGGTAAAGTGCGGCCGGAGAGTGCTGCTGTCCACTCACCCCCTTCTAGTGCCGCGGTCATTGAAGAATAGAGCTATACCTCTAACCCACCCTCTGGGCCACACCGGACCTGTAACGGGATCACTTTACCTTTTACCTTTCTTATTACCATTTATTAAATTTCACAGTTCCAAAAATAATTCAGGTGATCATTATGAAGATGAAAAATGAATACCTTATTTGGATAGCACATCTGTCCATATGTGGTCCTGTATCAGCCCTTCAGCCATGTGTCTGATTTCTATGAGATTCTGTATAGGAGTTTCTTTGCATTAAATTAGTCGTGACAAATCGAGTTTCGTGAAAATCCTGAAAGCCGCAGTTAAGGGCGTATATTGACAACCCGTATTTTCCGTATTTTTTATTCGATTTAGCTGAAATTAAGTATAAGATAGCTACACGTATGTCTCTTCAGTCTTTTTAAGTTCGATGGAAATCAATGCAGGAATGCCCATGTATTAAATTTAATAATTGTCCAACAAGATGCGACTTATTCAGTTTATTACATTTCTGTAGGCAGCTCTAAATGTTTCGGGTGTTGACACCCATCATCAGGAACTCCTACAACTGTAATTACAGTTTCTGATATTGATTGACTGCAATGAGTAAAATACACTGCTTTTAATACCAATGTATAGATTAAAATTCTAGATTTGTCATATTGAATGGTATTAACCTTGACGAATATGATACATAAAATAATGGTGGATGGTTAAACGCAGTATTTTTAAATTTTGTACCACAAAATATGAAATATATGTATTTTGTTATATATTTTATATATTTTGTTGTACATAATTTAAAAATACTGATTTTAACCATCCACCATTATTTGATATTTCATATTCGTCAAGGCTAGTAACATTCAATATAATCAATATAGAATTTTAAATTGTGTATTAGTATTAATAGCAGCGTATTTTACTCATTGCATTTAATCAATACCAGAAGCTGTAATTACAGTTGTACGAGCTCCTGATGATGGGTGTCAACACCCGAAACATGTAGAGCTGCCTACAGAAATGTAATAAACTGAATAAGTCGCATCTTGTTGGAC
>Ga0123354_10014662_pt1 | contig 12213 bp, 5 predicted proteins | sample TergutLab28metaG_2_FD_97872 | JGI IMG/M metagenome (GOLD analysis project Ga0123354, IMG submission 97872) | Labiotermes labralis P4 segment gut microbial communities from Petit-Saut dam, French Guiana - Lab288 P4 | ecosystem: Host-associated > Arthropoda: Insects > Digestive system > Gut ... | reverse complement strand
CCACACACAACACACACAAACACACACACACACACACACCACACACACACTATTATGGAACAACTGAGCACGCGGAATAGACTGTAGCTTCCCACGCAGATAGCAAAACACCCTTCCAGCAGGACTGTAATGCAGAACTGTTTTTGGATCTTCCACGCTACCGTTGCTGTGGCTTCTTGTAACGCCAATTTTATGTAAAAAATATAAAAGGCCTTCAACGTCCATACAATTACTTAAGAATTGGGGTTTTGTCTTTATCAATCAGGGACATTCCCAGAGAGATAGTTTTACTGAATCCAAGTGATAAGGCATGTGCCCTTATCGTAAAATCTGTACCTTTAACATTCTCTTAAAATATACTTAACTGCTGTACTGTTATTGCTTGGCTTTATTATTTTATGTATTCTGTGAGTATTATTTCTAGCTATATAAAAATGTATTTAGAGTCAATTTTATGTTTGTCATCCGGCTGCGTTAGATATAATACCAGGAGAAATAAAATGCCTTCAACACAAACAGTAGGTGTTACAAACTTTACATTTTCAGAACAGAAGTAACCTGATGATGAAATTGTTTGTTCGAAGCGAGTAGAGGATAGTATGTTTGAAACAAATAAAGGTTGGTAATTCTCACATTTATAGTAAACATTAAAATCTGGCAACATATTTCGACTTCAGAAGACCATCTAGAGGCCAGTAGTATAAAATACCTAAAAGGAACTTGTACAGTTGTATTAAGTTTTGAATTGAGATTTTAATCCTACAATCTGATAAAATATATGTTGCTTTCAAATGAGTTATCTACAAGAAAATTTTAAACCAAGAGAGTGTTAGTGGAGTTTTTGTTGTTCGAAAACAAAACACTCCACGCCCGCCATGTTTCATACACAACTACTATGTCTGTATAGGTTAATACAAATGAGGAATATTCGAGTAGTCTGGTTTTCGGTAAAGCGTATTTTGTCTCACCGCTTAATATTCTCGTGGTAACTTGAATTTGATGTTATTGGGTGGATGTGTGCCTTACTGTTTCTCCTATCTACCAATCTGTAGTGTCTGTCCTTCTACTAGTATCAGCTATTATATTCTATAGTTACGGTGAGGCGCAGTTGAAGAATGAGCGAATTTAAAATTTGCTTTTTATTCTACTGGTACTTTTTATCTCAATATTTTTCATACTTAATGTTTAATGAAAGAAAACGCAAGTTTGTTCCTTGAGAGGGTTTAGAGCAGCCGTGATTCCCCCAAAGCCCAGTTTACCATAAAACCTTTTTGTTACCAAAAGCGGTTTTTTTCAAGGAAGTAACACCACCATTTGTAAAACACTCTGTTATTAATTCCGGTTAATAACATTTGGGAGGAGGTGTGGGCAAAATTGACAATGGATAATAAGAAATGTAATTTACAAAGCAGTCGGGTTAGAATGAGGAGGAAGATTATTTGAGACTGTCCTTATAGAGACAATCAATTCCTTTCACCCACTTTTTTCATTTTACACTCTTTCACTACTGTCAGGTAGAACACATGTTTTACCCCTAGCCCACAGGTGCGGTGCCCTTGTGCCATTTCGTTAAAAGGAAGTAGAGAATGACGTATATAGACATCTTCAACAAGGCTTTCCACAAACTCAAGTGTACCAGCACAACACACCGTCATGTCCTTTCCTAGTCTTTTCCTGGAAGTCTGAACAATATTACTGCTATATACGTACGCCTATCCGAAATCCATCATCTCATGTTTTGCTATATTCGAGGTCTCCACGGAGATTATATTAAGAACGTTGCGGTATGCAAAGTGGTTAACAGATGCTGACATTTCGAAGAAATGCGGTGCCCTCTTCTGCAACCGTTGTGAACCCAGTTGACTTCTCAGAAGACAAAAATTCTTCCTGTATTTGTCTATTTAAAATTCATAACGAGCGAGATTGGAGATTCTCGAGCGGTTTCAATGACGGTTCCAGTTTTATAAAATATGACGTCGTGTAGATTTGTATGAACGTAAACACAACATTTAATCCCAGACGAATGGAATCAAGTTCTCAAGCATTAGCTATATTACTTATTTACCTATTTATTTACTTACTTACCCCATGGAGCAGAGTGATTCTTGAGAAGCTAACTGGTTTGCAGCTAGTCAAGAAATTTCACTTATTCTATGGAACCAGAAGGTTCATTACCACATCCGCAAGTGCCCGCCACCTGCCCCCATCCTGAGACAGCTCGATCCAGTCCAAATCACCAAATCCCAATTCCTGAGGATCCATCTTATTATTATCTTCCCATCGCACTAGCTATGTTTCTGGCAATAATGTGAATAACTGCCTGCTTTGTTTAATAAGTGTCCACAAACAGTAGGATTAACTGTGAAATTAGCACTAGAATTTATAGGTAAAACGTATAATTTCAAGTCAAACGTGCTCAAATCTCGGGCGGCAGGACGTCCGGACTATTAATTTAGTAGATTGGCACCTAAAAGTTTTGGATCCTCACTATGGAGCTTGTTTCACATCACATCACCTCCCAGGCGCCTAGAATATTGAGTTGGTTCGTACATTTTTGGAAAATTTATACACCCACTGTTTGATATTTTTTTTATAGAACACGGAACCGGTATCTCTTCCTAAATAAAAACATAGAATGAAGGTTTACACAGTACTTAATCCAACAACCTGCATAATCCGTAATAAATAATCACTTATCACTTACGTCAAAACTACATGTTTCGATGTAAAAGCAATATTCAATGGTCCACCACTGCTTAAACCCCAACCAGACGGCACGGAGATATATCCTTCGAATGAAAATGACAAAATTGACACATGCTTGTCGGCAGTAGAAGATAAAATGAAAATTGTAATGTCTGTTAACTTATTTATTTAAATTGTTTTGGAAGGTTTAATTGAAGATATTGCACATACACGCACATGTTTGACAGAATATGTGGTGCCTGTGTACCTTTGTATGAGTGACAGACTGCAGTTCATTGTTTTTGTGCAGTTTCTTGGATTAAATTGTGTATAATCAATACATTGCACGAAATACGGATTATATAAAATTAAAATGTACCTTGAATGCATTTAATAACACAGTGTTGAGAAGAACGTGTGTACCTGAGGAAGAGGAAGTGACAGGAAATTGGAGAAAACAAATCAATGGGGATCTTCAGAAAAGTTCAGCAGGAGGATTACATGAAAAGATTTGAAGAATGAGGCATGTCGCACGCGTGGTATCAGAAAGAAATATTTTCAAAGTTGATGCGGAATACTAAAAAATGTGACGACTTTGTCTTGCATAGGAAGATAAAATTAAAATGAATGATGTAGTGGTAGAGACGAGTAGAGTCTAAACTAATAAGACACAAAGTTGGAAATAGGAGCAGCCTGTTGTGGAACAGATAACGTGGCTTCGGTTTCCCCCAAAAAAAGAAACTTTTTGTTGGCTAGCTGACAGTGCAACAGGGGGTTCTGTGTTTGGAGATGATAAGTGTGAAAATTCAGATTTAACACTCTGAAGACGATCAGCTTTTTGGAAGTAATTACGTAAGTATTAAAGAATATTGAAATATCGACCCTTCTGAGAAACGCATGTCTAAGATATTCTTACAAATACTTTACGCTGTTGTAAAGAATAATACCCTAATAGTCGGGCCTGACGAAACGATTGCCACAGATATTTTTGCACCGAAATTTAAAATTAGTATTTACAACTTCTGGGATTAGAAACTTTTTTAAGAAACCACCCCTCTTCTCCCCAACCACAATACATTCTTCGCTTGCCGTGGAATAAGATAATACATTAATTTGTTATTATGCAGTTCTACTCTACTTCCATTAGACTCAATCCAATCTCTATCCTAGGACTCAGTTACTTCTAAGATGCATATTCATATTCATATTCTCCTGTAGTCTACGTCCAAGTTCCGAAAATGACGGCTGTGCTCCTAATGTTAAACCAACTACATATGAAATTACCATCTTAAGACAAAAACTTATCTTTTAAATTTCCTGTTGTTATAGAAGAGGAAGGTTGAGCGCCATTAACAATACTGCCTTCATTTGATGGGCCTAATTATATCCGTCAAATTACACAAAATATTTTGAGTCTCGTCATACTGAAATTTTCTTCCTCCACATGTATCTTACTGGTTTTTCCATTCAACTGTTGTGCTCAGGACTCTCTCTGTCAGACAGGCTCAATCTACGTTCCTTCCTCAGTGCCAGCGACTAAGTTTTATACGCGTACAGCAAATAAAGAGGCAAGGTTATTGTTTTAATCCATACGGTTTTACGAAAGAGACGAGTGGCAATAGAGTCTGATTAGAGGGAGAGAAAGATCTCTCCAGTTTTCGTCTTCATCTCTTTATTCGTCAGTGAAATTTTCGATTTTTTGCTGTTTCTTCCACCTATTTTAACTTTTTTCGTTTCTAGAAGGACAATTAGCTTTTTTCTCTCACGTGTTATAATTTGTCAATTTGTTTTACAAAAATATTAACTTGAATAAAAATTTAATAATTTTATTCATTAATTGTTTGATAATTGACGAAAGATGTGGGAAAAAGGTGTCGGGACCAGTGTCACACAGGTTATTACAATATTATAAAAATTAATATTATATTTGTTTGCTACTGCTTATTATTTAGCATTTTATGCTGGTACACAGTCAGCAGTCTCTAAAGTATGAGACCCTGCATGAGGCTTGAAATGTACATATACTGAAAGTATACATATACATAATATATAGGAATTCAGGTGCTCTCAAGCACAAAATACATTGCTGCTCAGTTTGAAAAAGATAGTCACTTTACGTATAACGTAACATTTAGGCGCGTTCGTGCATGTTGGAGAGGTGCGGATTTGTTCAATTGTGGTGCACGTGGTGGGTGTATTAAATATTGGGCTGTAAGCAGCCCGTCAGTATTACGAAGACCAATCACCTTGCAAGGAAATAATCGCTGTTTATTGTGAGAGTGTTGATTTACATGTAAATAATAGTGTGGTCAAAATGCAGAATTTTTAATATTAGAGCAGGTGGTAAGGGCTGCGTATTGTAACAGACAGTGTTGTAAACGATTTAAAGTAATATTTGTGCTCTAAAGTAAGTACTTTTCCAATATGACTGTTTAGATAAAATGGCACAGCGCTTCCGTCTTACAGGCACTTTGGAATACAAAAACATAAATCAGATTTATTGTTTATATTATTTAATATTATTTAGTTGTTCAAATTAAAACGATATTTTTTAAACGTCTTCTTGAGCAATCTTCATAAACACGAACAATGAAAAATGCAAAAAGAATTGCTTCCTTACGTTCAGTGACGAAGCCGTGTTGCTAACCAAACAACATTGTGCAAATCTACAGTGAAGGCAGGAAAACAATTCCAGAGAATAATACGGGTGTAAATCAACATCCAGGCGCTCTTAGCTTTCGTTGTAAGTGAAGGTAAATGAGCAGCTACTCAGTCCGGCCACATTAACCCGTCACATAGCGTATAGATGCCAGCTGGATCCAAGAGCCGGTCTGATAACCTCAAGGAATGAATGTGTGATCTCGCGGGAAAATGAACCCTGGTCATTCACTTGAAAATCTTTTGTACTAGTGAGTGAACTGGGCTCGGGCTTGCGAAGTAATCAAATTTATAGCTTATCGTTTTCACAGTATAATGTAACGCCATGTTACGCTTATAAATTTTGTTTATGTAGAGTTCCTGATATGGAATGAAAAAGCCTCTTAGAAATGCAAATAAGTCAAAGAAGATAATATGATTATTTGAGCAGGTTTATAAATTACAGCATCTCTAAAACACGACCTATAAACCGTTGCAGCTTTTCTTTCCGTCTTTCTTAATTAAAGTTTCTCTCTGAATTCGTGCATATATCGGCGAAACCCAGCTTGCTGTTCATGGCAGCAACATCCGCTTCTTACTCCAGAAAACGGGTATTTATCTCACCTCAGGCAGAATGAAGTTTCTGTGGTAATTTGCCGTGGGAAGTGGTGGTACATTACTTACGTGTAAATGTAGACCTGTTCGTTCAGTCCTTCCGAATCCAGAAATAACTACAACCACACCAAACAACGAAACCTTCAGAGCATGTATATATATATATATATATATATATATATATATATATATGTGTGTGTGTGTGTGTGTGTGTGTGTGTTGTTGTTGTTGTGTAAGCAGAAGGCGTTCCGGGGCTCGAGAGAAGTAGGGTTTTCTTTTTGGAAGGTTCGCTTGTATTTCCTGTATTTTGTTCTCCCATCAGTGGTTTTACAATTAATTTTTAACTAATAATTTTAAAATTCAAAACCAGAGATGTTAGGTTTCCACAGTAGGCATAATTTGGATTGTGATATTCTGGTTGGTTGCCACGCCTGTCCTGAGGCAGATAATACAGAATTTTAGTGGGCAAGGCTGAGTGAACGAAAATCCTGAGCTTTCTTCTAGCGACGAATTTAGGTATTCCGAATTTATTGTTTTCATTTATTACGAATTATTTGCTTCGGGGTTATAAATTCTGAATTTTCTACCTACTAACTTTAATGCTTTGAAGAATAAAATTAATCTTAATGCGCTATACACAAGCTTAAGAATTCAGATCTCAAGGATGATGGGTAAATGCTGTACTTGCTGCAAAGAACCTTGAGGAACACATACATAATCGAATTTGACAGAATGCAGAATTGGAATTTGATGCGTGACGGTATATATATATATATATATATATATATATACCAACTGCTGTGCTTTAAGAGGTTAAAATGTTAATGAGTTAAATCGGCTAGAAGGTTTGCTTATTACGAACAAACGTTTAACTTACTTGCGCCTACATCTCTTACCAAAATTTGTGGTACTTCTCAGTAATTTTGTTTCCTTGTACGAGGGGTGGCCTTAAGTCCTTAGCCCGACCTACTTCCCAGTGTGGTAGGACGGAATCGATAGTGTCGTTGGAAAGAGGAGTCTGTTCATGTGTCGAATTGCAAGTATTTTCTTGTTACAGAGGTTAAAAGGAAGCATGTCAGGCGACGCGCACGATTTCAACAACATGGAGACGCGAGCTGTCATCAATTTTTTTTTCTTTCTTTCTTTTTTTTTTTCAAGGCAAGGCACCCAACAAAATTCACGCCATTCTGACAAAAACATTAGTGAAACACGCACCATGGTGTGCCACCGTCAAAAACTAGGTGGCCCAGTTTAAACGTGGTTATTTTTCCACCTGGGCTGCGCCTCATCCTGGACGACACCAAACAGTGTCCACCCCGGTGATTATTGATCAAATTCACGAGCTAATCTTGGAAGACCACCGGATTTCGGCTAAATCAATGGCTGTGCAACTGGGCATCTCACGTTAGTGGGTTGGGTCCATCATTCATGAAGATTTGGGCATGCGGAAGCTCTCCGCGAAGTGGGTCCAGAAGTGCCTGAACGCGGATCAAAAACGTCAGCAGTGCCAGTCGTCTGAGGAACTTCTGGAATTTGTTCGGCGCGATCCAAATGATTTCCTGTCGCGATTGGTGACCATGGACGAAACCTGGTTATATCACTATGACCCGGAGACAAAGCAACAACCAGTGGATTGGCGGCATAGCGGCTCACTCCGCCCCCAAAATATTCCAAGTGCAAAAATCCGCTGGAAAATTTCTCGCCTTGATTTTTTGGGATCAAGACGACATCCTCCTCAATGATTATCTTCCAAAGGGCCAAACTATCAACGCGCAGTATTACTCATCTCTGCGGGTGCAACTGAAGGATATTTTGAAGGAAAAACGCCGGCCGCGGGAAGGTCACCAAGGGGGTCTTGTTCTTGCACGACAATTCCCCGGCTCACCAGACACTTGCAACCCAGAAGGAGCTGGCCTACCTGGGCTTCCAGTGTCTTGGTCACCCACCCTATTCTCCGTATCTGGCCCCGTCGCACTACCACCTGTTCCTTGGACTGAAAAAACGAATGAAGGGTCGCCACTTTTCTTCCGACGCGGAGGTGATTGCTGCCGCGGAGACCTGGTTGGAAGGACAAACTTCTGAATTTTTTTTTTGAGCGGCTTGCAAAAGTTAGCGCAACGGGCTAAGAAGTGTATTGAGCTTCGAGTGGAGTTTGTTGAATAAATCCCGAGTTTGGTCGCTGTTGCTTGTTTTCTTCCTGGTCGGGCTAACGACTTATCAGTACACCCTCTTAGAAAACAGTCTATTAGTGGCGACGTTTATGCAAGGTCACAAGGTGAAGTACAAAATATTTTAACCCTCTAAGAACGAAACTTAAACCACTCCATATGAAGACCGAGTTCGTACCGCGCAGTAAACACTTTCTGTCTCAGCTATAGAAATCAATTGCTGAATTTTGTATAGGGCGAAATTCGCTGTTTGTTCTGAAACCCACACAAAACGTAGACACATTTCGGGCAGAATGTAGAGTTTTGGAATGCTAAGCTTTAAAATGTTAACTAGCCTTCCTGCTTTGTAACACAATAATTTCCACTTCACAATGGAACACAGTCATATTTACGTTCTGCACCTAGATATGAAATAACATCAATTACCAAGGTTAAATTATCCACAACTCTACATTGAAAAATTACATATGATATCAAAACGAACAAGTGAACCTAAATGTATGAAAGTATATTATACACAACGTGTACCTCCTACATGTTTCGGCCACTCATGTTGCCATCTTCAGGGAGGTGCATTGAAAGAATAAGTATATCGAATGTCACTGAAGTTTTTAAACAAATGGACAAATATACAATATAGAAATTCAATATTTTGTTCGTATTTCTGTCTTTAATATGTTTTAACCGTGCATTATTTTTAAAATTCCGCGTTTTATATCTGTGCATTGGTTCAAAACTTCTGTAATATTTCGACGTATCTGTACTTCGAAATGCATCTCCCTGAAGACGGCCACATGAGAGGCCGAAACATGTAGGAAGTGTGTGGTTGGTATAATATAATTTCATACACCTACGTGCATTTCGTGATTTTCATTATCATTATCTACATCAATCATGCTACAGTGATGTTAGCACCAGAACCACGTCCACACGAAAATTCCTGTCGTCCTTTCAAACTCGTGACGGACCTTAAGAGCACCATAACCTAGGTTACTTCGTACTTTGCGCCGCTTAAATTAGTGCGAGGTTGGTTTGTAACTGGAGAGCGCAGCATAACTAACAAACTCCATACAGCAGATCCTTTGAGAAGCTTCTAGACGTTCATCTACGTAATAAATTCATTTCACTTTATGGAACCCGAAGGTTCATTACCGTTTTCACAAGAAACCGCCATTTGATCCTACCCTGAACCACATGTATCTGATGCAGGTTGTCCAATTGATCTTGTCTCCGAACATGAAGACTTAATCGCATAAGAAGCCTGAATCCACCAGGAATCTAGAGCACTTCGAGATTCATGTATGAAATAAGGCATGTTGAAGTGCATGGGATAGAGGTCCAAATCCCCGGCAGACAAACGCATCACAAACGATAAAGCTCCAATGAAATTGCCGTGTTCAGTGACAATAAAATACGTAGAATGGTGTAAATCTCTGGACTCGTATTTGGAAAGTTCCCGTTTCGATTATCGATGTAACTTAAGGAGGTTTCAGAGGATATACTGAGGTGTTTTAATATACAGTGGCGATATGTGTTCGAAATAGGCCACACGTTCAAGGACACGTTATTGATAACTGCCTTCAAGTTGGCAGTTTGTAACCTCTGCAGCTGAAAGTTTTCGTTTACATATATCTCAGCCATCTATTTACTGTCAAGTGCTTAATAGTTTATGTTTTCGGAGTGGGCAATATTTTTACATGCCGCATATGATGGTAGAAATCGTTGAGCAAAGCCTGTGTTTTTCTTGGGAAGAAATCCTCCATGCCACCGCTGACAGCGGAACACGTTGAAAAGCAAAATGTTTTTCCCCAGACTAGGCAGAATGTCTCCATTCCGCCACCCCTGATCTTTGTACATGTACGAGAAATATTTACTTGTTCCCGGACTGGAAATAAGCTGTCCACGACTCCCTCATTATTGAACGCGTTGAACAGTACGTTTTCTTGCTCCTGCATTACTAACAATTTCTTCGTGCTTCGTCTGATCGTTTAATACTTTGAAGTGGTAATTACCTGAGAATGGAGCTGAATGTTTTATATACTGCCACGGAACGCTATAACGAGCGAAGCTCTTTGTAAACTATAGTTTCAATTTTTTAAATTTGTTTTGTTGTGGTTTGTGGGCTCGGTTAGTAGCGCAAAGTACTTTTGCCAGACTGCGGGTTCAGCAATCATGCAGTGTTGACAGTTGCGTGATAAAATAATTTGTTTGCATTCTTTGCAAATGTTGTTTGTATGACGAAAAAGAGGAATATTGTATACCCCTATAAAGCGGAGAGCTCTGTATGTTTTCTCTAAATGTACAAGTAAATTGCTGGCCAATGAGGAAATACAAGCGTCAGCAGTGCCGTGTAGAAAGATTATAGTCTGTCGTAAGTTGAATTGCGCGGTATTATTGCCTACGTTTAAAGCACTGGCCGTTTTTATGATCGCATAAGTGAAATTCTCAAGAGGTATTGTTGAAACGGTAAACCACAGGGGTTAAGGATACGCAGCAACGAAACATTTCTGAAATATTAAAAATATGCTCGATTACGTGTGGGTGTAACGTTGTGTAATTCATTATTGTGCCCTTTGTATTCCTAGTTGCTTTATAAAGCATCCGACTCTAATTTTACAAGCTTTGTTAGAAATCCCACGTATAATTATTTCTGCTCATAAAAAAAAATCTCATACACCTGGTCAGTGATCGGTTATGGCATTTATGTAAACGCAACTGAGAAATTTTTCTATTAGAATGGAGTTTTATCTTTGGTGCTGGTATTAAAATAGAATTTACATTGGGAAATTTAAATACTGACGGAATCTAAGTGTACAATACAGAAATTATTGTAACAGACGAAGTTTGTAGCAGTTTTTCCAGTAACTTTGTTAATTTTATTGTATGGGACTAATATAACTCTGTCATATTACACTCATTGTTTTACTTTATGAAAAGGTAGGAGAGCACGTCTAAAGTGACGATGGTGCGGTTAAGCAATTGAGGAATTAACAAACTGCTAAATGGATACAAAACCTAACACTTCTGGCTTATTCTTTAACTAACGTTTAGATATCTCCAAGACTGCCTATTGAAGTGTACAGCATGTTTTGCCGAAAAAAGAAAGAATACCATTATGATAGATATTTTGTACTTTTATAATTTTTTAAAAATTTAATGATATACAATTAACAAAGAATAATAGTTTTTAGAAAACCGAAAAAAGGGACGCAGTTCGTGTTTAGAATTTGAAAAGATGAAATTTTATTCAAATTGACATATAATTTTATAGAGGTTTAGTATATACCAGATGGTTCAATGGAAAACCGGAATTATTTGTTTACAGAGCATTTATTGCAAACACTGAAATAATTATATTATTACTGTTCAACATAGTCCCCTCCTAGTTCAATACACTTCCGCCAGCGCTTGACAAGCGCGTAGATCCCGCGGGAAAAAAATTCTTTCGGACGCGCGCACAGCCACTCATGCACCGCCGACCGAACCTCATCGTCGTCTCGTCTCCACAATAGAGACGCCGTTCTTGAGCTTCTCAGTCCATTCCTACACTTGTGTACGACTCATACACATGTCACCGTACTGAATTCTCATCCGACGATGAATCTCTGTAGGTTTCGCGCCTTCGTTAAACAAAAATCTCACAACACTTCGCTGCTCTTGCTTAGTGCACTGTTGCAAGGGCACCGTCATTTGTTGAACTTTTTCCCAGGTTCCTATGCGTGCCGCAGGCGTGCCAATGCCATCTATTGGTAGCTCAAGGTCACCGTCTTCGCATACCCTACACACAATGATATCGGTCCTACACGCGATTTTTAATACAACTTTTCCGGTTTTCCACTGAACGGTCCTTGTACGAGGTGTGACAATAAAGAAACCGGATTGCTTTTATTACTCATTTCCGGTCACGTCGATGACGAAGAGGAGGGTAGGGCATTGACCCGTGGACTTCCCTCTACCGTCACACAGAGGTTCATTCACGCGCATTGGTTAGTCTGGCCGTGACCTTTGTTAGAAGTGGATCGTGTGTCTGAGCTCCGTCGGAATAATGCTGAGTGCTAATGTAGAACAACGTGTTAACATCAAATTCCTCACAAAACTTGGAAAATCT
>Ga0123354_10014661_pt1 | contig 12213 bp, 5 predicted proteins | sample TergutLab28metaG_2_FD_97872 | JGI IMG/M metagenome (GOLD analysis project Ga0123354, IMG submission 97872) | Labiotermes labralis P4 segment gut microbial communities from Petit-Saut dam, French Guiana - Lab288 P4 | ecosystem: Host-associated > Arthropoda: Insects > Digestive system > Gut ... | reverse complement strand
TTTTTGTAGGTTGGTGGAATAAGTTTAGAAAAAAAAAATTTTAAAAAAAAAGTTGTGAGAAAAAACAAAAAAAAATTTTTTTTTTTTTTAACCCCCCCCCCCCCCCAAAAAAAAAAAATTCTACCATTATGAGAAAATGTGAAAAGTATTGTAGAGCGTGGCAGGCCACAGATGACAATATGGCACATGCACATTGCACGCTGGCTACCTAAGGCTACAAATACACACAAACACACAGGTTGTGTAATAAGTATTGCTTTTCCACTGTAACAATCGTTGCACGAACGCGCCTCAATGTTACGTTATATGTACATTGCCTGTCTTGCCTTCTGTTTCAGTAGGGATATGGAGAACCTGTAGATGTATTTAGATATCCAAGCTGGAATGTGTATGCAGCTTTAAGAAAAGGTTGATTTTCTGAGAAATACGTGACGACTATGTGGTTTTGTATCCGTGCGGTCACGCGTGGTTCGCTGGCTGCATAACAAAGCCGGAAACGTTATGCTATAACGTAGCGTAGTATTATCTAAGGTGGTCTTGAGTGGGTGGGTGGGTGGCTGGAGAGGCGGTTTGCATACTGAATAAGACTGCAGCGCAGTCTAATGTGTATGTATAGTCAGATTAAGGACTGTTCCATAGCTTACCGACGATGGTGTTTCTTCCTGCACATTGTTAATCATCTACCAGGTCTTGCTACAACTAATATTAACACAACATTCACTCTGTAACATTTTCAGGAGTCAGGATAGCATAGTCTATGTTTTTCTACTAGCTATGGACTCTACCGTTCGGGGTTCGAATCCCGGGAAAAGCAAGAGATTTTTTTCTTCTTCAAAACCCTCCAGACTGTCTGTGGGGTCCACCTAGCCTCATATTCAGTGGGTACCGGTGTTGTTATCCAGGGTAAAGCGGCCGGGGCCTGAAGGTCACCACTCACCTCCATCTAATGCCGAAGTTAAGAATGAATGGAGCTATGTCTCTTCTTCCCCTGCATACTTTTTTGTTGTCGACAAGATCAACTTTACCTTTCTAATCTATACCTCTAACTCTTCATTCAAATAAACTGAATATCTCTGTTGACCTGGGTTAGCTAAGGAAGAGGAGTGACAACCTACGGGCTGGGAGACCGAGGTTAGAATTCAAGCAGGGTCAGGGAATTTTTCTGTTAGCTACACGTCCGGTCTAGAGTCCACACTGTCTGCTGTCCATCCGGAGGTTGAGCGGCGGGGCGTGCAGTTTAGCAAGCGTTCTTATTCATCTCGTGCTGTAATTAAGAAAGCATTGATGTCTGTCTGCGCTTCTGTGTATGATGTAAGTCCTTCTACCATTGTGTTCAGGCATGCAGTTAACTCTGTATCACCTTTAAATGAATCTCACAAGGGATGGACAAGTGTCTGCGTTGGCAGCACGTGTTTCTGCTGAAGTAACTTAACCATTTTAAATCCTTCGTATGAGGAAACATGACATAGACTGTAGGCCCATTTGAATTCTGGAAGGGAAATTCTAAGAACGCGTTTGAGAGGAGGTGGAGTGTGCCTAATATCCTGTATAAACGGCCTGCAATCTCTTAACATCTAAGGAACCGTGGCCACATTTTAAATAATGTATGTGTTTATAAAAATGATACAATTAGGCGGTTAGGCATACCACTCATTTTCATTTTTACACTACCGGGCCGCGAACCAGCCCAGAATAACGGTTGGGGCCCTCTGCTAAAAAAGTTGCAACCCCCCCCCCCATTCCGATTTAGCGTCTTATTAGGTCAGTAGAATGTTATGTTTGGTGGTTTGAAAAGAATGAAATGGAAATGGTTGGAGTGTGTTTTGAAGTACATTTCCGAGACTTGCCAACAAACTCAAGAAAGCAGAGATGGATATCCTTCAGTGTAGTAGTTCCTTGGGCCGGAAGATGAACAGGCAAATTGATGAGGGCATATTAATATGAAAACGCGTCCTCTGTGTGGGCTACACGGTATTGTAATAAGGTTGTGAAATGGATGAAATTGGCTGAGGTTGACGTCGAATTATTTAGGTTGGCTCTAGAAATTATTATGAACTTGCCAGATGCAACAAGGATGAAATATGTTGAACTTGTGAGACGTGAAGTCTGGAAACTGCTGCCGTATTGGATGTGACGTCACATGGTCTATTGGACGTATACTGAGGTTTCAGAGGATCCTGTTGCCTCAGTCGTTAGGGCTGATGTGGATGTATTATGTAATTTGGAAGAATGTTCCTTAGAAACGTAGCAATTTCCTACAAAACTGAAATGCGTCACACACTAGAGTAAAATATATTTAGCAACTTCGTGCCCCATAGAAAACTCAAGATTCTGAGTTGCGAAGGCTACTCGATTAATCATGTTTAAAGAGACAAACGCTGTTTTTTCTAAGAATAATGCGAACTACATAAAAGACAGGACGTACTCAGTGTGCGATCGAGTGCCAATCGGGCGGTACGTACAGACTGCTGGGCTTATAAGTGGTTGTTCATGTCAAATTTCTAAGCAAACAGTTGAATGATTTTACAAAACTTGTTGCCGAGTCACGTGTGGTGTTTTACAGGTCGCCCCGAGGATGTTTCCTCTCCCTTATAATCCTGCCTTACTACAGAGAGCTGAGACCGTCACGTTGCGTAAGGAAGTATTCTGTTGACTTTGAGCGACAATTTCGTGCATCCATCCTCACCTCCTTCGTTCCCTTCGTATCCTTAACGTGTGTGGTGCAGCAAAATCAGATGCAGGTGGGGATTCTGTTATGATTCCAGAATAAGGATAGTGTGACAATATCCTGGAGGTCTTGGTTGTGTCTTTCTAGCTGCAGTGCTGGTGTTTACTTTTGGCCAGGGAGGCTTCTAGAATGTTCGACGGGAGATGATGCAGTCATCACCGGGATTAATTTGTGCTCATGGGTCAGCGCTGTACCTGCCACTTATACTCTTTCAGTTATTTTACACACCTGTATCAGTTGACATCTTTATTTGATGTCACTAATAGGTGTAAATGATGACAGCGTGATTACGGTCGTCACGCGCTATGCATGAAGGATTGAGAAATCTGTAAATGAAACTATTTCAGTTGGCAGCCTAAAGAGGAGAGGCCACTTGCGAGACCTAGGCGTAGATGGAAGGATAGCATTAAAATGGATCTAAGAGAAATGGATTTGAAGCTTGGGAGTGGGTTGAGCGGACTCAGGATAGGATAAAGAGGTGAGCTTTTGGGGTGGCGGCGGTGAACCATCAGGTTTCCTAACAGTGGGTAAATTCTTGCTCGGTTGAGTAACTAAAATTGTCAGTGGAAGGCTTGTGTCATGGAGTTAATTATACTGTGACGAATTACGCACGAAGGAATATAAGGGATTTGTGACATAATATAAAACACTGTCTTTGGATCAGCATCACATCGTGTCATCTAACGTAATGTTGCTAATTATGTGTTCCTATTCTTCACCTATAAAAGGTTAGTTCTTCTGGGAAATTAAATTTTGTTTGTGCTTGAGTAAGCACTACACCATGAAGTTTGGAGGAAGGAGTTATAGCTTCATGCACTCCTAATCTCAATCGTGTATTGAGGTCAGCGATCAGCTTCACTCCCAGCCATTTTACATCCGGATAATAAACCCTCGTTGACTAATGTGTAAGGGTTTGGGTGTGCCCCAGAATCGGTCTCAACGAGGTAGTGGAAACAGAAATCATGTCCCTGCCAGGATTCGATGTCATAACTTCCCTTCCTAGCCAGTCACTCTACTTCCGATTTTTACCCTCTTGTCTATTATGATTCGCAATTAAAATTCTTTTCTGAAAGAGCCAATTGGCAGGACGTCCTGGGAGGAGAGTTGGCGTAGCGGCGACTCTTCTGCCATTGGACACGGCAGTGCTAGGGCTAGGGTAGTGCAACCCTTGTAGCCATGGAGGTCGAATGTTACTGTGCAACTTGTGGCGCCTGAATAGCTCAGTTCAGAAGCAGCAGCAACTAACGACGGAATGGACGATCGAGGAATCCGTGGTCGATTCCCGAGAGGGGCAAGAGACTGTGTTAACTCCACAGCGACAAGTCGGTAGACTCTTCCCAAGACAGTTATCCACAGAATGCGATATTGAGCTTGCTGTTTCAAGTTCCAGTATCATTTTTTATTTAAGGTCATCCAGTAACTGCTTACGTCTTCTTCATCTTCCCGTCCCAACCTTCTTTCAATAACGTGTTTAGAAGAAAGTTCCTACGCAAGATGTGACCAATTCAGTCAACCTTCCTTCATTTTACTTTATGTGGAACGTTCTTTTTCTCCTTGATCCTATGTATTTCTAATACTTCATGTTTCACGCGATTGGTCCCAAAACAATTGGAACGAGGCGTAAAGACAACCACTCACCTCCACCTGGTGTTTATTTTCAGAATGCTTGGAGCTGTGCATCAGATCCCTATACATCTTTATCGCGAGATGCTGAATTAAGCACAGGGATGAACGTACTTTTACCCGCTATTTCTATTAGACTAAAGGAACTAGCACTGAATATCCTAACCTATCATCAGCTCCACTTGCCCCCTTGCCTTTTAAATGTCCTTAATATAAGATTGACGATAGGCGGTGTCATTACGCTGTGGAGGAGCATTTTGTCGTGTTGCGTGTGAAATGGCTGTCCGATAGAGGTTCGCGAATGACAGTTTGGGAAGCACTTCTGGCAGGTATTAACAGGCAACCTGAAATTCAAAAGTTACGTTTTTTATTGGAACTCACAAACGCTGCTAACAGTGTCAGAAATTAATAAGACTTTCGTGCGGCTGTATTCGTATTCTTGAGTTTTTTATTGTAGATCTGTTCTTTGACATTACTATCTTAGTGCATCTTTATGAAAGCTAATGACTCTCGTTTATTGCAACTACTGCACTAATGACATGTAGCAGAGGAGAAATAACTTCCTTAAGATAAGCCGGGTTTTTGTGTGTCATGTGGTAAAATGAGAAACAAATGGATACTGTCACAGGCGCTTTAAAAGAATTGTCAAAGATTTGTTTTTATATAAATTGAATTCAAGAAGGCGCATCCGTAATTTACAGTAGCACTTGTAAAACATTTGTATTCATGTGGATATAACATTCAGCAAAACGGATGCTGTGACGTTACTACCAACATACAATTCATATTTCTATTCTATGCGGTCCATCGACCATTTATATTGTAGCCACCATCACGTAGTAGGGTTATGGAGGAGTATTAAAACGTGAGAGACAAATGACTATCATGAACCGTTGTCGTTAACGTCCTAACAGTGGGCATGGCTTCAGCAGACATGAATGTTTGATTAATGTCCTGCCAAGCCGTAGTCGTGGGTTGAACAGTGTGGATTAAATTGACAATTACAGCCCCACTCAGAGAAGCAAACGTGGTTGTAGGTTTGATTTATAATGTAATATTTACTTAATAATAAGTTTTGAAGAACACCGTAATTGGTAGTACTAAAAAGACATGTATTTCATTAAATTATAATCCTGTACTGATATCCTATATTTAGTTAAATTAATCATTAAATATTACAAACAGTAGTTTTGCAAATCTGGTCTAATATATGCTTTTGAGTACTGCATTTCCCTTTTTGGTTTTCGTTGAAATCAAAAGAAGGATAGTCTCTTACAAAATTTGAAACAAATATCACATAAAAATATGTAATAAGTTGTGGCGTGTGAAACCTTGTCCGAAACTTTCGTCGCCAGGTACCTAAGATTATAAATTTAACTAAATTTTCATCCAGCAGATGGTAGAAGGCCCATCCCAGTTGTCGCGCGGTCTAAGGCGTGGGTCGGCTTCCGCTCGCTTGCTGGGATTGCGGGTTCGAATCTGGCTCGAGGCATGGATTTCTGTCTTGTGAGTGTTGTGTGTTGTCCGGTAAAGGTCTCTGCGACGGGCCGATCCTTCGTCCAGAAGAGTCCTACTGAGTGTTGTGTGTCTGAGTGTGATTTCGAAACCTTGACAGTGGGGAGGCTTAGACCCATTATGGCTGTCCAGCCATTAAAAAAAAAAAAAGCAGAAGGCATAACGTTGTAGTGCCTCTACAAATCATTTCTTGATGTTTAAGGAGACACTGAATATGTGGATCATGTCTTCCACAATTTGACGCCATGCAGTTTGATATACAGGTACAGAATTTTGCAGAACAACCCGCTGCCTCCTTCTTCAGGATGGAAAAGCTTTGGTTCATAACAATTACACAACGTCTCATATCCCAGAAGACAGTAATCTCAATATTATTTGCCTTCAGGACATCAAACATCGCAATAAATATTAAGATGAAGCCGCCTGAAGGCAGGGAAGATACTAGGTAGTTGTGTGGTTTTGCTCGTATCGTGATGCGCTCTATGTGGGAGACGCATTGGTTCGAATGAAATATGGTGAGATAATCATGAATGTCAGACAGAAAGGAAGGGTGTATCTGTAATATACCCCCTTTTTACACTCTTTTTCTTCCTGAAAAGCACAAGGTGCAGGCTTGTAAGATAATTATTTTGTCTGTATATCCCAAATGTAAGACTTTGAACCACTTAACCGATTTTAACGAAACGTGGCGCAAACGCCTTGGCACTGGAGGGCAACTCAACTCAATTTATAATTTCCTGCTAACAAACATGGCGGACACGCGAAATTGTGAGGCAGGGTCGACACTAGCACCAGTTACTTTTGTCCTCCTGACGTGATAAATAAGCCACATTTGTGAAGATATTAATTTCCTGAATTGTAAAAATAACATGATGGTCTCGCAAAATTGTTTTTGTTTCCGTTTTTTGTCAACTGAGGGAGGATTTGACTTAAGTACATGACGTTTGGTATAGAGGCATCTTATAAACATACCTGCATGTGGGTGAAGTATTGTTTGTAAGACGACGGTTATGCAAAGTCTGTAGCTGAGCAGTAATATACTACGAAAAGAGTAAGGAAGCCGATAGATATTCTTTGTAGCCATAATACTGCAGATGTGTTCAGCAGGGATTTTTGAGTTGTGGCCAGAACTTGTTGTCGTTCTTGCTTTCTGGACTTCCAACTTCTTTTGAACCCACCTAAGGAAGAAAGATGTTTATATAGGCGTGCGACTGATTTGCAAGAATTTTCTCCACTTTCGTGTAACACAGCGGCAAAGCAAAACAAGCAGGTGTGTCTGTGGTCGAGATTAATGTCGCAATAAACTATTTTTCATTGTACTGTCACAATGGGTTCATGTAGTCCGTGCATTTAAAAGTCCCGTTACAGGCCTGGAGTGGCCCAGAGGGTTCCAGGAAGTTAAGGTTCCCAGATTTCATGACAACGGCACGGGATGGTGGCACCGGCCGCCTTTACCCCCAGGAAATACTCCTGGTACTCATTTCTGTTAGAGGCTGAGTCGACTCCAGGACCATAATACGATCGGAAGGATTTTATGTCAATGAAAAATTCCAGTGACACCAGCTGGGATCGAACCAGCGACCTTCCGATTTGTAGCACAGCGCCTTTACCACTGTGCCACCGCGGTCCCTAGTCCGCGCATTTACCATTTTAAATAATTTACGGTTTATTTTCCCAGAACAATTCCAATAAATTTAAAATAATTTATTTTATCTCCGTTCCCTCAGCGGAATGACGCGCACTTGACGTTAAACTTACGAGGGAAAACTCCGATTTGACAGACGTTACACGCCTGTACTCTGCAGCCGGAGGTTTTTAAATCCTACGTCATTGCAAATTCTTTAACATGTAATTTTTGACGCTGTTTATCGCGACTTTTTATTCTAGTCTTGAAAATTACTTCTTTTTCTCTTTTGCGATTGGATAGATTATTTTCTCGCCGTTACAAAAACGTGTCTTATTTTATTGACACCCTTGGAATTGTGTAAACGAAAGGGAATGGGCGTGGAGGTAGACTGGCTCTAAGTTAGCGCTCCTGTTTCTCATTCCATAACAGTATTCTGCATCGAAAATATGGTACCCGTTATGAGTTACTTGCTTAAGTTTTACAGTGTTAATACATAATGAGATTGTCTCGTCCTTCCGCATATTTCATGCTCAAACTGCTGTTCGAATTTCGATTAAATTTGTTACTTGTGGCTTACTTTAACTCTGTAGTACACATTGCTGTGCTTCATATCTATGTGATATTACCCATCCTTTGCCAGCATCTGAAGTGGAAGTTTTGTAATTTCTGCGGCAATCGGTTATTGGTCAGAAAAAACGGATATGATTACGTTCTAAGTAACCATCTCTGTAACTAAATGGAGGAGAATCTTTCTCCAGAATGAGCTGACTTGCGGTTAGTCAAGAAATTCCCCACCTTTTTTGAATCACATATGTTCATTATTCATTTCAGAATAGCACGTGGCTGGTCTCTATCTTAATTCTTATAAATCTAGCCCGCATTTCTGTACTTTTTTTCTCTCCAAGATCCGTTTTCATGTGCCTAAACAAAACAGAAGTAATCAGAGAAATCCTGTCCCTGTACCACTTTAACACAAATTTCACATTGACTGGTATGGATTCGATCCTGGACCTCTGGTCGAATAGTGGATGTCCAAACTCTACTTTCCACGTTACCTCCTCACTTCACCCGTAGGAATAATGGGACACCAACTTAGAGTAAGCCACGATTGCTTCATTTTTTTCAATGCTGTGCGAACAGGTAACCGCAGAAAATGATTAAGGTTTTCTAAAAACTGAACAAGTAAATACATTACCTTATAAACAACCCCAAATTACAGGTAGGTTGGTGTTTCTCAACCGGTGGTCCCCGTCACACGCCTTGCTCGGGCTAACATCAGCGTAAGCCCTTTATCAGAGTTTTTCAATTGGAAAGGAATGTTCCTTTGAATCTAGCGACCCTCTTTTATTTTTTTGTGTTAAATCCTTTTTTATTTCCCATTTGTCGTAATGTTTCACTGTGCCATCGTCCGAGTAGTAAGGTCGAGGCCACAGTGTTTTGGGGAATAGGAGGTGGATTACTGCCTGCTATATGTCTTAAGACGGATGTGTCTGACATTGATTCAGGCTCCCTCATGCATGATCTTAATCTCGAATGCTTATTGTGGGCGATAATGATGTCTCATCTCTTTATCACAATATAAACGCGACAGTTTTTTTTTAAGTAGTTCATTTTCAGACCATACGCTACCCCAAACTACGGCGCCGTCATGTTAGACTGCATTCGAAAATGTGACGTGTGACGCATTCCGTGGAATATAAAAGGCGTATTCTCAGCATATCATAAGCATTATTCTCTTGCCGTCTGGAGTAAAATAAAAGTCTTTACACCCCAAAAAACGAAAGAAATGTGGTGCCTGTAGTTGGTGCAGCATAATAATAAGCTTATTTTCTTCTCCTTTGCGCGAGTTACATATTTCAGATCACGCACTACTCCAGTCCCAGGGCATCCAATGTGAATTTTATTACGTGTCCCTCTGTGGGCAATAATAGCAACTATCAGCTTCATTCTACAGAATTTTTGTCTCGTATTTTCCTTGGCGTTTCCTTCTCTTCATCTCAGTTGTAGCGAGTTCTCAGGCGTGCTGACGGAATTTTGTATGCATGTGCGGTAAAGCAAGTGCTTGTATTTATATCATGTGCGAAATTTATAGTGGGAGATTTAATATCTTTTAAGGAATGGTAAGCATACAGATCCTTTACAAAACATTACAAGGTTGAGAACTTCTGTTACTTTAAATATCGTAATATTTCTCTGTTATATAAAGTGCGTTAAATGAGCATATAAATTAAACAATTCCAATTAAAACCTTCTGTTAGAAAATGTGACTAATTTTGCTTTGGTCGAAGAGACATTGTAAAATTTTGGTGCCAGATAATTTTTCGCGATCTGGGCGAGTAGGAGATTCGTGTAGATTAAGTAGAACCTTGCATCCACCGCAAGAGCCAAACTTCTTGCATCCTAATAACACAAGAGACGAAATATTCGCCACCTGTTCATTTTAATACATAGGACTGCAACTGACCGCGAAACAAAGATTTTGCTTTCTGTAACACAACCATGTTTGTATTAAACTAATGGGTACAGGGTACAACATGAATAAAACAAAAATATTATTTTAGTGTTCATATGGTTCGCTGCCCGAAATGAGTACATATGTACTTCAGTCAGTGACCAGGAATTTTGAAAGACTCAAACGCTGTCGTAGAATGCCTAGGTACCGCGACACAGTTGTTAGATGAGATTTGTCGACTCCTGTCTTGATGTAAAGATGCAATAATAGTTTGGCCTTTAAACACAACGTGAAGCAGACGGTGGAGAATTTAAAGCAGCCAAAGCAGCAGGAAGCAGCCGACGTCTATGGGTTTTATTCAGTTATACTGACGTACACGTATTGGGCAAGTTTGTTCTTGGCGAATTTTTATTTTAGAGTTTTCATGATATTCGTTTATTTTAGGTATGGTTTAATATTTTACATTTATTAGCGTCTGCAAATTCGGCTGAAACTTCGTCGCAGAAATTCCTTGTTATTTATTGCGCACTGGCTAATGTGCGTGTAATATTTATAAGTCTATATTTTGCAGACAGGCTACATTTATGTGTTTTTTACGATTCTTGGAAGAAAGATCATTATCTGCTTAGTATTTGTTATGTAGACACAAAGAACATTATTGTGTTATGTTGTTATAAAGATCATTTTTATGTAGACACAACATTTTTTATGCAGACACAAAGCGCACTATGTGATCAGTATTTCGTATGTAGAAACAAAGAACATTGTCTGGTGAATGTTTGTTATGTAGACACAAAGAGCATTACATGGTCAGTATTTATTATGTAGGCAGACTGTAAGCGCCTTCCAGGTTTCAGTTAATTAATCTTGATTCTTTGGCTCTCTCTGTGAAGCCGGAAACTTCCAAATTAATTATTCTAGCTATCATTGAAATCATTGTACAGTGATACCTCGGCTAACGAGTGACCCTGCTAACGAAGATGTTTTTCGCTGTATTTCGGACTCGGCTTAAGAATATGGAATCGGCTAACGAATGTTTTAGTGGATGCGCGCGCTAACATAAAGCAGCAAACATGAACGGTCGGGCCATTCCAGGAGCTTATCTTTTTCGTCTGTATGTGTGTTTCGGCTAACGAATGTGATTCCGGAACGAATTATCTTCGTTGGCCGAGGTATCACTGTATTTGGCGTGTACTGTCCCTACATGCAGAAACACATACTCTCACGGCTGACAAATTACTTGTTGATTATTGACTCATATGACTGGCGCCATGGAACTACTAATAGACGCTTAATAATAATAATAAGAATGAGTAAGCATCTTGGCAGAATGTTGTTATGCAAACAATAGACTGCTGGATCACGACTTCCACCATGCACTGCAAGAAAGACAATGATGCTGTGTAGTACGATATTCAGTTGGTGATCTCACACACTCGTAAAGCGTTATTACGTGAAGGCAGTGACATTTTATTGGTACTGAATGTAGGTACGAGTACCAGGGGTTTGAACGCCTGTAATGATGCGCAACAGGGATACACAAACTGTTGTGCACTCTGTGACTGTTGGCCTCTTCTCTTCCTGGAGTCACATATATGGGCATTTTCTATCGTTTCGTTTTTGTTAACCCTTCATTGTCGTCCTCGGTGCACTGTACGGACCTTCGACTCTTTGCATGCTGCTGGCCTCGGTGCGCGGTAAGGTCATAGATGCATTTAAGACTACAGATAATTTTACCCACTTTCGCTTTGGTCAGGATTTCTAATTTAAACTCCACTGCAATTGAAGTGTTAAACAAACATACCCTATCAGAATGTGGTTGTTGAAATGATAGGCTTTTATGTGTACGAGATGAACATTCATTTTCCATAAAAGGGAGTGTCTTGACAAACTGTGAACTTCTGAAGATACACCCGTCTGAAGAGAAGGTGATATTTTCCTTTTCGAGCCGTTTTGTGTTATCTTAACATTAGAACAATTTTTACGTACCTGATTATTTATTATTTAAAATGGCTGTACACATAAGAAAAATGTGCGATGTGTTGTAATCACTGTCTGGTGGCGTGTCGCAGTAAAATGACTACATTCCTTATTGCACCCTGTAAATATTTTGTGGTGAGTGCATACATTTCTTTCTGTGCTGTGCTTTATATTGTCTGTCGTGGGAGGGTTAGTATTGAACACTTTATATTGTCTGTCGTGGGAGGGTTAGTATTGAACACTTTATATTGTCTGTCGTGGGAGGGTTAGTATTGAACACTTTATATT
>Ga0123354_10014660_pt1 | contig 12214 bp, 12 predicted proteins | sample TergutLab28metaG_2_FD_97872 | JGI IMG/M metagenome (GOLD analysis project Ga0123354, IMG submission 97872) | Labiotermes labralis P4 segment gut microbial communities from Petit-Saut dam, French Guiana - Lab288 P4 | ecosystem: Host-associated > Arthropoda: Insects > Digestive system > Gut ... | reverse complement strand
TTTTCTTTTATCTTTGGGGTTTTGTTTGAAGGGGGGAGGGGAAAGGGGGGGGGAGGAACGGGAATGGGGGTTTGGAATAAGAAAAAAAAGGGGGAAAAAGGGAAGGTTAATGTTTTTTTTTTTTTTTTAGTTTCACTTCATGTTAGGTTACGAATAGACAAGAGTGGTATATACAGGGACAATGTTTCGTCTTGCAACTATTGTTTGTAGATTCCCGCCGCTGTTACACTGGCCTGCCTAGGTTGGTGGCTGAGTGGGTTACGAGCCGACCGGAAGTGACAGAGCAATAATTGTCAGATAAATAATGCCCTCTACTAGGGTACGTGGGGACCGCGGTAGCACAGTGGTTAAGGTGCTGTGTTACACATCGGAAAGTCGCTGGTTCGATCCAAGCTGGTGTCAGTGGATTTTTCATTGACATAAAGTCCTTCCGATCGCACTATGACCTTGGGGTCGACTCATCCTCTAACAGAAATAAGTACTAGGAGCATTTCCTGGGGGTAAAGGCGGCCGGTGCGTAAGGCTGACAACCTACAACCATCCTGTGCTGTTGTCACAAAATCTGGGAGCCTTAACTTCCTGGAACCCTCTGGGCCTGTCCAGGCCTCTAGTGGGACTGCTTTACCTTTTTACTAGGGTACATAGTTTAAGCAGCATGTGAGAGTGTGGTTTGGATTCATCTGATGTGCCACCCCAGGAGGGTACTTGGCAAGTTCTTATGAACGTAGTAGGAGTCTTTAGAGGAAGGCAAGGAAATCTGTTGAGTATCTGAGCAGTTAGTTGCTAATAAAGAACTGCATGCAGTGAATTTAGGTGGATGGTTAATTGGATAGTATCATCATCTTGTCGCTTGCAAGAAGTTCACAAAATTCAGCCCTGAACTTGATCATCCATATACCTTTAGTCCATTTTTATTAATGCTCCTAGTAAACCGAACCCTCAGGTCCCATTGGCAGGGTAAATCTGCCCCTCTTTTCTGGCCATAGCATTAATTGACCTCAGTTCTTGCAGCCTTCCAGTATGGACACTTTTCGTCATCCTAGTTACTTTGGGAACTACCTGAAACAAAGTTGGTTGACTTGAAGATTGACACGGCACATTCCTCTGACACATTCAACAGACTTCCTATCCTACATGGTGTAGTAATAACCCAGAAGTCCAGATTTTAGACTTGCCTATATTTTTTATTAGAGATATAGTTCCTCTGCGCTTAGTGTTGGACACTCTAGTACAGTCCACCTCAAACTGTGTGTTGCAACACACTGATGTGTTGTGAGCACTTGGTAGGTGTATCGCAAAACTTGATCATCCACATTGGGATTAATTAGATAAATACTAAAACTATCATGGCACTGTTGATCACTGAATGGCGTAACCCCAAACTCTTTATTTGGAGGATGCAGGAGAAATTATTGGATCATGTATGCAAGGATTATGTGCAGTCGGAGCACCACAGAGTGCCAAAAGCCGCATCATTTATTTGTTTTTATGTCACTGAAACTGCAGTTCCCGTGAAGGTGTGTTGCTGGATAACTGTTTTTGAGAATGACCCTCTTGGATTTATGCTTATTCATTTTTATTTGATTAAAATTTTAGTATTCCCATGAATGTGTATGGCATATGTGCATGTCATTATTGAAGTTTGTCATGGCAGAAAAGAGGTTGAGAACCTCTGCTCTTTCCCTCCCTCTTCGTGATGTAGTAAAATGTAGTGAATATTGTTTAAACTCTAAATTCTGGAAAAACTGGCTTATAACAATACTCATTAGTGTTTGTAATTGAGTGGGAAAAAGAAAGCTCATAAAAGAACTATCAATTTGCGATTGCCAATAATTTTAAAAGTGCAGGTAGAGCTGATAACCAAGGGTGTACCAATTGTAACTCAACTCAGTTGTTAGTAATATACAAAAATGCTATATAACCATAAAGTATTCATGGGTCAAGTGATGTACAGGGTGGAGCAGACGAAATGCATGTTTTTCAAATGGCTAGTACTCGGCAAGGGTGAGGTTGATGATGTTGGGCATGAGCCGACGGACAGCTCAGACAATGCAGTTTCAGTAGCCATGGCGCATTGGAACGTAGAGCATTGTGTGTTTGCCATCGAGCAGTTTTTTTTAGAAATAGTGATTCTGTAGTTACTGTCCGTCTTCTCTGTCGAAAGTTCAATGTTGAGCATCAAGGTGCAATTCCAGATCGAAACACTATACTCCGATGGGTTGAAGCATTTATTTACTTCAACCCATCTGCGTTCCAATGCGCCATGGCTACTGAAACTGCATTGTCTGAGCTGTCCGCCAGCTCACGCCCAACGTCATCAACCCCACCCTTGCCGAGTACTAGCCATTTGAAAAACATGCGTTTCCTCTGCTCCACCCTGTATATTCTAAAGTGACTCAAGATACGAAATCTAATAGCAGAGGAACACTAAAGTAGATTTGTTAAGAATAATAATCGTTACTAATATTGCTCATCTAATGATGACCAGTGTCGGATTCAGAGATTCATTGGTGTCAAAGAAAAACACCTAACTACATCTGTATATCAGGCCTTTGTAAAAGGAAACTGTAAATTCGTTGTGACAGATGTACAGACATATGATGACCAACATTTGTCATAAAGATCCTGTGTGCCAGAAGGTATTGTTGTACTTGTAGTATTGCCCAATAATAAGAATGACATAATCATGAATACTAGTAAATGGACCCAACACAATAATAACACAATAATATGGAAGGCACTGAATACAAATGAGACAGGCAGTGTACATATAACGAAACTTTGAGGCGCATTCATGCAACTATTGTTGCAGTGGAAGAGCACTAAGTATTACATATTCTTAGTGTGTGTTTGTAGACTCAGGTATCCAGCATGCAATGCGCATGTGCTGTTTTATGTTGTCAACTGTGTCTTGTTCAGCTGTACATTATTTTTCCACATTATCTAATAAACGGCACAATTTAAAATAAAAATTAAACAAATTGTGTGTCTTAATTTTTTTCTACAAATTTTTTTCTGAAGAATTTCTCATTCTGTGAAGAACTGAGCAAGATATGATCAAATATGTATATTGGTCTTCAAGTAAAGTACCTGTTATGTGTGTCAGATTTTAATGACACTTGAATTATACTGACAGATTTTTTAAAAATACTCAAATATCAAATTTCATGAAAATGTGTCCAATGGGAGCCAAGTTGTTCCATGTGGATGGACAGACAGGCATGACAAAGCTAATGGTCACTTCTTGTAAATGCCCCTAAAAAGGGGGGTGGATATTAAGTGCAGAAATGACTACATGACGTTAGAAATTTCATGGTGATTATCTCTGTCTGTAAAGTCCAGTGTACACATTGCTGGATCTGGTATTATGTGGCATTATCATGACATGTCATATGAAAAACAGCATTATGTGTGCACTTCTGGCATTCATAATGAAGATATGCCTATGACTGAAAAATTTTGTTCATGTTTGTTCTTTTGACATGAATTGAGACTTAATATAAATTGTAACTTAGTTAAAGAAGGAGCATTATGATTTTTGAAGTTTGTATAGTGTGTTGATATAGTGACTAAACTATGGGTTGTGTGATCAGGAATTTGAAGTCTGGCCTGGGGCAAGAGATTTTTCTCTTCACCAAATTGTCCAGGCCAGCTCTGGGGCTAACCCAACCTGGTATTCAGTGGTTGTTGGGGGTTTTTTAACTTGAGGGGGGGGGGGGTAAAGCAGCCTAGGCGTGATGTTGACCACTGACCTACATCTAGCATGCACGCGCACACACAAACACACACACACACACACACACACACACACACATGGATGCATGTGTGAATGATTAATGCCTCCATTTCTTGCCATATTAGTTCCTTCTTGGGGAGTAAACACGAACTGTTGCACAAGTGCTGATGTACAAAACATTTGCACCCTAGTACATAATCGCATGTTTGAAAAGTACTTTGACTAAAATTACTTTATTTGCTGCATTATCATAGTAGCCACTACAATTGGTGTCCTTCAATTTATGATCACATTTCACAGCAGAATAATAAGTTTTTGAATTTATGTTGAAGGTATATTCCATAAATTTATATACACTAGAGTCTTAATTATCGAACCTGAAGGGAACTAAGGACAATCAGATAATCAGAATTGCTGAATAATTGAATAATACACAAGACTAATTAAAAAAATGGGGGTAAATATTAATCAATATATAACTCATTTTAGTATTAAGGTATGAAGGAAATACAGTAAGGCATAACATAAAAAATACCTCAGACTAAATTAATACTTATGGTAATGTAAAATTGTGAATGAAAGGTTATGATATGAAGAAATGAGTAATGGGTATTTGTTTCTGACCCACCTTCTCTTTGCTGCAAGGTCACACCAGAGTCTGAACAGTAGTACATCTGTAAAAGTTATGTCTTTTTGTTGTTCATCACAAGCAAATGTGATCTCCTGTCATTCACTTCCCGGCTGTGACTCACTCTGTCAGCTTTCTTTGCAGCTTTAGTATGTCTTCTGAGCAGTCATTGCAACAAACACAACTCACAGGATCTGCTGTGTTGTTGTCAGTCAGCTGTTGTTCTTCCTCTGGTTTATCCATTATTGTAGATCATTATTCACACTTCCACAGCCCAGTATCTTGAGTAAAGGAATAAGATATGTGCAGTTTTCTTCCTCTGTTTCCTCTCTTGGTTTATCTTAAATTTTCTTATTTTCCAGCTAACTGTCACCATGATCATGCCAGTGCTTTTATTCACTTTTTTGCCAAGCTTGGGCTGTCCAGTAAACATCTTTTAAGTTTATTTTCTTCTGATTCCCTAATGTTTCCCAACTTTCATCAGTGACTTCTGTGATGGTAGAAGTCTACACCAGCATTTTTGGTGCACTGACATAATTGCTAAAAGTGACTGTTGGCTTTGTATTGTCTGTCTGTCCACATGGAACAACATGGCTGCCATTTTCGAAAATCTGTTAAGAAAATTCATGTTTCATTAAAATACGGCAGCAGTAACAGATTCTTTACATGAAGACCTACATACGTTTATGATAATATCTCGCTGAATTCTTCTTAGAATGAGAAATGTTTCAGACAAAAGTTGTATAGAAAATCAAAATACACATTTTATGTTGAACATCTTTTTTCCAAAAATTTTCCTTTTAATGAGATAATGTTTAAAAATGTGGTAGAGCCTGACAGGCTACAGGTTACACTTAAATGCAGCATAGAAAAGATGTGATTTGCATGTCAGATAACTAAGACAAGAATACACCCACAGACACTTGTGATATTTAATACTTATTGTTTCGTAATTATTACTTAATTCTGTCTGATCTCATAGAATGTTTTACAGCAACACCTACAAAAACTGAGAAACTGCGCAACTACTTATCGGTCACTGTGATCTGTTTAGCCAAATTGTAAATCTGAAGAAGGCCAAGAGCAAACAAACTTTTCTTTTTGTTTCTGTGCTGTATCAGGCACTTTACATGAGACCTACACACATTTTATTGTTACTAGTGACATAAATGTACCACAAAAGCATTGTGGAACATTGGATACTTCTGTGTAGTTGACAGTGACATGTAACTCAACATCATATGCAAAATGCATTATTGTGTTTCCACTGCACCAATGGTTATGCAAATGCATCTTAATGTTAGGTTATATGTACATTACCTCCCTTGTGTCTTTATTGTTTCACTGGCACTGTAGTCTTTAGATTGACACATTGAGATGACATTTGATGGTGGAAATACCAGTCTTATTTTCCCATTCTTTAGTTCTTTATCATTGGGATTTGATGCACAGTATCGGTGGTTAGAATTCCCCTCTTTTCTTTGTTTTTTTCATTGTAAACAACTTTCTGCTGAAGGGATGTATTCAGTAAAAACCTGCTTCAAAAACTTTGAGTCCATTTCTTCTTTGGCTAGTGTATCATATTGGAAGTGCTCTTAGAGCTGCATTTTCATGGGCATAAAGTTTTTTGATTTTCCAATAAAAGCAAGCTTTAGTTTGAGACATTACAACAGGTTACTTCTAAGCATCTACGGAAGTGACGAACTGCCTTCAGTACAGCACTGGAAGTTGTTTTGTATGTCCTGTTTAAGGTTGTGGGGAGTGGTCTGCACTGAAGGAGTCATGCCTCATGGCAGGAGAGGCTGTCTCTAGGACATCTCTCACTTTAGCATTCCAGAGGAAACAGGACTTGGAGTGGCGGAAGTTAAGGGAACATCTTCACTTACAGCTGCTGCAGGATATTGGCAGGTCTGCAGAAATTTCTGCTTCTTCTTTATAACCTTACGTGGATCAGTGGAATAAGAATAAAGAATATGAATAAGAATATGCAAGGTGCATTGTTTGTGTTGGAAGGTGGAGGTGAAGTGGAGATTAAAATGTTAGTTATGTTAAAATAATGTCACATTTATACAATGGTATCAGATATGTATTTAAATAAAGGTTGGATTATACTGTGTGTCTGTTTGTTTGGATAGATATACTTGCACAGTTCATCATATCAGTGATGAGTTCTAGGTGGTAAAGAATGGAAGGTAGCCCACAGGCATTATCGCTGCTAGATTCCATTATAAGTGGTACAGATGTGGATGACAGTGTTGTAAAAATGTGACATGATTAATTATTATGACATTTCAAGTCAAATTTGTGATTTTAATTGAGACAGTTCATATGGTTTTTAGTGTGTGTTACAAGACCAGTTCAGTGTTGGTATCACTAGTGTGAATTTCTATGCTGAATTGTCAAATTTATGATGAAAACTGCATAATTTGTAGTTGTGTTTTTATGGCAGTACAGCCATGTTTTGTTTTAGTAGCATACTACCTATGCATGGACTTATTTGCATGTGTAATCTGTTTTTGAGCACCAGTGTTTTGAAACACATAAACCCTTAGAACCAGGAGAGCTCACTGGGTATAGTGACTTGGTGACAGAGTGGCCAACTAAGGAATTACAATTTGCGTGATTTCAGGCTTCTGCCACAAAATAGATGAGAACTGCACTCTTCTGGGTTATTATGGAGCAAGTAGTGGTAATTCCTTACCGACATTAGGGGGCAACTTATTGGTCACATCATCAAGGGGCAAAAATGTGACAAGAAAGCTGGGGGGGGTTTCTGCAGGGTTTATGTAGGGAAGAGTGTGGACGGTGATAAGTTCTCAGTAGTGTGGAACCAGCCAATAGGGTCGATGTAGGTGGCAGGAAGGAAGGGAAATGTAGTTGTCCATGCTACTTTGAAGCGCGATGTTTTGGGAGTGGAAATGTCTATAACAAGTGCAGAAGAAAGAAAAATGAAGGAAAATAACTATATGAGCAAAGTGAGAGAAGGAAAAAGAAACGATAGTAAACTATGTAGTTGATAAATAAATACAAAACAAAAACAGTAGGATGGGAGAAAAGTCTTAGCTTAGTGCTATTCTGCGGTGAACAACCAAGTGCAAAGCCGGTGCACAAAATGAACACAAGTGTGTTAAATAACGGACTTTAACAGCCAAAAGAAGATGGAGATTAGAAGACTAGAACAGTGGACCAGTGAATAAAAGTTAAATAGGAGGGAGGGAGAAATTTTAGTAAAACTGAGTACTACATTGAAATGAAGCGGTTCACAAAGACAGATCAGACAGTATAGGAGGGACAAACAAGGAAACCTACATGAAATAACAGAAAACAAAGAAAAACAAGGCAAAAGAAGACAAAATTGGTAAAAAAAATTAAAAGAAAATGGAGGAAAGGTGGAGAAACAAACCAAAAGTAGGAATAGAAGGAAACTGGAGAAGGAACAGTAAGGAAAGCAGTCACTGGATAAAGGTGAGGAAAGCTGCTTGACCCAGGAGGGAAGAAGGGGGTGGAGGTGTAAGCAGATCCAGTATAGACTGTACCAATGAGCGGCGTTAGGGAATGGAATTGCCATTACCGCGTGGGAGTGGAGGACAGCGATTTGAGCCCTTAAAAGGGCTGTGAGCTAATCACCACTACTGAGGGAGCCATCTACTATTTCTAAGGAGATGAAAGAGAGGTTTTCATAACCCACTTAAAGTCAGGCTATCCCCCCTGTTAATATTGTTAGGGTGGAGCTCCAACTCCACTGCCTCCCTAATAAGTTGTTCCATATAGCCGGGTACAGTAGAGAGGATACGAGTGTCTTGGAGTTTAATGACATGGTTGTGGTTGAAAGTGTGTTCCACCACCACCAATTTGTTTGGTTGTCCAAGCTGTATGTGTTGGTGGTGCTGCTTTGTTCTGGTCTCTGTAGATTGACCGGGCTGTCCGATGTATACCTGGCCGCGCTCACAGGGTATGCTGTCTTGCAGCTCCATTCCAGGCGCCTTGACCAGGATGCTTACAAAGCCTGTCCCCTAACCCCACACTTTATATTGTTGGTAGCGTGGGGGCCTGAAGTGTCGAAGGGCGCTGTCTGACTGAATGCTGCAGCCTGCAAGTCTCAGTGGAGACATACCTCGCTCAGAAAGACCCTTTGAAGTGCATCCACTGCCAGCACTTTGGCCATATGCAGCGCAACTGTGGATATGTGTCCCCTGTGTGTTGCTTCTGGTGAGTATCACATTTCCGGGATGTGCTGTACCCCAAAGCAGCAGGTTACATGCTGCAGCAGTGGGGGAAATCAAACAGCCAACTACCAGGGCTGTGTGAAGTGGAAGGATGCCAAGGCAGCGCTTGCAAAGCATGTGCCTGTTGATCACAGCAAGGGGAGCAGCGCACGCAGCTATCCTGCCATGCCAGATGAATTGAGTGGGGCCCTTCGCGGAGCATGCGAGCCTGGGACCTGGTCGGAACCACATCGTTGTGTGGGAGCCACGTTAAGATTATTCCGTAACTGATAATACTCCTCTTCCGGCCTGGTCAGAGTCAAGTGACCAGCTCCAGGAATACTGACAAGACTACAAAATCAGTGCCCAATGTCATGGAAGCCTCTGAACAGGCCTTGATGACTAAGTCTAAGTGACTAAACTGTGAAGCATACAAAGTCATTGAAACCCATAGACCTGGTGATGCCACCCCAACCCACCCATCGAGGAGATCTCCGATCTTCTTGACATTTTTCCACTTGACTCGTGTAAGGAGCTCATTTGTAGAATCGTCGCGTCCATCCCCTCCCTCCCTTCCGGGCCAGGGGGCTCATGGGCTGTCCTCAAAACTGCTGTTCTCTTCGTGGCAGGATATGGCAGTGCGGCTTAGATGGACAAACTGCATTAGAGCCTTGTTGTTGACCTGCTGGAACACTGATGGTGTCCATGGTAGGAAGCTGGAACTGGATCATTTCTTCACGCAACACCATGTTGACATTTGTCTCTTAAATGAGACACACCTCAGACCAGGAGAAGTCTGTCAGTTTGCAAACTATATTGGCCACCGTGCAAACTGGTTAACAGAGGGAGGCAGAACAGCTGTACTATGCTGTAGCACTCTGTACCTATGAAGGGTCTGAGGCATGTTGAGGCAACTGTCATACTGGCCAACGGGCCATTGAGAATCCTGGCTGTCTACCTCTTGCCTTCCTGGCCCCAAATTGACTTGGACCTGTTTGCCTGCCTTGGTGGTGGTGTTCCAGTTCTGATGGCGGGAGACCTTAATGCCAAGCACAAGGACTGGAATTCTAGGCTGATAACAAGGGGCAGGCTTGGGTGCAATTACACCAGTGAAAATTCCTGTTTGATTTATGGGTCGGACACACCAACCACGCTACCATACAACTCCTCTACCACCCCAGATGTCCTAGACATCGTATTCACAAAAACTTAGTGACCAAAATGTATCTGACCACGTGCTCCGCATTGGGCTGAGGTCACTTATTTGATCAACACATGATGCCATGACTGCAGTGTATCTGACCACGTGCTCCGCACTGGTCTGAGGTTACTTATTTGATCAACACATGGTGCTGATCATCCTTCTCAATCTACTGGATCACCCCAATTTCAGATGGACTGGGCCAAATTCCAGGTCTGTCTGGAGGATGGACTTCTGTCCAACACAAACCTGCCGAATGAGGTGGCAGTCAACAAGTGTGTCAAGAAACTGTCCAGTGCTATTTTGAAGGTGTTGGCAGAGTCCACTCCCAAGAATCACACGTGATGTCCTGTGTCCCCCAGTACCAAGTCATATTCAGGATGAAATATGCCTGAACAACCTGCTAAGAAAGCAGTAGAAAATCACTAGGGGACCGACTGAAAGTTTAGGTCAACTGCCTGCAGAGGTCGATGACCAACCAGCTGAACGAGTGGAGAAATGACAATTGGAGCTTCTTGTTGGAAAGCCCTGATTTGGAGGACAGTCACACTGGAAGCTGAGTAGACGGTTGATTAGAGTTGCTACTCCCTCAACCCCCTGGTCACATTGGGGTAACTGCTCTTTTGAACTCCTCGAGAAAAACCCTGGATGCTAGTGTGGAGGCTTGGTGTCAGCCGGTGAACAACCAGTCAGAACCGTCAGTCATTGAGATGGTTGATGAGGCAACATGAGCATACACCTTTGCTTCTGCAAGCGAGCCTGATTTAACCAACCCCTCGGTGGTTCAAGATGCCATCCGGGTTCTCAAGTTCGGCAAGACACCAGACCCAAACAGTATTTCAAATAGGCCCGTGAAGCATCTTCCACAGAGTTGTCATGTCCCTCCTTGTCAAGGTACTTATCACAATTCTTCGAATACAGTACTTCCCACCACCATGGAAGAAACAAACCCACTTGATCTCCATCCTGAAACCAGGTAGGACCCACTGCAGTCCTTGTTTTATTGACCCTTAAGTCTGTTAGACACGATTGGCAAGGTGTTTCAAATATCCTACTCACTAGAATCCTAAGCGAAGTAAGCGGGTGTGGGCTTCTGCACAATGAGCAGTTTGGGTTCAAACCCAAACACAGCATTGTGGTACAACTAGACCACCTTGTTGAAAGGGTGTCCATGAACTTTGGTGAGAGGAGGCTAACAGGATTTCTTTCCTGGACACTGTACAGGTGATGGTCTCCTCCACAAGCTAACAGTCCTTAATTTCCCCTTGTATCTTATAAAAATCATTTCTTCATACGTGTATGGTCAGGCATTCGAAGTGTTCTTCCAATTAGCCACATCCACTCATCGTGGCATGTGGGCTGGCGTGGCTCAGGATGGAATAATTTCCCCCATGCTCTCCAGTGTATATCAACATGCCTTTGCCATCCCACCATGTCACGTTGGCTCTCTACGTGGATGACACGACTTTCATAGCCACGTCCCGCCAGCCAGCGCTGCTTGCCGTCTACCTGGAGTCATATCTCAGCGACCTAGAGCAGTGGCTGAGAGAACAGAGGATCACTATTAGTGTCATGAAGAGTACCGCAATGCTCTTCACAAAAATTGGTAGGTGCATTCTGAAACCCCGACCAGTTCAGCTCTTCAGAGAGCTAATCCATTGGGTCAATACTGCCCTTTATCTAGGGGTGACTATTGATGCACAGCTGACCTGGTTGACTGATACCGATTAAGTGAGAAATAAATCGGCTTAGAGACAGGGAGGGGGTGTGCTGCTGACCACTCACCTCCTTCTAGTGCTGCGGTCATGGAAGAGTAGAGCTATACCTCTACCCACCCTTTGGGCCACACCAGGCCTGTAACGGGATCACTTTAGAATGTTGGGTCCTGTCCTGAACAGGAGGAGTGTTCCATCAGGAATGGAGTCCTGCTGTATAAGCAACTCATCTATCCAATGATGTACTATGCGTGCCCCATCTGGAGGTCTGCCACTTGCACCCATATCAGGAAACTGCATGTTCTTCAATACAAGTGCCTTTGCATTGCTACCAATGTACCTTGGTACACTGGTAACAGGTAAATTCACGAGGATTTGGGAGTTCCATTCTTTGCTGATCACATCAGGTCTCTTACTGAGAGATTTGACTCTAAAATTAGCGGGTGTGGAGAATTCCTTAGTTAGCACCTCAGCAGGTACCTACACTGACTGAGGGTTGACCCAGGTCTACCAAGCATCCCTAGGGATACCGGGATTGATAGACATGTTGGTACTACCTGACTAAAGGTGGCTATATCGACATAAAGAATCCTGCCCAGCTGGCACTTTTCGACTACCATGACTGAGTTTTTTTTTTTTTTTTTTTGGGGGGGGGGGGTCTTTTTTCCCCCTTTTTGGGGTTAATATACGGGGTTAAAACAAATTTGGGGGGACAGCCCGCACTGTCCT
>Ga0123354_10014659_pt1 | contig 12214 bp, 7 predicted proteins | sample TergutLab28metaG_2_FD_97872 | JGI IMG/M metagenome (GOLD analysis project Ga0123354, IMG submission 97872) | Labiotermes labralis P4 segment gut microbial communities from Petit-Saut dam, French Guiana - Lab288 P4 | ecosystem: Host-associated > Arthropoda: Insects > Digestive system > Gut ... | reverse complement strand
TCTTATGTTTGTAGAGAATTATTTATATATTATATTTATAGGCTAAGTGTACATGTACATATAATTCTCTACAAACATAAGATGATACAGTAGATCCAACTATATTAACCTAGACATAGCATACAATAGCAGAACCCATGCACCCACACCACCCATCCTACATAACACATGTGAGATCTCGCACCCACTTCACCTCTTACCTCCCCACTGTATAAAATCCACATAACTCCGCCAATCCACAAAAGATCATCCACCTGTTCAGTACCATTAAACAGAGGTGGTTACCACAGTACCTGTACTAAAATGTCAAACTACTCTTCTTGTACATAGCAAAACAAGCATTCTTTGTGACTGAAGCCACTAAACTAATCTCACACTCATATCTCAATGGATGGCAATAAAACTCATGCTGCAATGGAGGAAACCATTCAAGCAGCTGAGATAACAATTCTGACTATAAAGCATGTGACAGTTGCAACAGCACACAACAAAGTTAGCATACATGGTATTTCCACAACTGTTCTAAAGAAGTTATCTGGAACACAAGAAGAATGCCTCCTCCAACACAAAATTACCTTATGGACTTTCTGTGTGGCACAAACGTTTCCCACAAACACTTACGACCACAAATTGCAATTTGAATTACTCTGCACATTAATATAGTATATATTTGATTGCAAATGGGCTGTCTGTCACCTGGTGGCAGTGGCTATTATGCATGTACATAAATATGAAATAAAGATAACATAAATATGAAGTAAGGATCTAAGAGATTTAAGTCAGGAGGGCTACATGAGAAGCACGCAGTAGCGACTTGGAGTCTGGGGAACATCTTGGCAGTCGCTTATAGACACAGGGAAACCGAGAAAACCCTGTGCCGAAGTGGCCGGTCGCAGGAGCTTCCGGATACTGACTTCTAGCCAGCAATCCGGCAACTAAAGTATTAATGTCATAAGGAATACTGAATGCCTAACCTACATGGACTGTACATGACTCAGTAGTTACAAATGTGAGCGCACAAACTCCTCGCCCCTCCCCGGACTATGTATCGAAGTTTTAATCACTAACAATACAGCAATAAGTGGCTGCATTAAATAAAAAGGCCTCTGTTCTTGCATTACATATTCATGACCAAACATTCATGGACTTAACAACTTTTTGTCATATTTAATAAACAAACATCAGACTTTAATTCTCCACGGCTTCATACAACCCATGATACAGGTGCCCCTGTCACCATGGCATGGCACGTCCACAGGTTGTGGATCGAGGAACAGCCTCCAATTTGGAAGGTAAAAAAAGGTAAATCAGTCCCACTACAGGCCCGAGGTGCCCAGAGGGTTCCAGGAAGATAAGGTTCCCAGATTACATGACAATGACCCAGGATGGTGGTAAGGTTGTCAGCCTTATGCACCGGCCGCTTTTTACCCCCCAGGAAATGCTCCTGGTACTCATTTCTGCTAGAGGCTGAATCGATCCCAGGGCCATAGCGCGATCGGAAGGATTATGTCAATGAAAAATTCCAATGACACCATCTGGAATCGAACTAGCGACTTTCCAATTTGTAGCACAGCGCCTTAACCACTGTGACACCGCGGTACCATCCAATATGGAAGGTAGCTGTAAATATATTGAATAGGCAGTCGCGGAAAGGTGACAAGGGGTGGTCATCCAGCTTGGGGGTTGGGCGAGGTGCTAACGTACCGTTTTCAAAAAGGCCTCAGACCTGGGCGGATCATTCGGTATGAACTAAGCATTGGAGAAGGGATATGAGGTTCAGTACCTGGAATGTTAGGAACCTGTATAGGTTAGGCTCACTTACAGCAGCAGCCAGGGAATTAGCATGATATAAATTAGATTTTGTGGGTGTGCAGGAAGGTAGGTGGAACAAAGGGAGCAGACTTTAGGTTTCTGTGACCGTGCATCGTGAGCAAATTGTGAAGTGAGATAGAAAACCAACAAGATACAACAGTCAGATGTTTATTATCAATACTTTCTCAATATGTTTCGGGCATCATTATGCCCATCTTCAGGAGAACAAGATGTGTGTTACTGCACGTGGTGTGCTGCGCTGGTTCTGCTGGATGTGGTTGGTAGCGGTTGTGGGGCGCTGCGTTGTAGGGTGCGAGCACTGTCGAACAGTAACCCTCACAGTGCTCACACCCTACAACGCAGCGCCCCACAATCACTACCAACCACATCAAGCAGAACCAGTGCAGCACACCACGTGCAGTAACACACGTCTTGTTCTCCTGAAGATGGGCATAATGATGCCCGAAACATGTTGAGAAAGTATTGATAATAAACTTCTAACTGTTGCATCTTGTTGGTTTTCTATCTCACTTCGCAAAGGGTGAAGAGTAAGAGCAGGGGAGTATAATTTTTCCTATGGAACAGGAAACGAAAAACAACAATTGGGAACAGGTTATTTTGTACACCACAGAATAGTCTCAACAGTTAGAGAGTAGAGTTTGCTAGTCAAAGGATGTCATACATAGTTCTGAGAGGTCACTGGTGTTTATATCATTGTTCTGAATATGCATGCACTAAGCGAGGAGAAAAGTGATGATTCAAAAGACAGTTTTATGAGTAGGTTTTGTATCATTTTCCAAAGTACCTTACGAAAATCCTGTCATGAGCTTTTAATGCAAAAGTGGGGAGAATATTTTCAAACCCACAACTGGAAATGAGAGTCTACATCAGGACAGTAATGATAATGGTGTTAGAATAGGGAAATTTGAAACATCAAATATCTAGTTGTTAAGAGCATGATGTTCCCGCACCGAAACATTCATAAGTACCCCTGGACCTCTACTGATGGGAAGACTCACAACCACACTGATCACATATTGATAAACAAGAGATGGCTTTTGAGTATACTCGACGTACGATCTTTCAGGGGAGCCGACTGTTTTATTGATCACTATCTTGTGGTTGCAAAAGTTAGGGAAAGATTGTCAGTTAGTAAACAAGCAGCACAGAAGTTTCATGTGGAAAGATTTAATATCAAGAAGCTCTATGAGCTGCATGTTAGGAAACAGTATGAGATTAAGATCTCAAACAGGTTTGCAGATTTGGACAACTTAAAATGATAGGGAGGGCATAAATAGGGGCTTGGGAGAACATTAAAGGGAATATCAAAACTTAAGCTGAAGACAGTATACATCTGTATGAATTGAAGCAGCATAAACCATGGTTTGTTGAAGAATGTTTAGGTTTTTTTTTACATCAAAGGCAGCATGCTAAAATACAGCATTTACAGGATCAAAACCAGAGCAATATACATAATCTTATCGGTGTACGACATGAAGCTAGCAGACATTTCATGTACAAAAAGATGAAATATCTGAAAGCTAAAATAGATGATCTTGAACTAACAGTAGGATAAAAAATATCAGATACTTCCATAGGGACATCAATGTGTTTAAGAAGGGTTAGCAGCCAAGAACAGATATAGTAAAGGAGGAGAGGGGTGATCTGGTTACAGACTCCCACAGTATTTTGACTAAGTGGAGGAACTATTTCTCTCAGCTATTGAATGTACATGGGGTTAGTGATGTTAGGCAGACAGAAATACACACAGCAGAACCACCAGTGCCTGAGCCGAGTGCCTTTCAGGTTAAGATAGCTATTGAAAACGTAAAAAGACATAAATCACTAGGTACTGATCAAATCCCAGCAGAAATGATTAAAGCAGGGAGTAGGACAATTCACTCTGAGATCCATATACTTATTAATTCTATTTTGAATAAGGAGGAATTGCCTGAGGAAGCAGCCCATCACCGTACCTATTTGCAAGAAGGATGATAAAACAGATGGTAGAAGTATAGAGGCATACCACCCCTACCAACTACTTACAAAATTGTATCCAACATTCCGGTGTCAAGGTTCACTAAAAAAGCAGAGGAAATTACTGGGGACCATCAGAGTGGATTTCAATGCAACAGGTGAACTAGTGATCATATATTCAGAACTCAACAAATACTGGAGAAAAAATGGGAACACCATGGAGCAGTGCATCAGATATTCATAGATTTCAAGAAAGCCAATGACTCAGTTAGTATGGAGGTCTTGCAAAGTATTCTCATTGAGTGTGGTATACCATGAAACTGGTAAGGCTAATAATAATGTGTCTGACTAAAAAGTGTAGCACAGTCCAGGTAGGCAAGAATCTATAATAACATAAACAGCCAACTAGACGCAACAATAATAATTTTATTAATAATTTCAATCAGCTCAACATGTTTCGGGCTATAATTTCACCCATCCTCAGGTGCACTAGACTGTTTACAGCTTGTGGTATAAAGCACTGTATGGGCGGAAGTGCCAAACCGACGAAAGGAATTCATTCATATAAGAACACTGTTCAGAATTATTGCAGCTATTTGGTATAATAAGATCTGCAGGGACAAACATCCGCCCATACAGTGCTTTATACCACAAGCTGTAAACACAGTCTATTGCTCCTGAGGATGGGAAAATTTATCGCCCAAAACATGTTGAGCTGATTGAAATTATTAATAAAAAACTATTGTTGCATCTAGTTGGCTGTTTATATTATTGTATCAGTGATGCACAGTCACACAAACATCACATAGGCAAGAATCTGTCTGACATGTGTCCTATTAGGAATGGTTTGAACAAGGAGATGCTACATCGCCACTGTTTTTCAACTTGGCTTTAGAGTACACCATTAGGAGTGTTCAGATAAACCAGGATGGCTTGAAATTAAATGGTACACATCAGCTTCTGGTTTACGCTGAGAATGTTAATATACTGCAAAAGAGTGTACACGCTACAAAGAAAAAACACAGAAGCTTTGATAGTGGTTAGTAAGGAGATTGGACTAGATGTAAGTGCTGATAAAACTAAGTACATGGTCATGTCTTGAGATTAGAATGCAGGACCAAATCACAGTATAAAGACTTGATAACAGCTCCTTTGAAAGAGTGGAAGACATCAAATATTTGGGTACAACCTTAACAAATCAAAATTTTATTTAGGAAGAAATTAAGAGCAGATTGAAGTCAGGGAATGCTTGTTATCATGCGTTGCAGAATCTTTTGCCTTCCAGTTTGCTCTCCAAAAATTTAAAGATTAAGATATACAAAACTATAATTTTGCCTCTTGTTTTGTATGGGTGTGCAACTTAGTCGCTCACATTCAGGGAGGAATGTAGGCTGAGGGTGTTGAGGAGAATAGGGTGTTGAGGAGAATATTTGGGCCTAAGAGGGACGAGGTAACAGGGGAATGGAGAAAATTACATAATGAGGAACTTAATAATCTGTATTCCTCACCCAATATTGTTAGGGTTATCAAATTGAGAAGAATGTGATGGGTGTGGCATATAGCAAGTATAGGGGAGAGGAGAAGTGTATACAGGGTTTTGGTGGGGATACTTAAGGAAAAAAGACCACTTGGAAGACCCAGGTGTAGATGGGAGGATAATATTACGATAGATCTTCAGAAAATGAAATATAGGGGCATGGGGATCAAGCTAGCTCAGGACAGGGAAAGGTGGCAGACACTTGTGAATGCAGTAATGAACCTTTGGGGTCCACAAAATGCAGGAAATTTCTTGACTAGTTGAGAACTGGTTAGCTTCTCAAGAAGAACTCTGTTCCATGGAGTCAGTAAGAAAGTAATCTCAGATGCACTGAATGTGCACTTTGACAAATACTGATTGAACATTTCACTTATTTGCATTCCATCACATCATACATCAAAATTTTCTGGGGAAATTAAGCAGACACCAAACAAGTACTTTATGTTCAAAACAAAATCATCCAATTAATGACAGGCACTAAAAGAAAAGTCTCCTGTAGGGAAACATTTGGAAAGTTTAATGTGCTTCTACTTTCCAGTGAACACTTACTGTCAGTATCATAATCTGTTGTGGGCAATATGGAAAAATGTTGAACAATATGGATACACACAGCATAGGTATAACACGTAGGCATCAACTTCACACAGTGAATACTAACTTCAGAAAATTGTAAAAAGGAATCTGCTTTGCTTCAACCAAGTTACTCAATAATATTCCACCTGTCATCAAAAGTTTATTTATGATGCATAAGTATTTACGACAACCTATTATACGAAGACTGTATCACACAAAGATTGTGTCATACTCCTTCTTTGTTGTAAAAGAAACCATCTCACTAAAAATTCTCAGTTATTATAAAACACATATGTAAGAACAACGACGATTCCGTAATTTAAACGTTTCCTACTCTACCTGCAGACTGATATTTAGTATGGATCAAAATTTCTATCTGTATTTCAAACACACTTATTTCTACATGACACACTCCACATACTTGGCTCAGACCTTCAAAGGGTCCATGGAATGTAAATAAATTCTGCTCCATAGCATTCCATTCTATACAAAACGATTTTGTGCTCTATAACTCAAAATTTCAGTACAGTAAAGATACATTAAACTTTGTCCCAAGAGGTAAGTAGCACTCACCACTGTGTTCAGTGAAAATATTTGACCCCTGCTGACGTCCATCCTTGGCAACTCGTGGTTTATTCCTGATAGTGTTCCTAACGGCAAGAGCTCCAGAAGGTCCTACGCGTTCCTTGGCTTGCTGCGCGCCCATGATTTGGGACCATTCCCAAGTCGTTCTGAGGCACAGCACGCCGAGCCACACTGAATAGCTATTTCGGACACTTTTATTCATACATGATTACTCACTTGTTTTATGCTCTTTTTGCACAACCCATTATACCCGCTTCTTGTATAAGTAACACCATACACAACAATCACTAGCAAATACCAGTTCAATGAGAGTGTCAACACCTCCGACACAGCTCATTATCCGCCATCTTTGACATTTCGACGTCGATATTTAGTTCTGCATTTCACCACGAGAGGACAGAATACCCCACGTCAGACGATAGCACACACTCCTACATCCGCATTAAGGTACAGCAGATTACTGTTTCGCCAGATTACACGAAGATACACTGCTAGAGACACATTTTCACGGTCACCAAAGTCCACATCTCAACTCTTACTAATTACCAATTCGATTACACACGAGCGTAAACAGTAATACCCCTTCTTGCCGTGAAACAATTAGTCATATACCATTCTAAATTCTACTAATAATGTCTGCGTATATACTCCATCACAGGTTCTTTTTTTTTAATGTATAATGAAGCTGTGACCAATAATACCTTTAACATATCATAGGCTTTTCGCAGCACAGGTTGTGACGCACCACTGAATGGAGAACATTCTCACAGCCGTCCACATCAGCAATCCGAAACGCTTTCTAAGAAAAGTCGTAACAACTCATATATTTAGAATTGGTTTGCCTATCGGGCCCGAAAATTGTGTACCTTCACACAGTATTATATTACAACGATTTTACACATTGTTAAGGTACTCCTGCCAACACATGCTCGTACAGGAACCAGAATTGCGACTCCCGACATCAGGGAATATTTATGTTTAAAACTATTAAGAGGATTCATTATACTGTAGTCACCCTTTATTGAAATGCAGGTTTCTAGCCACATTTTTTACAACTCCCCGTGCAACGCACAATAATTTGTAAATCTAAATACACACAATCTGGTTGCGTTCAATATGTCATCTTTCACACAGACACTCGCACGATATCTCGTGTTCAGAGCTCAATATGAGCCACACGATTCCTAAGTCGGCAGACACCGTACTTCTTCAAGACGTAGCAATAATATTACACTACCACCTACACCACAGTCTTCAATGTCTATTTCTTTTCGGGTTTACCAACATCACTGAACGCCGCATCTAGCCTACACCCATACAACTCTCAACCGTCGACAATCATTTGCCAGACACTTCTGATCGCTCAGATCTTCCGATCGTCCACGCACCCATATATAAACCGTGCACCCTTTGGACAAATCGTGGCCATGCATGCTACCAACATACCTCGCACAACGGAACCCGCCACAAATATCTAATGATACAGTCATCTAAATGGACGAACGCTCACGTTCTGCGGCCGCACATACGTTCACAGCCGCCTGTAATACCAATTTACGTCGTACGGTTCCGACCATGAGCATTCAACAGCACATACTCATCGGCTCAAAGGGACGACGTAAAATCTTTCAATGTCACCTGTCAGGAAACGATTCCAGTGGGACTAGGGAATGCTGTTTCTGCGGCTAGGGTTGGTAATAAGTGGCTAGATGATCTGTGATGAGTGGAGTCTTGAATGACAATATTTAGCGCCATTTTAACATTTTGCAGAAAGTGTTTTGCGCCGCAATAGGTGTAAAAGTGGAGCCACTTTTGTGTCTTATGTCATGCACTAACGAGCAACGCAATACACGGATCAACTACACACGGTACACTGGCTTTTGTTAAAGATTTGATAGTTCCAAAGACTTGAAATTATTGGTAACGTGCACTCGAAAGCTTGGGGTAATTATGGCTGAAAAACTGGAAGACCTGAATCTCCCTAACACCGTGGTAACGAGAATAATTAAAGAAGCGCTTCCGGAAGGTGTAAATATTGCAAAAGAAGCACGAACAGCATTCGCAAAGTCTGCGTCAGTGTATATTTTGTACATAACCTCTGCAGCCAATATGGAAGCGACAAGCAATAACCGCAAAACCATCAGTGGACAAGATGTGTTGCAGGCCATTGGCAACGTGGAATTCGGCAAGTTTTTGGGTCCTTTGCAGGATGTACTGGAATGTAAGTTAACGTGATAGCGATAGTGCAACAATATATGGTTTTGAAGAAGGTGTATACCGTTTTAAGCCATTTCATATTAGGACTCCGTCATCTAAGCCCAGAAGTTCTAAGAGCCGTTCCTGTCGGGCACTGCTGAGCAGGTGGTACCCCACCCGTGTGCGTAAGGACGGAGTCAGCCTGTCTCTTCAAGCACTGCAGGACGCACAAAATCCAAAAATTAAATTTTCTTAAATATGATATTCATTTTCAATAAAATAGCACCGCACACAAGAGGATACAATTACCTAATTTGTCTCATTTATTTATTGTTTCCCACGTGTTTTGGCCACCAAATGGACATCTTCATGGAAAACTGTAGAAGTTAACAAAGCACATTACCAGAGGCTTCACCTTTATATACATACGTTAAGTTACGGCATATGTAAGCCTGTATGGTTAAAATAATATCTTTGAAGTTCTTAGTACTGTTGTCAAGTGGTATAATTTTTTGTAGTTTTAAAATATGTTAGATTTCTTTTTTAAAGAGGATTTTTCCTGTAAATCTTTAAAACTGTTGGTATATTTCAAAACCAAGTTCCACACATATATCATAAACATCCTTAGACATTGGGATTGTAACTGTATTGCAGGTCTTTTTTGAGTCTGATGTCAAGACATATATAGTTTACGCTGAGGAGGTTTATGTGTAGTAGGAACTTAGACTCTTGTTTAATCAGACTGTATGTAACGTATACAAAAAAAGACTCTTGGAATTTGACTTAAATGAAAAAATCTTGTGAAATTTTTTATAACAAGCTTGAAACTATCGTAAATTTATACTAAATTTCATGATTAAGAACTGAACACACACTACTGTATTTTTAGTATATAGGTCTAAACATATCATAACTTTATGTATGTAAATAAATGCCAAACGTGTAGAAAACTCCTTCGTGAATTCAGTATGTGTCATTCCTGAAGATGATCATTTAGTGTCCAGAACATGTCAGGAATAGATAAATGAATAATTAAGACAGTTGTGTCCCCATGTACAATGATTTTTTTATTGATGTTATACCATTGTGCACAGTAAATGATGAGTCAGAGTTGATACTTGTATTTATTGGACCGTGCATCATTTATAGTTGAAAACAAAAGACCAACTTGACTTGCTATTTTATTTCATAGTACATTAACAAAGCATTGCCAATCAACCAATAAAACATACCACGCACATGAGAATACAACAATCACAAAGCAGAAAACACCAGTAACATTCAATATCAATAGAAACGCGCTACCAACTACAACAATTCAACGAAGCTGGTCACACCAAATGCACACCACTACATACCATAATCTTACGCTAATGCTAAATCGTCCGTCTTTACAGAACACATGACCAATGTGGTAATTCAACAGAATAGTCATAAGCTCCTGATGATGGACATATTGATGTCTGAAACATGTTGAGCGCATAAGAAGTGAAATAAAATAGCAAGTGACAGCAAGTTGGTCTTTTATTTTCAATTTGATACTCATAGTTTGCATTGAAGTCACAGTATAATATATTTAAGTACTGTTAATTCTTAAATTACAGATTTCAGAAGGATGCAGAAGGGGAAAAAGGATGCAAGTGCAAAGCGTAAAATGCAAAAGGGAAGAAAATCAGAAGATCAGAATGGAAATGAAGTTAGGGACAAGGACAGTACCATGGAGACTGAATTAGACAACAGCTTGGAAACTAGTTCTGATATGATATATGATTGTGATCAGTGATAATCCATCAGTTCTTACTTAATAGACAGTTCCAAAAGGTGTGCATCATAATTTCCGTCTGTTTTGATTTATAGTGAGTCCAGTTCATTGGTCCAGGTGGCTGTCCTTCATGTGGAGGAATGAAATTACTGTTGCCTATTTATGGTTCATGAGTAATAGCTGTTGTGTTCCCTTATTGATGCAATTCCTTGATAAACATTAACCAGACAATCATTTCAATAAATATTCATAAAAATGCAGAGTATCTCCATAGGCTGGTGTAAACAGGTTACAGTCCATTCAGATTTGTGCACTGAAGTAAGCATACCCAAGACATTCTACATCATCAACCTTCATAACTTTGTTGTCCCGACACACTTAGTCTGGTAGGTGATCCAGTTGTCGGCAAACGGGTGTGGTTCACCGAATCACATATAGTTTTAGTTATTTTCTTTTCACTTTTGTTTCATTTATCCATTTTATTCTTGATATAAAATAATGGAGTGCTATATCCAGGAAAACAACTAGATCATTTCTAGGAAACTGACACATTCACTTCTCTGTACTCCCTTACACCACACTTGTACGCAATTGAATTCGTATTGGCCTGCTAGCGTCTGTTATCAGCTTCCAACCATCTCGCCATTTAAATCTCTCCCCTCCTACCTATCACCTAAGGTGCTGAGTATATGTTAACAGATTAAACCCAAAAGTACGGCTACGAACCGTCCATAACTGACGCCAGCAAACCTAAGAAACATGTATCAAAAACATTCGGCTACAATGTGTAATGCGACTCACAACTTCAAAGCTTTGTGAAGCAGATAATTTAACTGTAAACTCTGTGGGAAGTTCAGAAATACAGAACTGTGTGGCAGGTTGTAAAGTGGAATGATGGTTCATCTGTCAGATCTCATGCTGTTAGGCTTTCGAATAGCAATGTTTGCAAAAAAATTGAGAAGTTAATGGGAGAATTATATTATGAGTTGTAAGTCATCTGGATTGTCTCTGTATGTAGCTTGCATGTGTTATGTTGCACTCAGTTTACAAGATACATTCACACAAACTCATAAAATATACTCTTTTTTTTTTTCAAAACAGCACTGATTTGACCAATTACATATTAATTTTAAAAAAAACATAATTCAGGTTCATGCATGATAAAAAGAAATTAAGTTTTTTTTTTTTTTAAACTTTGCATCGACTTAAGGAAAACGTGGCTAATATCCTGCAGAAGTAAAATAATGAATGTACTTAGAGTGTAAACAGTAAAACCCAAATTTTACAATTTTTGGAGGGAGTGGCCTGAAAATGGCATAAAAACTGGCAAAGTGTGAAACCCGTGAAACATTCCCAATGGGCATTTGGCTGGGACAGTGCACAAATTTGCACAAAGTGCGCAATCATCATCATCATCATCTTCCTGTTGTCCCTAGCTAGAAAAGAGATCCTCTACAAAACACCTCCAGCATTTTTGATTCCCTGCCAGTCACTTGACTCCTGATCATGTCTCTCCATTTTACATCTTCTTCCTCCACCTTCGCCCTCCATACTTCATCTTGATCAATCTCGCCTTTGCCACCCAGCAGCCAATTCTCATTTGCCACTTCAGGCCAACGACGGTTTCCAAGTTCTCAGTCCAGCCGTGATTCTTTGCTTTAGTTTCTGTAACAGTATTTTGGGTGGGGGGGGGGGGGGGGTTGTAACCCCAACTCCCAACCTGGGGGCCCAGGGTATCTTTCTTCCCCTGGACCCCCAATCTGAATCTGTCG
>Ga0123354_10014657_pt1 | contig 12214 bp, 12 predicted proteins | sample TergutLab28metaG_2_FD_97872 | JGI IMG/M metagenome (GOLD analysis project Ga0123354, IMG submission 97872) | Labiotermes labralis P4 segment gut microbial communities from Petit-Saut dam, French Guiana - Lab288 P4 | ecosystem: Host-associated > Arthropoda: Insects > Digestive system > Gut ... | reverse complement strand
TTAAAAACAATTCTCTTGTGCATCAGTTGGTAATAAAAAACTTTGAATTATGATGTGTGTTATGGAAGTAGGCACCTAGTGAGAAATCTGTGATATTTTTACATCGCAAATGCTGTGTCAAGTGCTCTGCATGCTTTACATTCTTTCATAATGTTCCAGGGGCTACCATGGGGATGGCTATCCTTTTGATGGGCCAGGACAGATTTTAGCACATGCCTTCTTTCCTGGTGGTGGTCGTGGAGGTGATGCCCATTTTGATGAGGAAGAAACATGGCTTCTGTTGGAGGGGGACCAACACCATGGTAATGTGTCATTGTTTGCTGTAGCATAAATAAATGGAGGTGGTCATGTTTCATTGATACAAGGTTTGAGGAAGGTGGGTTTGTTGTGAATTCAGTTCGTAACTCATTTCAGTCCCACTGAAATTTATTTTTTCCCCACTTGCTTTTGAGGTATATTTGCTGGTCTCCATTCCCATGTGGGTACTATGACAAAAGTCCATTTACACATCTCAGATGCATCTATCATGAAATGTGTGCATGAAACTATAATTCATGTTGAATAATTTGAAAGTCCAGTTTGTGTGAAAGCTGGATCCATTTAATATGAAAGTTTTGTTGTACAAGTGGAGGTGACCTGTTCAGCAAGTGGAAGTCCATTCACCCGAAAATGTGATGCTTTGCTATGCGATTTGAGTGGTGATCCTACATGAAACATAGTAATATTGAACAATTTGGTAAGCAAGTCATTATCATACTGTTCAGCACTCTACATTTTGGGTGTCCAGTTCATGTGAAACCTCCACACAATTTTCATTAACTATACAAAGTATCAAATATGTATAATGTACAGTCGGAACACAACTATGTTACATTAACAAGTATATACACCGTGCCAACTACATGGTCTACTTAGCTTATGGAGGACTGTATTACATAACCAGCATATCTAATGGGAGACGAGATCTCATTTACAGTGGTCGGGTACATGAACTCAATTAATAGGATGGTACCAGTATTTGCTATTTACATATTATGTACTATATTCTAGTCTGTCGCTGATATCTTGTTTGTTTACACACTGTTGAATGGGGAGGTGGCCACATTGTCATGGTCATGGTGTTGTAGATAACACGCACATACATCTGTAGGAGATGTCAATATGAAACATAAGAAGTGGGACTTACCAAAGCGTGATTCACAGTGATATACCTCAAGAGTGAATGGTGAGAAAAAATAGGACAGACATGATACCCAAGGTGTACAGACCCAGCAGTAATCACTGTCTCATACCTCTACTGCATTGAGAATGACATGGTGACTGTTATCATGACACATGGTGATAGTTCAGTTGTGGTAGTTTCAGTTGTGATAAGAGATCTGGCATGAGGTGCACTCAAGGACATTAGCACCAACCATATAATTGGTCCATATTGACATCTACAGATGCATGTCTGGCTACACCATAGACAGCATATAGCCCTTGACACATTAGCGCTGCGTGTTATCTACCACATCATGACCATGACCATGCAGCCACAGCAGCAGACTGTGACACCACCCAGCCACTTCCCAATTCAACGGAGTGTAAACAAACATATTAGCAACAGACTAGAATATAGTACATAATATGTACCCGACCATTGTAAATGAGATCTCATCACTCATTAGATTCACTGGTTATGTAATACATTCCTCTGTAAGCTAAGTACAAACCTGATGATGGCCAGGTTAAGTGGGCGAAACATGTAGTTGACAAGTTGTATAATACTTGTTAATAATATAACTTAGTTGTGTTCTGGCTGTATATTATTACATATTTGATACTTTGTATTTGATTTATCGCAATGGGGATGACTCTCCTCAAAGTTGATTAACTATAATCCTTGTTACAAGGCTACTTAGCCAGGGGTGTGAATGTTTATACAGGTTGCAATATATTTCCTGTGCAGTGATAAGTTAATTTTTTACTATTTTTATGGAAAATCTGAGGAAAAACAATGATACATCTTGGGATAGTAATTTGGTGATAGTGTTATTTGTTTTCTTGTTCCAGGTACCAGCTTATTTGCAGTAGCAGCTCATGAATTTGGCCATTCTTTGGGTCTGTCACATTCTTCTGTGCCTGGTGCTCTTATGTTTCCTTGGTATCAAGGTTTCAAACCTGACTTCCAGCTTCCAGATGATGATCGTCATGGTATTCAGCAACTTTATGGTGAGTTCCATTATCTATACTCAAAGACACTCTTGTCATGGTGTTTACTTAAATGGGTAGAAGTGGATTTTCAGAAGTATGTAGATTCTGATATATTAGTTAGTACACCTGTGGAATGATGATGTCTTCTGATCTTTGTTCAGAAAACTTACGTAGGGGCCGTGTGGACATAAATTTTCTGGTTCTACTGTCAGGATAGCATGTCACCAGATGAATGATGTGTAACATGATATATGCTTTCATAATTATGGTCATGACCTTGAGCATACCATGCAAGCATAATTTGAAAGTGCACAATAAGTTATTAATGACTATATTAAAAGTTCATTTTCTTTTGTCAGGCTACTGGACCAAACCACATTTTCCACCATGATTCATGTGGCATAATGCCATGAACTATATGTTTGGTACTCCATAACATGGGACACATATACAAATACTGTATTATATTTTGCAAAAGCTGGAAATTTTGTTTCTTACATTAACACCTGTTGTGAAGGGGGGTTTGGAAAGGGTCACTTCACTTTATATATTATTATTATAAAATCACCATTTTGATTACAGGTCTTAAAGATGATACGAAGACTTGGGAAACAATTCCAGAGTACCCACCACAACTGCCAGACTATCCCACTAATCCACCTTATCAACCTAGACCACCACCTGAACCACCTAGGCAACCACCTGAACCACCCAGGCACCCCCCTGAACCACCTAGGCAACCACCTGAACCACCCAGGCACCCCCCTGAACCACCTAGGCAACCACCTGAGTCACCTATGCCACCACCTCAAACTCCAAAGAAACCACCCAGGAAACCTGGTAAACCTGATACATGTGATACCAGTTATGATGCCGTTTCCGTTATCAGGAGGGAGGTGTTTATCTTCAAAGGAAGGGTGAGCAAGTTAAAGTTATGAATTACATTCAGAGTATCAAAAAATAATATAACATCATGTCTTGTGTGAAATAGCATCACATGACGGCAGATTTTACTCCTGTATTTGGCATGTGATATGTCTGTATCATGCTTCTCTTGAGAGGTTCACATAAGCATGTAGTATCACCATATAATCAGTTTCAAGGTGGTTGGCATATTGCAAACAGTGTGATTTGTTTTTTACATGTGAAAATTGTTATACTGCTGGGAATTCATAGCCAGTTGCAGGCATATGGAACACGTGATGCCTCAGAAATAATGCAGTGCTTTGCTAATGGCAGGACTTCGATGCCCACATGTCTCTCTGTTGATAACACTGCAGGTTTTACAGGTGCCCTTACAGTAAGGGACAGATACATTACCCTAGAATCATCCTTTATGCTGGATAGTTTGCACAGCATTGTCCATGACAACCTGGACTACAGAAAAATGTGTGTGTGAATGCTGGGTGGTGATGAACCTTGAAGTCTCTCAGAGCTCATAAAAATGGGACTCACTGTTGTGGATTTGACACATGACACAGATGCAAGGAGAGCACTTTCTGCAGTGAAATGTGGTTAGTCACTCAGAACCCAAAGCCAAAAAACATCCTTGATGTGAGAACACACATTATCCTTTCGAGCAAAGAACTTCAGCAGTGCCATCAGTATGAAGAATCATGACAGCTCTCGCCTGAGACCATAAGGTGTGCTTCTTATGGATTTGCTTGACTCTGGAGAATCTGAAATCCCTGAGTTAATGTGGTACACTTGAGAGGTTATGGTAGACCATTTATTGCAAAAGGATTGGGTTGGTGCACCAAGGCATAATTTTGCACGATTCGAGGGCCTGTATTTCTCGCTGGAATTGCGACTTATTACAGCATTAAGGTTAGAACATCATGGACCACCCTCCCTACAGTTGACACCCATTGATTTCCAAATGTTCACACCCCTAAACTCTGTGGGCACAGGAATGCCATCAGACATTTTTTGGTTATGATCAGGAAGTGCCTTACATGCCTCGTATTGTATATTGCAAAAAAGTTGCATAGTTTGCATTTATGTTATTTTTTAAATGATTAAAAACCTGAAACAATGCAGAATATGTAATCATACACAGTACAATACCAGTCTGGTATCTTGGAAGATGCATGACCTGAATAATTTGATGGTATGTTTCATAACCTGCAAGTCTGAAGCTTTCAACACAAGCTACTGGCATGGCATTCTAAGGTTTGTAAGTGGGAAAAGGAGCATACATGTATGACACATGGCCTGTAAATAAGAAAGAAATTTTAACATGAACAGTAGTTGGTCAGTCTGGTTACACCAAATAGCACTAGTACAGCACCTGGCCATGAGCACTGTTAGCAGGAATGTGTAAGTAATTTAGAACAGATACTAGCATGCCGCAAGTCGTTACTTCCTGCCTGCGGACAGTTCACACCGATTCCACATACACTAGGATACAAACCTTGGTGCCATGGTGGGACAGATGCTTCAGTGTTAATGGTGACTGCATGGGGTCAAGTGTATGGTTTGCAATGTATACATCCGAGTCGGAATAAAATTCAAACTGGCTGTGTTCATTACCTTATTTTTTTGAAACTCCTTTTGTGTTGTGCGTATTATGCCTTAGTGTCTGCCAGTGTACCCCAAGAAGACCACTGATACCTCCACAACGAAATATTCAGAAACTGCAAGTAAGGAATCGTTAACTTATAGCTGGCGGTACCAATCATAGACAAGAATTTGAACATTACAGTGCTTTAGTGATGTGGTGAGTTAACCATCAGGACCCACAACTAAAGTTTTGTCTTCATTATCCTGTTTTTTTTTTGTAGGATCTGTGTATATGTGTCAGTTGCTTCCACACATGGCTACATACTTCAATTTCCTGTTTAAAATTAATTTGCTTTGTGTGGCTCAAGCTGAAGTGTGGCTATTGTCTCTGTGTGTGTTTGGTACCTACTGCCTTGTGTGTGTCTGTGACAAAGTTCATGGTTAAATGTCATGTCTTGCTGCATGCACGCACCTGTCTGTGAGTAAGTTGCTGGAGGAAACTGTACATTAGTATCTATACAATTGATGATATATATCCGTACTTAATTTCCATTGCTGTGACGACTACGAAGTGTACACAGCTTTGTACCATAACCGTATTTCTTTTTTGTTAAATACATGAAATGTTTTGTGGGCTGGGATAGTGTAGTTAGTATAGTGACTATGGGCTGGATGGTCCAGGGATCGAGTCCTGATGCAGGGCAAGGCTTTCTGAACCCATCTGGACCAGACCCAGGGCCCACCCAGCCTGCTAAACATTGGGTACTGTTTCTCTTTCCCAGGGGTAAAGAGGCTGGGGCGTGGCGTTCACCACCCACCTCACTACAGCATAGAGGTGAAAGAAAGAGTAGAGCTGTACCTCTGCTCTCCCCAGGGCCTTTGTGTCCTGTTGAAGGGTGAACTTTTTAAGTGAAATGTTCATGTGCTCAGCTGTGACTGTATGTAACTGACTGCTCTCAAACAAAGAAGCAAATAAATATTAATGTGGTACAGCCATCATTTCATTATAAGGAATTTAACGTGTAGGCACAACATTTCTGGGCTATGATGTTTTTTTTTTTTTTACAGTAGTGATCTGATAACTTGCCAGTTACTAGCAGAGGGGTAAAGTGGCAGGTGCCACCATGCATTTTGTGCAACTTAAATGTGGGTACAGTGACAGCAATTGTGAATTTACTCCCAACATCATAAATGTTTGTCAGAGAGGTATGGAAAAAGCTACAGGGATGCGGAAAGCTTTCCTAACCAGGAATTGACTAAGAGGCCCATTACGTTTTGCTTTTGAATCAGTACCCAGCACTTTCCAGGAGGTGCCATTAATTACTTGCAGCTTGTGTGTGTGTGTGTGTGTGTGTGCGCGCGCATTTTTTTTTTTTAGGTTATGTATACATGGTGTCTCATAAATAGTGATGAACAGGGACATTAAATGGGGCTGGGAAATAGGACAGGTATCAGATGACACCATCATGCACTTCAGTTTAATGTTACAATATTTGGCAACCCTTTTTTCTCGAGAGGTGCTGGGTAAGTATGACCACTATTACTGTATGAGGCTGCCAGGGAATTCAGAGGTGAGCCTAGCAGTGATGACACTGCCAGCTGCAGATGGCTGGGTACAGGGTTTGGAAGCTCAGACAGCCAAATGTGTGGTACCTGTAATTCCACTGTAATACTGTATTTACTTAAATGCAAGACAAGGTTAAATTTGGTGCTTACATATGTGAGATCATCTCGAGTTTGTGCGTGAAGTTACAAACCAGATCACTCAGGAACTGGACCTTGCAGATACAAATTAAGGCCTGCATTGCCAAATTGCCATGTAAGATATGTGGTCTTCTGAGATTGTGCAGCATAGAGTGGTAATTCCGTACCAAGTGTTTCAGGACAACCTATCGGTGCTGTCTTCAAGGGTCAAGAAATCCAAAGAACAGAACAGGACTAAAGTCAACTGACACAATCTTCTTTTTTGGGACTTTGTCCATCCTCTAATTTTGTAAAGCACAACGTTTCAGAAGCTGGTTCTGTTAAGGTTTTTCAGGCAAAGAAGCACCTAAACTGGTGGACCATTTAGATTGAGTTATTGTCAATCACTGGGCACCACAGCAACAGTAATTTGTTAAGATACATACCTGGGAACAGATTAGATCCAAGGGTACTAATAGTAAAATGGCTATTGAAAAACTAAAAATTAATGTTAGGAGTGAATGTGAGGAAGATGAAGGCACTCACTGACTATGATGATAGAGACAGTGACACTAATTGGTAAAGACTGATAGAATCTGACAGGCTCTGTGTGTGCAGTGTATGAAATGTTTTCTCTTAGCAGAATTTTTTTTTTGGGGGGTAGGGGGGGGTCATCTTAGATTTAGATAAATACATTTTTCTGGCAGCATATGTGTCTTATTGGAGGTGGGTCATCTTAGATTAGAGTCGTCTTGCATTTGGGTATATGCTGTATTGTGAATAAATGTAAAATAAAGAATCACAAGCCATAAAAATTCATGTCCATTTCTATGTGTAGCCATCTGTTATGAAGGTGGGACCATGCATATTGGCCAAATTATACTTGCTGCTTTCCTAGTGAGGCAAGCATGATATTTAGTGAGATGCATTTGTCTGTACCAGTGCATGTAAATGTGTGCACGTTGTTACAGGAGAATGAGTGCTGGAAGTGCACACATGTTCTGCACTTAATTGTGTCCATGAAATAATTGTCACATTCTGAGAGTTCATTTTGTGATGGATGTTCAGTGTGGCTGCAGTCATTGTTGACTCACAGTCTGCTTCTGCTACTGTATCTGTAACTATGAACTGCTGGATCACATACTCAGGATAGCTAGAACTTGTTGAGGTAGTTCATCTCATGGCCTCTTTAGTCATACACCATTTCTTTCATGTGATTCCATGCATGGGAAAACACATTTCCGAGGTCTGGACATCCTGATATGTGGATGTATCTACATGTATTTGAAGTACCTGTGTGAGTAGGCACACATGTTTGTACAGAACTGAAGCCAGCTCCATTCCTGTTTGGAACTGGGTCCACTATATTATGATGATCTGTCTGGGCGTGTCCTGGAATACTGACATGGAATAGTCAAACACAACGTACCTCATTGGTCCCACACCCTAGTGGCTGGTGAGTAGTAACAGTTTCTTATGCCTTTTAAATAATTTCTTTTTGTAATTGTTTGTGTTGTCAGTACATCTGGAGGATTGGGGACAATGGCTTGTATCCAGGGTATCCGGCAGAAACACACAGGATGTGGAACGACTTGCCTAAGAATTATACACATATTGATGCAGTATATGAGAGAGGAGACAAGAAGATAGTATTTTTTATTGGTGAGTTAATGTAGGACTCAACTGAGGAATGCTTGTACCTTTGAGTTATTTTTAATAATGAGTTTAAGTAGTACATATTTATGAATTCTTTGAACGTATGTTTGAGTTATTTTTAATTTTGAGTTTATGTAGTACACATTTATTTATTCGTTGAACATGGCTGTGAGTTATTGTTCACTGGCAAGGTTATGTAAGATGTATTAAGGGATTTTATATGTGCCAGTGAGGCATGTTTTTGCATGTCATCATTTGGCCCTGTTTAGGTGCAAAAGGTATTGCACTTCACTTCTCTGAAGTAACATGTTTATTCTTTCCTTCCTTTCCTGTATTATCTTTGGACATGTTCAAGCTACACGTGTTGTCACTTCACACAAGATCAGGAGATTATCAAATGCAGTGAGTAGTGGTGGTAAACTGTGAGAAAAACATTCTTGTCGCTTACTGCTATGCTAGCCTGATTGGTAGCCTTTTTTTTGGTAGCTGGGTTAAGGATTCCTTGTTTTTGTGGCATGTACATCACATAATGTTGACAAGCTATGTGGAGTAGTCTCCTCTTTATTGTGTGTTTGATTGTGCATGATTCATATTTTGATGCCCTTTCTCTATGTAGGTTCCATTTCTTGTGTTTTGGCTTATACAGTGCACAGTACTATATGCAAGTGTGATAATGGTGTGTCTGTGACACCCAGTCCATCAGTGATGGCGTGACTGTTTACTGTGTCAGTATAACATACCCATCACTACTTAGGAATAACTACTGTTTTTGAACTGCCGCCTTGTTTTGCTCCAGAATACTACAGCTTAGCGTAAATGTAATGATCGTATTGCACCAAGAGAACAGGACTCCACGAATGGGTCGCAGTCCCCATGCAAAGGATTGCTGTACTTTTTGCTTATGTGGATCAGGATAGGGCATGGTAGCAGAATTCAGTGGCTGGCCACTTGAATGCTGTTCTAAAAGGATCCATTGATGTTCAAGGAATGTGCTTGTATAATTTTGTTTTGTTGACTGTGCATCCTTGTGTAATCTTGTAAATAAAGCCAACTTGGTGCACTGAAAACAAAATTGCTCACCAAGTTGGCTTTATTTACAAGAATGTGCTTTTAATTGTTATTTTATTATTTATTGTGGAGTATTGTGCTGTGATGTGACCAGGAATGAGATAAAGGACACACACACACACACACACACACACGCGCGCACGTGCACACTCACTCTCTCTCTCTCTCTTTCTTTTCTGAGTTATTACACAGCGAGTAGTGGTAATTTCTTACAGACGTTTCGGGTCAACCTATCGGTCCTTCTGGAGTCTTGAACCCTGAGGATGGGGCCGATAGGTTGTCCCGAAATGTTGGTACCACTACTCACTGTGTAATAACCCATTGGAGTGCAGTTCTCAGGTACTTCGCAGTGGAAGCCTGAAATCACGCGTGTAGTATATTGCTGTCATATTTTGGATGCTGGAACCCATGTAAAGGGCAGTCCTGGTGAACAGCACTCGTGAGAATTGCTAAGGTAGTGTTGTCCCTGTGCTTGCCATGAAGACATGTAAATGAGTAGAAGTACAGTACCACTCATTTTTAATCTTGGTACAGGATGGAGGTGAGTGGTTGGCTTCATGCCATGGCCACTTTAGCCCCACAGGAAGGGTCCCTGGTACTCATTCTGTAGGGGAGGGTGGGTTGTGGAGCTGGCATGGATGTGTTGGGGAGTGAAGAATCTTACTACTGTTGGGAATCAAATGGTGATTCCTTAGTTGCCCAGCCTGTAGCTTAAATGGCCATATAAGTGACCACACTACCCCAGATCCCTTGAGAATTGGATGTATGTGTGGGCCTATATGATGATTGTGTCTGGGAGCAGGAATGAGATGAAGTGTGACGTTTTAAGACACCTGGTATTTATACTGCCACTGTTGAAGTATATTAGTAGGCAGGATTTAATGGTGTTGTACTATGTGGAATAAAAATGTCTTCATTGCATTCTGTACTGCAGTTCATGTTCTAGCATGCTTGCTTTTTATAACTAATTTTAACTGCCAAAATGTGGTCAGAATGTCATTATGTGTCCTATCAAAGAATGTTTTATATCATTTTTTTTAATGGGGCCTAGACCTCCATCCATATACCATTGATTGAGGGTATCTGTAAAGGTGGTGAGAGAAATATATTTATTTAAATGGAATGAGGAAACAGGATACTTATGAAAATTGCATAATGATGTGCATAATCTGTACTTTTTTAACAGATGTCATTCCAGTGATGCATGAAGGGAGAACTGATGGGTAGGGCATGCGGGATGTGTGGTAGAGTGTGTTCAGCCTTTGGATGTCACAGAAGGCACTTGAGTGTTGTGTGTTACTTTATAATCCACTTTATGGTTTCAGGAAATCACTACTACCTGTATAATGGTAATCAACTGGAAAGGGGATTTCCAAAGCCACTTACTAACCTTGGTCTGCCAGAGTCACTGGAGAAAATTGATGGAGCCATGGTGTGGGGACATAATGGGAAAACATATTTCTTCAGTGGAACCATGTATTGGAAGTAAGGAACATTATTGCATTCTTGTGTTCATCTCATTGTGGGAGGATTTGGGTTTGGTTCAGTTGATTTTTTATGCACATCAGCATTTTAAAGCCTTTGGTTGTGTGCACAAATAGATTTGTCACTGAAGAACTGACATTCTGCTCACACTGTATTTATTTGTTTTATAATTATCTCAGAACAAACAGCGACTTCTGCCCCATACACCATAAACTGATCAGTTTTTATAACCAAGATGAAAAGTGTTCACTGTGCAGTACAGACTGGGTCTTTATATAAAGCAGGCTGTGCTTCATCTTTAAAGGGTTAACATATCTTTCTTTGTATAGGAACCAGAGCTAGGATGGCCATCCGCGTGTTTGCCATCAGTTGTCTTGTTTGGTTTAGGTTATATGCATGATAAATTATAACAGGTTCTTTTAACACAGTTACAGTGACAAAAGCACTCAAAATGTGGACTGACATGGATGACATTTCAGTCATGAGTTAATTTGGAGTGACATACACATATTGTTAGCTGAAGCTGAATGATGGAATACTTGCTTGTCTGGAGTTCTTGAAAGAAACTGCATTTTTGCATACATTGATAGTTGGGTTTGCTGACTGTGGTATTTTTAATGTTGTATCTAGGTTTGATGAAGATGTTGGGAAGGTGGAATTGGACTACCCGAGAGACATGTCCATGTGGAGTGGTGTGGGTTACAACATTGACACCGTGTTTCAATGGAAAGATGGTGAATATTAATAAACCACATTAAAATACTGCATCTTGTGTAGCCTCATAAATTTGTACTTCCATTCAGTATTTTGAAGGTGATGGCAACTGAATTTAAGTGCCTACTGTACTCTGTAAAGACCAGGATTTAATTGGCTTGCCCTTTGTTTGGGATGCTATTGGCTGATGACTCAAGTTGTTGTCTGCTGCTCTCAGCATTATGCTGCACACCTACTGTAGTTGTCCTTAAGTGCCAAAGGGTCAAGTCACTGGTGAGAGGGGTCTGGTATATAGCACACATCTGACAGAGATGCCTATGGTAATTTGGTAAGGTGTCCCCTAGGGAAGATACCATTTGAGTGGTTGATGAGTGAGTGGGGGGATGGATGGTTGCATGCCTGGGTGATGGTGGTGGTGATAACTCATTTCTTTATTATTTATGTGCTGGCACAACAGCCACAAAACCAATTACAGATATGGCACAGGATTATAAGGAAAATAGAAAAATACAAGCACAAATGCCACCATATATAAATGGTAATAAAAGTCACACCTAAGAATAACATAATTGTGGAATGGACAGTTTTATAAGCATTTAGATAGTACTGTTCAGTTCAGAAACAGTCAAAACAGTTCACATATACCACACAGTATCTTGACAGGGGAATGAAGGTGATAAAGAAGTTCAATTCAGTTCAATCCAACATCATTTACATGCTGAAACAACAGCTCTTTGGCCAATTAACCCTTAGCCTCCGAATGACATATATATATATGTTGTTCAGTGAGCCCTTTAAATGGCCGAATGGCCATTAAAGTGGTCGGGGGGGGGGGGGGGGGGTTTTTTTCCGGGGGTAAAAATTTTATTTCAGGGCGGGGGGGGATAAAAAAAAGAAAATAACTAACAAT
>Ga0123354_10014656_pt1 | contig 12215 bp, 2 predicted proteins | sample TergutLab28metaG_2_FD_97872 | JGI IMG/M metagenome (GOLD analysis project Ga0123354, IMG submission 97872) | Labiotermes labralis P4 segment gut microbial communities from Petit-Saut dam, French Guiana - Lab288 P4 | ecosystem: Host-associated > Arthropoda: Insects > Digestive system > Gut ... | reverse complement strand
AGGCTGAGTGGACCCCGTTCCAGACCCACTACTACTTAGAAAATCTGGTAGCGCCGGGGATCGAACCCGGGACCTCTGTACCTGTAGCCAGAAACTCCGACCACTAGACCACAGAGGCGGTCGTTTATACCATATGCAGTTATAAATAAACATTTTAAAATATCCACTTGATATGAGGTTATGCACTACATGTTGAAATGCATTAAGCTTCCTCTGTTGATTGGTGCTGCTTCTGTTACCATTTTCCTTTGCTTGTGATTCCAAATGACAGAGCGTGTTAGATACCGTATGTCAGGAAGCTAGGCAGTATGTATTTGTAACCAGATGGGTTTTATTTTACAATTGAATCGTAATATAATTGAGATTCAGACCCCTTATTACAACTTGTAGTTACTTTACATTAGACACATATGTACAGTTGCGGGTGTGTACGTTTGTTTTCTCCAGCTGTCAGACATTGGGGGGTGAAGTAAAATCAGTCTACAAAAGCATTCGTACATCCAAAGTGACATTAATTTAGTTTTCAAGAAATTAGTTCTATTTTAGCACTGTGTCAATTCTGGGAGATGTGTGTGCATGCATGAGTGTGTGTGTGTGTGTATGTGTACATGATATGTATTTCAATATATAACAAGGATTTATTTCAGCATTTGCAAAGAAGAAGAGGTTAAAGATTATGGTCTTGTGGGATATGTTACCATATAGTTCGGTAGATAGGTACCACTATTTTGAAGGTGCATGCCGATTCCATCTTCACATTCAACCCTGAAGAGAGAGGCAGCATGTTATTCTGAAACATTGTTATCCATCTTCCAGAATACAGGGTGTCATTCCCAGTAATTGGTATTGTTATTGCTATAATAACCTTTTTTCTCCCAAAAGGAGGTATTTTCTTATCATAAATTAAACTGAAATGCTTCACTGTTGGTATCATACACTGTATTAAGCTTAGTTGGCATTGCTGTCCATAGTACAGATAGATGTAGGTACAGATTAGTAAAGCTTTCTGTCCCAACAACTCTGCTGCTGGTTTGCATGCCAGGGCAGCCATTTGTTGCATTATGATGTTGCTACATTTGAGTTTCACAAATTGAATAGCAAATGGTTAGCACACATGAATGCACACAGAAGGTATTTACACCACCTAGCAATCCCCATACTGGTCTGGACAGGCCCTGAAGGTTACACGATTTTGTGGCTCCCAGATTTCAAGATGGTCAGCACATGAAGGTGGTAAGGTTGGCAGCCCTATGCACCAGCAGCTTTTATCCCCAGGAAATATTCCTGGTACTCATTTATATTACAGATTTACACCATCTAGAGACAAGAAAAAACTATGTTCTTGGAGCATTCTGAAAGAAAGATATTTTGTCTTGTCACAACATAGTGGTGTCTAACTTTGGTTCATTATATAGCTAGCAGGATAAAGTGGCAGTAGTATGACTAACCTCAAATGGGAGAGCAAGAGGATTAATAAACACCATCTACGTAAATGTTTTGACCCCATTTTCTTAATCATTGGCTGGAAATTCTGATATGGAGGATGCACCATATGCTACAGATTCTCACATATGATGTGGTGACACATAATTTGCAAGAGATGAGACTGAAATTCAGCACATTTGCATTCGATAGCAAAATGTAATTTTTGTTGTGAAATAACATTCCAAGTGTACCTTACTGAAACCTAGCATTTTTTTTACCACAGGCTAAAGAGCTTCGTGTTGACATTACTGTACAAACCACAAATACATCGCTCAACTCCAGGGGTCTCATTCAGCCCAAATTCCACCTCAAAGAAAGAAGACTGACAACAAAATTTGTGGGTATGTTTTATGATACATGCAACCTGTTGTAGCTAACCATTTAGCTCAGAGTGTAAAGCATGGAGTGTATGTTATTTTGCATGTACACACATACAAGAGGTATACCAGAAACATTTTGCAATGCAGTTACTCAAACATAGCAAGGCCAACTGCTTTCAGGTTTTCATTTCCTTTTGAGGTTGACTGAAGATGCAGGCAGCAGGTTCCTGTGAAACAGTGCTGAATTTATACCAGACTGCATGGCAACACATACCAGGAGAAATAGTTTTTAATATTTTTTCCTTCATTCTTTGTAGTATTCCATTTACTCTGAACAATGATATGGCTCATTTTTTGGTACAGCAATTATTTGTGTGGGTCCAGGATGTTTACAGGCCAATCTTTGTCATAGGTTTGGTGGACTGGCTGTCCTGTCTGCAGCAAGTGACTGTGACATACACTGTGTGTGTGTGTGTGTGCGCGTGCGTGCACGCACGCGTGAACGTGGGTGTGCGTGTGTGTGAGGATCATTTTCATCGGGGAAAGGGATGTGTTCATTTTCACATATATCTGTGCTTCTTAGTCACTTGGGCTAGAAAAGTATTCATATGCCATTTTTCTAAAACAGTGCATCGAGTTGCATGGGTGGTCACATGGATGACTGTTGAAAAGAAACAGCTGTTTTTGGTTCATCACTGCACAGCCCTTATGCTTTCATGAGAGAGTGTTAAGGCAGAAGGCTGCCAGAGTCATTTTAGGATCTTTTTGGTGTATGTGTGTCTGATATCCCATGGCTGTCAGAAACTAGGTGATGATAACTGTTATCAAGTGACATAGTCACTTCACCCAATTATCATTCCAGATGTCCTTTTTTGGGCTTCTGTTAGATTGTGCAGAGCATGTTGACACTAGAAATTCCTCACAGTTATCAAGTCAAAGAAAACTGAGTTGCGTACTCAGCACTGAGATTAAACCACCAAACAAAGCTAAAGGTGCCAATACACAACAAACACTGCATTACTGGTGACTGGCCTTGTGAATGTTGGAATGAATTGTTGCCAGGGCTGTAAACATAACTGGCTTGACATGCTTATGTTACAATGAAACTTCGCCATTTATACCTAAAATGGGGTACATAATTCAGTGTTCACACATGTTATAATGAGATATAGTGGTAACTCTGTATTTGTAAATTTGGGATTTTTTGTAATTGCTATGTAGAAGAAGAATAAAAGGGGGGGGGGGGATGAAATGTTTCACACTGTGTTGGGGTGAAATATCATTTTTCTCCAGGAGATTAAGGTAGAGCTCAATCTTATGTTTGCCTTCTTCTTTTGAACAGGTGGTTCTTCAATTAGAAATTCCTGTCAAGATGGGCTATAGAGAAAGAAGCCAAAGATTAACAGCCTTGCAGAATAAGCTTGTGATCTTGTAAAATATGAACTCATGCTGAGGAATGGAAGGATGTGCTGCTGTGAATAAAATGTTATTTTTTTAAACACGTGTTTGTGTATGGTTGGATGTGTTCCATTATTTCAGACTGTTAGTGTGGAAAGAAAAGCTGAAGGCAGTAGTTAGATTAAACTTTTACACTTTGAATAAAAACAAAATACTCGTTAAGTTTTAGTACACGTCGTTTCATTGTTATTATTTATTTCCTGTTCTGGTGTATTTGTTACAAACAGTTTGTGCTGTGAACATTTAGTGCTTGTGGGATAAATATACACAATTGCCACTGGACATTAAATAATATTATACTTGTGTGTGTTCATACTATATGTTGTATTGTCCACAGTAGCACTTATAGCCATGTTTTCACTATGTTGATTTGGTACAAGACTGACCTCATTAAAGCCTTACTCTTAGACTGAGTTGTGTATATATTTATTTGTGTAGAGGATCATATTTTCATGACCCCACCTGTCACTTTAGGCACAGTCTGTTCATATTGACAGCAACCATCCTAGTGATGACTAATGTACCAGTTTGCTCAGTGGGTTCAGTGCATTGCAGTTAAATTTTAGATGCATTCACAAAATTGCAGAAAGCAACTACTAGCTTCGTGCAGTCTGTCCATCCTCATGGATCAACTCAGCTTCCAATGGGCAGATTTTCATGAAATTTGTTATCTGAGTACTTTTGGAAATCTGTTGATAAAATATGAATACTTATGGACATTTATGATCGCATCTTACATAATTCTTCTTAGAATGAGAAATGTTCGCAGACAAAAGTTGTAAAAAAAATCAAAAGACACATTTTATGTTCAGTAACTTTTAAATTCAAGCTGTTTATGAGATAATATAGAAAAATGTGGTAGAATCAGACAGGCCACATATGACTGTAATTGGTACATGTGCTTTGTGTACTGGAAAACTAAGGCACACTCAGAATATGTAATGCATACTGCTTCCACAAAACTATAGTTACTGGCACGTGCTTCCATGTTGTACGTACTTTGCCTGTCTTGTAGGTGTTGTACTAACCATATTTGAAAAAGATATTACAAATGGTTTCCTCCAGCTTACAGACATGTATCGCATCTAGCACAGACATAGTTTATCCATGATGAAATTCTGTGCTGTTACACTGTCTTATTGGTGTGGGGACTGTATATATGTTTTCTTATTACCTGACAGATGGCCGAAGATAGTTTCACATGTGGTACATAAGGTGTGAATGGATGGTTGCAGAAAAAGTAAATGAGTCCAGTAATCCTAGTTACATGACAGCACACCACACAAAAACTGTAACATCATCTAATGGCGCTCTGTGGATTGAAATGACTTTGTAGCAGTTTATTTTATCCACGGAAGTAAAGTCAGGTATTATTAGTAAATAAAATCAGTGTGAGTGTGATGTCTCCAGTACATACCACATAAAGCTACCAGTTCACAAAATTCCATCTTTCTTTAAAAGCCCTGTCTTAGAGTTATGAACCACAGTCATCTTATATGGAGGCTCGTGCATATTTTTTGTTGCATTTCATGCTGATGACACAAACACATGCTTGTCTGTTCAGCTTGGACCAGAAATTTTCTTGGAGATGTTTCCAATCTAGTACAAATTTTATTGTGTTTGTACTCCATTAGCATGTGTCTTCTGCATGTTCAATTACTGTCTGAATTTGAACCAGTTGCTGATAACTTCCTTATGTGTTAATAAAATGTTTTCATTTTTGGAACAGGCGCAACAAAGAAATTTTCATCTGAATTTCTTTGACTTGTCATGACAGCCATATTGAATGTATATACTATACAGAAATCTATACAAGAACTGTAAATAACGCATTGAGAAATCACAGCCTCTCCAATAAGCAATTTGGGGATGAGCCAGCAACTGGGTTGTGTGTGTAACATAGGTGACCCACCAGGAAGCAACTAATGATTGTGGTCATTGTGTTTCTTATATATAGTATAACACAATGAATTCAAATTTGTTATTAGAATTGCTCTGTCACCCACAGTTTTTGGGTGACAGAATTTTTTGAGATGCAGTAGCAGCGAATTTAGTTTTCCTTGTCATGCAAGCAGTGTTTTAAATATGGCTGAGGCACTTAATTATATTTTGAACACAGTGTGGGCATGAAAACTTAATCATGACAAAGAAAGTAGGCATGTGAGCCCAATCAGACAGCCAGAGTGTTGCAATCTCAGATGTATGCTGACATGTTGGGACATGAAATTAACAGTAAATCGTGCTAGAGGAACACTGCACTGCTAGTGGTGTGCCGGACTGCGTTGTGATAAGTTGCAATCCCTTATAACAGGACAGGAAAATGTAGTACATAGTCCATTAATAAACCCTAAAAAAGTTTATTTATCTCTGAGCATATCAATCTTGGACTCACACAACAATTCTGTCAAAGCTATGGAGCAAAATAACACTGGATTTATGTGTTGGAAATTTTCACAAAATAAGTGATGATAAAATCAAAGAATGTTTTATTTGTTGGACCTCAAATAAAGAGAGTTAATACAGGATTTAGAATACCAGGTAAGTGAAGTGGAAAAAGCAGCATGGAAATCGTTCAAAAATGTAATTACCAATTTTTTGGGAAATCACAAGGCAAAAAACTATTGTGATATGTTGCCTGGTCTTATACAGTCCTACAAAGCTATGGGGTATAATATGTCTTTAAAGGCGCATTTTTGAGGCTCTCACAGTCTTCTTCCAAGAAAATCTCGGGGCAGTGAGCATTGAGCATGGGGAGCGATTTTACCAGGATATTTTCACCAAAGAAAAGCAGTACTAAGGCAAGTGAAGACCCAGTATGCTGGGTAATAATTGCTGGACACTTAGAACAGACATTCCACAGGCAAAATTGGGAGAAAGTCTCCACTGTTACTCATTATGTTACGTATATACTCTCTGCAATATAATGTCAATACAGGTTTCTTCAAAATTCAACAAAAAGTGTTTTTGGGTTTGCCTACTTTTAGTTCATGTGACAAAAAGTAAAAATTATTTTGTTATTCAGTGTACTTGTTGAGAAGTGAGGAGCATAAAGTTCTATGTTATGCAGTCTGTAGTAAGAATACAGAGCTTTTAAATGCCACGGTAGGTGGTGCATATGGTAACCAGGGGCCTTTGAAGGGTTAAATTATTATGTATACTAGGGTTTGTCATTGATTAAAAAGTCTAAGAATTAAAATTGCCCGTCATTGATTGTGGACATCTTGCATACTGAATTGCAAAAATATTTATTAACTTATATGTCCAATAATTAGAAATTTGTAACATAATTAGGTGGAAGCTTACATTATTGAGCTTAATAAACTCTGTGATATGCTTTGTGAGAAACATGGGAAGTCCATTTACGATTTATGTAAAGCAGGCATTGTGTGCCTGAAAATAGTAACTGCACAAATTTTGTTGAAAATCTCCAGTATCAAATTTTGCTGGAGAGTCATTTATAGAATTTGTCTCATAGTTAAATGTTTCATTATTATATTCAAAACCGTGTAATCGGATTCCTGATATGCGTTGAAATGTTCTTTGTCCAGATTAACAACACAGGTAGTAGCTCAAGGTACAGTATGTTCAATAGCAATATGAGCAGAAAAGAATGTGTGTCATGGCATAATCTAAAGCGCCAACCCGAGATTTGCGTAGAGGGACTCAGGAAAACCACGAAAACCTCAGGATAATCGATGTTCCCAGTGACTTGAGAACTGTGCACCTCTCACCTTTGACATCAGAACTTAATATTTTTGTATAACCTATTCTATTTGTGGTTGTGAAAAAAGCCACGTGCAAATAAAGTTATGAATATGAAGTAGCTGTGTGTGAATTCTTTGTAGAATTTTACAGTGTACTGAGAAACAAGGACTGAATCATGTGGGCCTGCATGTCATTTCGAAATGCGTATTTCATGTTTATTACGGATGGTTAAGGAAAAAGACGTGTGTCAACACTGAATGATGTTATCAGCACTTAACACGTCAGCTGTCTGGTGTCCAAATTCTACAGCTCTCCGGGATCGCCATGCCGCTTCCTCCTGCGTCGCTTTCTTCTTTCTTTCCGATTTTTCACGACTTCTCGGATCGAACATCGTGGAAACACGACCTCGCACTTTGAATTACCCAGGCCCATAATGGATGCTCGGAGATAATCTAACATGGCGGCCGATGCGTGCTGGGTTGGCGCGAATCTTCCAGCAACCCAGCTTAGACCCAGGCTGAAACAAAAGAGGCGTATTTGTTGTCTTTGCAATTTCCAGATCGGTTTCTTCTAGCTGTTGTTAGCTTTACAGCGTTGATTGGTAGGTCCAAATGATGGTGTTCTGAGTCATTAAAACGTGTAGGGTCCAGAACTTGTTACCAAAATCCCCCAAAAGTGTCACAACAATTTTTATTAGTCTACACTGTAATATCCCAAGTGGCTGTTTTGAGCAACACCTGCCGTGAAAGGCCGATCACTCACATTAATAATTTATCAAATAACTAATTCCATGAAGCACACGCCGTCTTTAGTTTATGTGGAATTTGTTCGGAATTGCAGGGAGTCCCGTTGTGGTATTTTCGATAATGGTAGACTATTATTTTTTCTTGATCACGTGTTATTCTCTCCTATCTGTAGAGTGAAGGAATTGTTCTGATATTCCTGTGTTTATACGACTGCTAGGCATTTTATGTTGTAAACACCACAAAAGGTGCTTAGGTTACACGTCAGGGTAGTCCGTGTCTGTTAGAACACGCTGCTTCATCGTACAGCTACAGCGCCTCTACCGGGCGAGTGCCTTCAGAAGCAGGGAGCATAACGGGACAGATCTCCATTGCTTAGGTTCATAATTAATTATTTTAATTTCATGTTTTGTTTATATGTGTTACATATGAGGAAATAAAGGATAGCCGCTAAACACGAAATAAAAATTAACAAGGCAACAAAACAGTACGCAACATAGCAAAATAATTTGCGTAATACGGGCGCGTGTCAGCAGTTTACGCGCATGAATACGCAAACTGGTCAAGGCCAAATGCAAGAAACATTATGAAGGTAGACTCCAACACAGTAACGACCGAAAGTAAATCTACCACTCTTAAGGTGAGAAAAATAAACATTTGAAAGGACGCCATATAACTGATCGTAGGAGATATAAAAGCAGTTAACCACAACTATGTTTGTAATGTTTTTCTGTATCTTATATTGCAACATGTTTCGGCAATTTTTAAAAAGCCATCCGTCATCTGACAATGTAAAAATGCATGAAAGAAATACAAGACGATAATAAAATGTTTATTTGTCATGTAAATGAGATGTAAACTTTACACTACCGTGCGCGTTGTAAGATAAAAGATCATAACGTACTGTTTGGGACTTGATGTAAGTCTGCATAGATTCTTAAAAGTCCCTTGGACGATACATATTAAAATTTAACAAACTATTTTTTTTTTTTTAGTTTGGTTCGCAGTTTTAAATTGGTACATTCGGTGTAGATGTTTGAAGCTGGCCCAAAGCTAGACTGACATTACTGTGATACTGTGCTCAAGGATTGTATTTTGGACGCATTGGCAACCAACTTGGAAAGTGCCGAAACATGTCGATCTACCTTTATTATAATTTATAAACAATACATAACAAATTGTTGGAGACGCAGAGGTAGTCGCGGTTTGCGTGTTCAGATGTGGACTAATCAGTCTGAAATATGCTTCTAAGGGCAATTGTATCTCAACAAATATTCGCATTTTATCAGATGGTGATGCAACATAATTTAATAGTGGGGAGTTGCAGGAGAGTGTAAATATTAATTTTTTAATTCGAAGTTGTACAGTCTCGAATCAAACTCTCACATGCAGTGGTGTGGCTAGGTTTTTGACGCCAGGGGCGAGTAGTCACAACGGCAGCTCCTAACAGATGTTGCGAACTTAACACATCGCAATTATTTGTCGGATTTTCTTTTATTCGGCTAAACACTTTAAAATTTATTGAGCGCAGTAAATAATTTTTCATGTAAAATATTCGTTTTTTCCGCACGTTCGCCAACCCTTGGAATCTGTCGCCCGGAACAGCCGCACCCCCCCCCTCCCCCCAATCAAAGCTACGCCGCTGCTAGCATATTCCGACTAGGCAACAACAACAAAATGCTTAACAGCGGGGTCATGGTGAGGACATACTTAACCTGTATGGCAACAGCAGTTTTTGGATACTGTGTGGGGGAACTTAAATGAATATTATTTGAGATACTATCCCGACGTGTGCCTGGAGGGACTGACGAATACAACGTACAAAGTCGGTCAGGATATACGCTGTCTGGACCGAAATTTTACAACTGGACGTCCCGAAAATTAAACGTGTGTCTGTAACGTTGTTAATGCAGGTCATCCGCTTTTTGGAGGCTGATTCTATGCATGTTGGTTGTCGTATCGGGGAGAGAATGCGCAGTTCTATGATTTATAGGGCCCGGTGGGGCGGAGAATTTGGAATTTAGAGTAGTTCTCTTCTACCAGTTCCACAACACTCCATTACGGATCCAGTCTTTCAGTGTGGTGGGTAATGGGGCTGTAATCTGTTACGGCAGAAAATGGAGCTCTTCACAGAACCGCAAGAGATTAGGAAGGATCAGTTATTTCTCTCATGATTTCACTACGTCGTCGCGTGCGATGCTTGAAATTCGAAACTGGTTTTGAATTAGAGATCCAATGACGAGTCGTAAGCTGTAACAGAAGGCAGGCATTGGTAGTAGAATACATTACCGTCGTTCTGTACCTTTTCTCTATCACGAACCGCTTAAACAGAAGCAGGTTTTCCGTGGATAGTTACTTTTTCTTGTTGAGATTACTCATGTCTGGGGCATTTCCTGTTATAACCCCACCTCTGTGTTGCCGTGTGAGAGGGGCTTAAGTGACCCGTCAGGCTAGTCCCTCTCTTGCACTCGTGTTTCCCTTCCTCCTTACGAGAGGGGCTTAGGTTAGACGTCAGGCTAGTCTGTCCTAGGTTAGACGCCAGTATAGTCTCTCTAGTTCATGCCTGTGTCCCTCACTCCTGACGAGAGAGTTTTAGGTTAGACGTCAGGCTAGTCTGTCTCTGTGACATGTCCCTTTTGTAATGGTGGGACTACAACAGGAAAGATTCCGTGTCTGTACTTTAGTCGCAGAGACAAAGCACTGCTTCTGAACAGAGACGAGGAACTGGGTTCAGTAAATATAAAGCCTAGTACGCCGTGAAACGATATCGGCGAGTGCCACTGTATCAAATATGCAAGCAGTCAAGAGAGGTTAGGCTAATAATAATGTGGTAAGCATATAGTAAAGGATTTGATAGTCTATGTAGGTGTGTAACAAATGGGTGTGACTGTATTGCTGGAACAAAAAGTGTGTACCTTAGTCTAGTCAGAACATTGACTAGCCTGCGGGTTGGATGACTGAAAAACTGGCGTTGAATTCCATACTGGGCCGGAGATTGTCTTTGCATATTTGTCGGAGCGGTACTGATGACCACCTAGCCACGTGTCCAGTGGGTACCGGCTGCTGTTTCACGTGGATAAAACGGCTGGAGTTTAACTTTACCACTCACCTTCATCTGCAGTCAAACTTTAAGAAAGCCTAGTGCTATACTGTCATAAGGACAAGGTTCATGATCAATTGCAGCGTCAGTCCCTTACTCTAAAAGTAAATCTGCCCGTATGCTTAATGGAGTTTACCCCATTAAGACTCACCGTCGTTTACAATATCTTACGAAAGCAGTGTACCTCCATACTGGCAGCCAGATGCGGTCCTTGCCTTTCAGCTTCCTGGAGAAGCGGTTGTTTTCACACAGAGTTTTGCGCAGGCACTCCCCGTCGTCATTCTCCATAGTGAAGAACACTTCGACGGACTTGAGCACGCGCATGGACATGGCGTTTAGAGTCTCTGCGGAACCGATATCGTACGACGTCGCGCGCCGGACACGTTGCCGGCCGAGCTCCGCAGTGGTCGTCGTCGTGGACGTTGCGTTCTGTGAATCAAGGCGCAGTCGGTCATACAGCGCAAGTTGTGTTCGACTGAACTAGTGTCACCTTCAGTTAGCCTAGAGACCGTCTGACTGCTTCGGCCCGCTGTTTGTTAACAATTAGGACTCTAACATATGCGCTGTTCTGGGATATTACGCATCGTATAGTGGCAAATCCTTACCGACGTTTCGGAACAGTCCCAGAAGCGCACGCATCTCATCTACTTCGCAGCGGAAGCTACAAATTACCATACAAAAATAGAATACGAACAGAATAGAAGTATAAATAAGTTCTTTAATGTTTAAAATTTTATATCTACATGTTTTGACTCATGTATAAAGAGCCATCATCAGGCTGAAAAGGTACGAAAGAAAATTTGCAATGTACAACAATTTAATTAATTAACATTGGTCTTGTATGCAGAGGAGGTCCAAACTTATACCAAAAACAAACATGAATAGTCGAAACCATAATAACCATATGTTTTATGGTACTGTAAGTTGAGGCCTCAACCGTATACAAGGACGGCGTAAAATAAATAAGATAATGTACGTTACACATTTTCTTTGGTGCCTTTTCAGTGATAACACATTTAGCGTTTTGTTGACCGTGCAACGTGATATATCCGTACAATAAGAACCAACAAGATGCACTATTTATTTTAAAACTGATTTTCAGTAATTAACCTCTACATGTTTCAATCAGGCTTACTATTTATCATCAGGAGATACTACTGTGTATATACAGCAATTGGTATATGTCATGCGTTTATGTTGACTGGCGTTGCTATTTCAAACAAATAAAGTCATAAAATGGCCTTAACATCATTTACGTGTATCCAGGTGTAAGAGACTCCCAGTGATTGAAAAGTGGCGTTAATGTTTAGACGGTCCTCGTAAGTACATAATTTCATGCATAAGATACTTGAAGCTGACTGTTCAGCGAACCGTTTCCATTCTTAATTAGAAATAGGCCGATGT
>Ga0123354_10014655_pt1 | contig 12215 bp, 17 predicted proteins | sample TergutLab28metaG_2_FD_97872 | JGI IMG/M metagenome (GOLD analysis project Ga0123354, IMG submission 97872) | Labiotermes labralis P4 segment gut microbial communities from Petit-Saut dam, French Guiana - Lab288 P4 | ecosystem: Host-associated > Arthropoda: Insects > Digestive system > Gut ... | reverse complement strand
AAATAAGTCGCAAGCTCCTGAGGATGGATATATTAACATCCGAAACATGTTGAGCAGTAAATAATGAAATAATAAAGCAAGTGACATCAAGTTGGTCTGTCTTTATTCAACTATCAAGATGATGCACGGTCCAATAAACATAAGATCTGTTGATATGTTGCGATGAAACTAAGGTGGTATCATGTTACAGGTTTCACGGCTGGTGATCTTGCATGAAGAAGCTGAAGATGGCAATGCTATGCCTGATTTGGAGCGGCCTGTTATGGCTGTTAGTCGAGCCGTGACCAACCTTGTGAAGGTACAGAGCTATGTCTTCTCCAGATATTTAAATCCTTTCCATACTGGACGTTTCTTTTATTGCCACATATTAAGTATATTAATCAGGACCTAAAGTCATTGCTTAATGTGGTCAGGTGCTTGACAAGGATGCAGGTCTTCTAGGATGTGACACAGTTGTTGGGTTATTGAATTGCAACGTATTGAAGGAATGTAATGTAGGGCCTGTATTTTCAGAGTTAAGGGGTCTACTTTAGCAACACTACTGTGTGAGAACACCAGATGACCTACATTCTGAGATGCTGACATTGCTTGCTGCTATGAGTTTGTTAGAAAATATAGTGTGTTATGTTATAACGTACAAATGCAGTTGAACTCAGTTATAATGACCTCAATTTGTGTGACACATTATCTGTAGCATTACACATTCAGTAGTACCAACTAATTCCCCATACGGCACGTGTTTTTATGTTGTCCTTAATATGACATATGTAAGAACAACATCTACCTTGGATATAGCGATATTGCCAGGGAACCGTTCCACTATAATTACCATGAAGTAGGCAACTTTGAGATATCTGCCATCTCCTTTTCCTTGCTACGGGCAAGCCATGTACACTATCAGGTAGCAGCATAAATTCCATACCTAAAAAATGGCAATAGTAATGGTAATTCACATTGTGTGTTAAGTTGCCCTTTATGTTTCTACTCCTTCAGTTATCAGGAGACAGGTAATATGATAATGTGGCTACACTCATGAATAAAAGTAAGTTTTTGAGCATCAAAGGGAAAGTTAGAGTGATAAAATGTATAGTGAAATGGAAAGAAGAGAGCTGATGTGTTTTGGGAGTTTGGCCTTTTAAATTCTACAATCCAAATGATTTGGAAAAAAGAACCAAAATTATTAGTGTGTTTGAACACAACAGATCCAAAATAAAGTGATTTTGAAAGCCTGAATGAAGAGACAATGAGGTGCTGCTGAAAGTGGTTTAAGCAAGTGAGAAGGGAGAGTGTACCCTGTGAATGCTCCTTGTCTCGTGGTAACATATGTTGTTACCTAAATATTAAGTGTAAGTTAATATATTTCTTATGTTCAGCCTGTATGGAAATTTACAGTTACAGAAGAGTATTTTACTATTGTTTCTATATGTTAATTGTAATTTAAATTTGAAACAGATCGTGCATTAACCTGAAGTAATATGCATGTAGCCCTGTATTTTGTCTTGAAATGTTTTTCACTCACTTTTACTGTACGCCTTGCTTACAGTGACACTCCTTACAACAACACAATTTATTCAGTCCCTTCCATGACGTTATAACTGAGTTTGACCGTTTATGTATATGGTCTAATTGTTACAAAGTTTTTGTAATCCTGTTATGCCTGAATTGTATCTGAATGGTGATTCTTATTTGTTGTTAACTTTTAAAGAATATCTTCTTTTTATACTAGTAGTTGTGCTTTCCTAGGTTGGACGTGAAACTATTAACTCCAGTGAAGATGCAATCCTGAAGCAGGACATGCCAGCCGCACTGGTCAGGGTGGAGGGGGCATCACGTCTGTTAGAGGAAGCCTCTGCTATGTTGAAGGCTGACCCATACAGTGGTCCAGCTAGGTATATATTTTATTTAAAACAAATGGACTGAATAATAAAGCACTTCGTGCTGCAAGGATCTCCTGATATACCAGATATTTTATCTAATACTGACTTGATTTTACTGTTAAATTGTTGAAACTTGACATTTATAGAAAGAAGCTTATTGAAGGCTCCCGAGGCATTCTGCAAGGAACATCTGCTCTGCTGCTTTGTTTTGATGAGTCGGAAGTACGGAAGATTATTCGAGAATGCAAGCGGGTGCTGGACTATCTGGCAGTTGCAGAAGTGATTGAAACAATGGAGGATCTTGTTCAGTTTCTTAAGGACCTCAGTCCTTGCCTCAGTAAAGTGAGTACATGTGAAAGTAATTAATTCTGTCATATAATACTGTAGAAACTGATAAATCACTGGCTGCAGCATCTGGGGTTCAATTTTTGATAGTAGCGTGATTTTTCTGCTGTCCAGTGCTAAGTTACAGAATGCCTGGGGTCTTACAATTATGCCTCATGCACATATTCTGCATGCCTACGCCCATGAGCATGAACCATGTGCATGCTGAACATTGTTTAGTAGCCATCCACAAGTATTGATTGTGGAAGGTCATGGTGCCATCACAAGCAAGGCATGCTTCAACTGTTAAAAGCATATGGGACAAAGAAGGAGGATGAATATTCAGGTGTTCTGGGATGTGATGCTGTGTTGCTGAATGAGTGGTTCCTGATATTCTGAATGGAAAGGGTCAAGCAGCCCAAAAAAAAATTTATTTATCTTGGTGTTTGAAGCTTGAATCTGAAGACACTTTGTTACATTGAAATGTTGGGAACCACTTGCCCAACGAAACAAGATAATGTCCCAGCAGACCTGATTCTTCGGCTGTGAGAACCTCAGCTCTTACAGAAAAGGATTGTTGGCACATTGACACAGGAGCCACTGACAAAAACTTGGCTGTCCCAAGGTAAGGTTTGGGGTGCAGGCCTTGCATTCACTGTATATGGGCAAGGTGTAGGAATTGCTGCTGGAGAACCTGCCAGCCTGTTGAATGGACAGGGTATTCAGTAGTGTTTCCTAGAATGCTGTCTTCAGCTCTGATGTCCGGACTGCCCTTTGTCTCTCTTGTTTTGCTTTGGTAAACACAAATGTCTTCTTTTCCTAAAATCACCCACCAATCTAGAAAATATTTTCTGTCAGGAGTGTGGTGACTGGGAAGTATGTCTTTGTATATACACGCCTCATATTGTATACACACTGCCTCATATTGTATACACACGCCTCATATTGTATACACACTGCCTCATATTGTATACACACTGCCTCATATTGTATACACACGCTTCATATTGTATACACACTGCCTCGTATTGTATACACATGCCTCATATTGTATACACACGCCTCATATTGTATACACACGCCTCATATTGTATACACACGCCTCATATTGTATACACACTGCCTCATATTGTATACACACTGCCTCGTATCGTATACACACGCCTCATATTCTTTGCTCTATCTGTGGCCATATATAATGTGCGTATCACACATTTCTGTGAATACGTATTTGCATGCCATGTTTTTCACACCAACATATGTCACATGGTGTACTGATTAACATAAGGTTTAAGCATGATGAGTGGGGGGTCTTGTGAACAGAACTTCGTTATGTGGCCGTGGCAGCTACACTCACTTGGCGCTTCTGTTTGAAAATGGTCCACAGCTTAAAAATGAACCATCCAAGGACCTGTGTTTACGTAGAATTGTTTTATTACTTTGTACATGGTGCATACCCCTGCACTGGTGCCATTGTTTCACAAATATTCTGCGTACTATGAATTTAAAATGTGCCTGTTTGTAGATCTGAATTTGTAAGGGTTGTTTATGTTCATATGCCATGTTGATGAATGCAGGACTGACGTATACAACCATACATTGCAGGTTTCACGGGAGGTTGGCGGACGTGAAAAGGAACTTACTCACCAAGTGCATCGGGAGATCTTAGTACGCTGTCTGGAGCAAGTGAAGACTTTAGCACCCATCCTCATTTGTAGCATGAAGATCTTTATTCACATAATTGCACAAGGTTTGTGATGATTTATTACATTCATCAGTACTGCGTACCTTACGTTGCCCTCCCATGATGCTGAGAAAGTGCTGCCTCTGATGTAACATCAAAATAGCTTTTAAATGCAACATTTGATCAAATGTGATAGGGAGCCATTGTGATCTTTATTGTAAATTCTTACATATTTGCTTATTGCATGCATCATCGTCTTTGTTTGTACCTTATGCAAGCCATATATCTGTTTCTGCCCATATGTGATTTTGTCCCAACAACAAAACATGTGTATAATGAAATTATAAATATGTACTTATAAGATTTTGTTGTAGATAACCGTTTTGTTTTACATTCTGTTTGTACTTGCAGCCATACATTTGCTGTGTACATTAATGCTAACAAAGTATGCCTGTCAATATGGCATTGTTTCACAACATCTTAAAGTTACAGGCAATTGAATGTGCACAATAAAACTGGAATAAAACAATTGAGAGATTGTGCATAGTCAGCAAAATGTAACAAGAAACTCGTAAAACCTGAAGTATATCTCCCAGCGTGGCATTGACTGATGGTCATATTCAACATAAGGGAGAAAACGTTGGCAGTATTGTGGCCACTTGCACCAGAAAATTATTTGCAGGTGCTTACATCATGCCTCCCACCAACACTTGACACTCCTCTCCCTGGTACCCTACATAAAAAGACTTCTTGTCAAAGTTATCCATATGCATATATAAATATACAATGATGTTTCAGTCAAACACAACAAAAGTTTATTATGTTTATTATTGTATTAGGACAACATGTTTCGATTCTTATAGAATCATCTTCAGGCTCTTCTAAGAAAGAGATCCTTACTTAGCAGTGTTTAAAATGCGTTCCAAGGATCTGTTTCTTAGAAGGGCCTGAAGATGATTCTATAAGAATCGAAACATGTTGCCCTAATACGATAATAAACATAATAAACTTTTGTTGTGTTTGACTGATACATCATTGTATATTTATATATGTGTTAAACACTTCGGGATGGCAAACATTAAAAATTATCTATATGCTGTATACTATCTATATGCTATCATTTTTAGGTGGTAAGGGGGCAGAGGAAGCAGCAGAGAACCGTAATTATCTGGCACAGCGCATGACAGATGAACTGAATGAAATCATTAGAGTCTTGCAGCTCACAACATATGATGAGGAAGAATGGGATGCTGACAACTTGACTGTAATGAAGAAGGCTCAAAATGCAATTGAAGGAAAAGTTAGGGCTGCTCGGGACTGGCTGGAGGTATAAAAGAGGAATAAATTTTGTGAAATGGTGTTTGGTTTTGCTTGCAGTGTAAAATGTGATCACTTAATTTGTTTTAAAGTTCTTCCATTGTGTGACAATATGCGAGCATCAGTAGTCAGTTTTTTTAATAAAATTCTTATATGATTTCTATATGCCTGCTGCAGCAGACAGTTTTGGGAGTTGGCAGCATGTTTTCAGGAAAATAAGTAGGTTACATAAATTAAAGAAGTTAAATAAATAGCCTAAATAAAACAAATAAATAAACAAATAAATTACTAACCTAATCTAACATAAGCCATCCCCATTCCAATGTAAACTAACCTAACTTCCAACCTAACTCCACCGAAGTAATTAGTACTTATGTAAATTATATAAGTATATTGAAGAGCTTAAATAAGTAAATGAAGTAAATATATACATAAGTGACTAAATTAATTGATTAATTTAATGAATTTATCTTTATTAATACATGTAAAGTAGAGGAAATAAATATATTAAATACATTAATCTTTATAAATTAATAATTGAAATTATGTATTTTCTTGTTTTGCGGATATAATAGTTTAATTCATTGATTAAAAGTGAAATTAATAAGTTAAATAAATAAAGTAATGAAGTAAACATTTAATTCATTACTAATGTAACCTAACTCTGCCTAACCCAATTTAACCTATCCTGGCCATAACCTACCAGACCAAACCTAACCCTTTGTAAGCTACGTAACTTGATTAACTTCATGGAACAAAGTAAAAAAATGAAACAAATAAATCAAATATCCATCATGGAGATTTATGTATTTATGTGAGAAGGGGTGTACTGACCAAAGAAGTAACTTATTTGCAGGGATTAGGGAGGAAAGAGTTCTGAATTAAATAGCAAATTAATATTTATATTTATGATAATTAAATACATGTTTGGAAATAATGTTCTTAAGGCCTGTATTTGAAGATTAGGTAGAAAATATAGTGAAAAATCTGAAAAATAAATAAGTAAATATACTCATTAAATTAAATTAGTAAGTATATACACATAAATCAGTAAGTGAATAAATAAATGATTCATGTATGTGAAATGAGTTAAATAAATGAATTACTTGAAATAAATAAATAAATTGGTTAGTTGGGTGAGTGGTTCCCAGTGTTTCGGAGCATTACAGTGCCTTCATCTTCATGTTTGATTATCTTTTTGGATTTTTTGAATGAATGAATGAATGATGAAGGCCCTGTAGTATTTCAGAATGCTGGGGCCTACTCATCCAAACAACAACAACAGTACATAACTTCCCTGCAGATTTGAATCTTCAGCTTTTATTTCTGCTGTCTGCAGGACCCACTGGCTCTGAGAGGGGGTGTGGGTGAGAAAAGTGTCAGACAGATACTCGAGCACTCACAGAGGGTTTCCGAACGTGCATTGCCCGGAGATGCAGAGGCCATTAGGAAGTTGTGTGGTGACATAACTACTATGACTGATGCTCTTTGTGAGCTGCGTCAGGATGGGAAGGGTACCACACCCCAGGTAAGAGCTTCCAGAATTTAAACAGAGATCACATATGCTGGATGATAACTCCTCTTTCAAGTTTAGACTGCACCTGATTTTGAGACCTTTTGGTGGTTCTTTTTAATGCCATGAAATGAATACCGTTAAAAGCTATCCTATGACTGCTTTTGTCTACATCCCTGGCCATTGCTGTACTGTACAGTTCCATCAACTGAAATGTTGTCAGATAATATAGAGTAACAGTATAAAATACTGCACAGTCTTACGACTTAACAACGGTGATACGTTCTGAGAAATGCATCGTCATGCAAAGTCATAGAGTGTACTTACACAAATGTTGAAACCTTGCATTGACTTGGCCTCCTTATGGATGGACATCCTCTCAGGCATCCATTTCCAGAATATGGAGTTTTCATTCATATTAAAAATTTGCTCTGGCAAGTAATTTTCCTCCACCTTCAGCTTATCTAAAGTTTCCAAAAATTCTTGCCACCATCGTATATGCAGTCCATCATTGACCAAGACGTCGTTATGTGGCGCATGACTGTATGTTGAATAGGAAAAGAGTATTTTGTATATTTGAAGCATATAATCCATGCATAGTCCTGACCGCACTTAATCACTGTGTAACTGTATGCAGGGTGATTAATGTAAAACACCCGGGTCATTGAGGCCTATAATTTCATAATTTTTGCATCGATTGAGATTAAACTAAGGTGACACATGCATGAATTCGCACTGAATTGAATGACTTCATATAAATTTTTGAAAATGGCCACTGTCCTCTGCTAAACATATCTGGACTGAATGTTGGATTTTGTCTGCCTTTCGTTGCAGAACACTGTTCTCAGTGTTGGCACTTTCAAAGCTGCAGTGGTGTAAAGTTTGTTCCTTTGTGCACTCTCCTTCATGTAGCCCAAAGAAAGAAATTTGGTTGTGTCAAGTCTGGTGATTGAGGGGGCCACATGTTTTTTTGAGATGCTGCTGTCTTGCAGTTCAGCAATGACTAGTGTGGTGAAAATGAGTGCCACTAGGCACGATCTGTTGAGGACACGGTAAATTACTCGTGCACTGTATGAGCATGAACAGGCAGTGATTCTGAATGAAGCAAGTTTCATTTGCTTCCAGTCATTTAAAAAAATTGCAGACAAAAATGACCCAGGCATTCTGCCAGATTCACCCGGTAGTATATTGCAGTCTAAACAGAAGGTGTGTCAGACTGTCATTATCACCAGTGGTGTAGACATTGAGTATTCATATTCAAAAAGTATTGGTTTGGATTCTTGTAAATTGAGAACTTGTATCCAAAGTCCCAGAAATTCAGACCACCACTATTTCAGAACTGTTCCACTTAGACTGGTAAAAATTGATATGGGTACTTACATCCATGACACAAACTGCAGTTTTCATATAGATCTGTCTAGTGCCAAGTTTAACAATGAATGGAGCTGTACCTCTGCTCCTCCTGTATGCTTTTGTTTCATTGACAGGAACAGCACCTTTAGCTTTACATTCTGTGAAGCTGAGGCTGTGAATTCTGTTGATGTGATACAGAATGACCCACAGCTGTACCTTCTGCAACAGACTTCCATTCAGCCTTCCCTTTCCCACATATCTTACTGGCACATTGCTTACCTAGCATGTTGCTGTCATGTGAGCAACAGTACCACACATGCTTGTCACTGTCTAAGCCTATGTTAGATATACTATATTACTGTACAAGCCATTTGGCTTTTGTAAATATGTGTGTCAGAATTAGAATGGACAGTTTTTGTGTTATAGTTTTACAAAATATGTGTATTTTTGGAAAACATTTTGACCTTTCACATTTCCTGTTTTTGTATTTGCTGTTAGGCTGAATGTTTGGCTCACAGCATTCAGGAGAAGTTGGGACAGCTGTGTGAGCTTGTGCAACACGCTGTTATTGGGGTAGAGAAATCTGGTATGCAGCAGCCTGCTCACACTGTATCGGGACGGTTGGAGCAAGCACGGAGGTGGCTGGCTCACCCGGACAGAGATGATCGTGGACTTGGGCAGCAGGCTATTGCACTCATTGTGGCAGAAGGCAAGAAGGTAAGCTGTCTGTGAGGTCCTGCTGAACATTGTGCATTGGCACTGATGGCAGTTAGATGTTACATTAACCTTTGTGTGTGTGTGTGTGTGAGTGCATGAGTATGTGTGCATGCGTGCGCGTGCGTGAGAGTGTGTGCACGCACGCGCATGTGAGTATGTGTGCATGTGCAAGTTCATGTGCGTGCGTGGATGTGTGTGTTTGTGCGTGTGATCTCACATCACATTGTTATGAGTGTGACCTCAGGAAGGGCATGTATGATATTTGGGAGAAGTAAAAAAATATGCACAGCATTTTGGTTCTTAAGCATTGACCATTATTTTGCATTATCCACAAACAAAGGGAACAAAGCAGTTTCTTCCCAACTGTAACATCGATATTGCCCATTGTTTATTTCATTTCAAAATTAACATTTCTGTGCTAATGTTAATATATGACTTATTCTGAAGGTTTTCTAAGTGACTGTATTATTTGTATAGAATCAGTGAAACAAGATTTTGTTTGGTTGTTCTGATATGTTATATTTGTTGTTGCATTCATATGGAAGGATGAAAAGAAGGTAGGTTTTGTCTTTGAATGTATACTTTGATTCTTCACTTGAATGCTATATGTGGTGTTACCTTCTGTTTGTACTGTTATTGTAGCATTCCTATGATTTTTATCAACTGTCATGAGAATGTGATGCTTTAGTGAATGAATGTTGGTTCACATTTAAATGAGATCATTATTTAAACTCCCATAAAATGTGATATATATGTTAATATGTGTTACAGACAAAAAATGGAGGACAACAATAAAAATGTACATGGTACAACTCCGTGATTGTTGATTTTGTAATCATTATAACTGATTTAGTTAAATGCATCTTGTTGCATATGTGTTATTAAAAAAAATAAAGAAATTTGTTCTTTTGTGGAATGAAACTATTACTACTACTACTGCTACTACTACTACTACTGCTACTACTCTATTAGTGTATATTATGTTTTTGTTTGATGTATGATAGTACAGGGTATCCCTTTTTGTCATTGTGCTGAGTATGGCAGTCCCAGTGGTTGCAGGCTTTCTATACAGTACAGCTGCCATGCACAAGGACATGATGCAAAGAATGCCCTGCACTGATATTTTAGTGTGACATAAAGTTTAACCTTTCCAAATGATGGTCATCTTTTCAGTTGATGCATCATGTCATGTTAGAATGTTCCAGGGTGAGGTACTGTTGCCGTCTTATATGATCTTTTGTTTCCTTGCCCCACAGGTTGCAGATGGGCTGCCAGGAATACATAAAGCAGAGATTTTAGGCTTGTGTGATGAAGTGGATATCCTGTCACGACAGCTGAGTGACTTATGTCGCAGAGGTCATGGTGACACACCTCAGGCTCAAGAGGTTGCAAGGTATATCAGATGATTAACAGAACACATTAATCCCTCAACTGATGTGGTTTTGTTTATTTACTTATTTATTTATTTGTGTTTCTTTTATTTATTTCATAAAATGAAGTATTTTTTGTGCTTGATTTGTTAGTAATAACTATTGAATTATTGGAGCTAGACATGAAATTGTATACGTAGGTGAAGTGTTGTTTGTTTGTTGGTTGAGATTTACAAACGTTATGGTGTTGCAGAACTTTGACATCATGTCATAAGAATTTTGTGTAGATGAACTGCATACATAATAAGAAGTTCTGCTGATACTGCTGCTGCTGCTACTACCACCACCACCACCACCACCACCACTACTACTACTACTACTACAACATCTGCTGCTGCTGCTACTACTACTACCACCACAACTACTACTATTACTACACCACCACTACTACTATGACTACTACTACTACTATTATGACCACCACCAATACTACTATTACTACACCACTACTACTGCTACTGCTACTGCTGCTCCTAACAGCAATAATTATTATTATACTACTACTACTATGACTACTACTACCACTATGACTGCTAATACTACTACTACCACCACCACCACCACCACCACCACTACTACTACTACTATGACTACTGCTACTATTACTACCACCACCACCACTACTACTTCATCTTCTGCTACTGCTTCTACTACTACTACTACTACTACTACTACTACTACTACTACTACTGCTGCTGCTGCTGCTGCTCCTAACAACAATAAATTATTATTATTATTATTATTATTATTCTCAGTTTTGTAGTTGTAACAGGAAGTAGCAGGTGTTGTACTTCACCATAGTTTGTTCTTGATCTACAAATTCAGACCAGCATTCCAGCTGGTGAGCTAAATTAAATGCATAAAATATATTACAGGACAACAAATGCACTTTGTTTTTATGGATGTAATTTCATTGTGTAGTGGCCAGGAACATGTTTTGGCCACTCATGTGGTCATCTTCAGGGTGGTGAGAACAAGAATACAAATATATTTAAAATGTGTCTATATTAGTCCAGAGTTTAAAAATCTTATAGTTTTGGTTGACATTATTCACAGTTGAATGATAAAATAAAATAGCGGTCAGTTAAAACGAGTATTAAATAAAATATAACACTCAGCTGTGAATTGTAATCAATACTGTTTGATTTTTAAACTTGGGAGTGATTTAGACACATTTTAATTATATTTGCATTCCTGTTCTCACCACCCTGAAGATGACCACATGAATGGCCAAAACACATTAGTGACCACTTTGCAATGAAATTACATCCATAAAATTGAAGTGCATTTGTTGGTCTTCTGATATATTTTATGAATCTAATTAATACATGGAATATGGTACACATCAAACTGAGTTAAATTAAGTTTCATTGTTGGGATTGTGAGTTTACATTATCAGAATATGGCATTAACAACAGAAGGTTTTGAGGATTAGAAGCTTAAGCAATGGGAAAATAGGTTGTTGTTGCTGCTGCTGCTGCTGTTGTTGTTGTTGTTGAACTGCTGGTGTCAGACTTCTGTGTTAGTTGTTTCTTTTTGTGTGGTGTTAAGACTGTGCAAGTTCTTTAAGAGTAGTATCAAAATTTTTATTCACGAATTGATGCGCAAGTGAAATGCCTTAAAAAAAAAATTATATTTTTTACACTAAAATAGCTCCGACATGTTTCGGTGCAGTCACACCTTCTTCGGGGAGCCCATTATCTGTGCTTGCTAAATTTACACCTGTTAAAATAGTCAATTATGGTGCATCGGTGTGTGGTTAATTGGGTGGTGGTGTGGCTGCATATATTAGTGGCTCCTTGTTGGTGTGTGTATGTTGCGCTGTTGGGAAGTAGTCTACTTCTGAACAGTTCAACATACACACACCAACAAGAACCTATATACAGGGTGTTTCACGACTTTAGGGCATAACTGCAGGAGGTGATTTCCTAGGTCTTTGTGATCAAAAAAGTTCATATAAACGTGTCCGATTTTGGACGGTTACGGAGTTATGACCGTTT
>Ga0123354_10014653_pt1 | contig 12218 bp, 7 predicted proteins | sample TergutLab28metaG_2_FD_97872 | JGI IMG/M metagenome (GOLD analysis project Ga0123354, IMG submission 97872) | Labiotermes labralis P4 segment gut microbial communities from Petit-Saut dam, French Guiana - Lab288 P4 | ecosystem: Host-associated > Arthropoda: Insects > Digestive system > Gut ... | reverse complement strand
CGGCATATGTAGTCATTTGTTTTGTGGTCATAAAGGGTGTAGCCTGCCAGAGGTTTCAGTAACTTCATTTCTGCCGCTTCAATTCTTCGTCTTTGTAAGGCTGTTAGACTCCAATTTTCTGACTCATATAAAAATGTAAAACTAGTGTGTTGTGTATTTTCAAAATAGTTTCCGTTCTCACTTTCTTAAAAATAGTACTCTTAATAGTACCTATTAATTGTAAAAATGTTGCCAATTTAAATTCTACATCATTTGGTGTGCTAATTAAATTCAGAAAGTTATTTGCCATGTTCACATCAGCCGGCCACCTGCCCCCTTCCTGTGTCAGATGAATCTGTTTTACGTGCGACCATCCTGTTGAAGATCTATTTTAATATTATCACTTCTACTTTCGGTATACAAGCCTCTTTTCTTTGAATTTCCCTGTCGAATTTCATAGGAATGCGTGTGTCCTTACGAGAGACGCGAAGACCTGCCCGTAGCAGTTCCCATTCGTTGCAGCCGGTACTGGAATGCGGTTTCCTACCGACGAGGAAGATGTGGGGGTGTCTGCAGGGCAGTTTGGTGGGCAAAGAACGTAAACAGAAAAATTGTTTTCAGCTCAGATTTAACATGTATTACTGCACTACCAAAACCCCTTTCACTTTAAGCTCGTTACTGTGTTTACGAGTAGCTTTAATACTGATGAATCAGAGTGTTTTGCCCATAAAACGGACGTGTCAGAATAAACCGATTATTTCCTGTGAATAATGTTGATTATTTGGGACTAGACGCAATGGTGGTTTTTTTTTTAACATTTGGATGAATTTCAATTTACATGGACTATCCACTTAGCAAGGACGGGCCGGGATAGCTCATTCGGTGGAGCGATTCGATACAGGCTGGACGGTCCGGGGATCGAATCCCGGTGTGGGCCAGATTTTCCGCACCCGTCCAGACCAGTACTGGGGCCCATTCAACCCCCTATAGAACGGGCACCGGGTCTTTCCCGGAGGCAAAGCGGCCGGGGCATGGCGTTGACCACCCACCCCCATCTATCGCCGAGGTTGAAGGAAGAGTAGAGATATACACCTGTTCCCCCTCTGGGCCTTCGTGGCCTGCTCTATGGTGAACTTTACCTTTACCTTTATATTGGAACTAAAATTAGATTAAAAATTAAACGTGGCTTGTTTCCTTCTGCGTTTTGCTGTACAGTATGGCGCAATTTTTTTTTTATATTTGCGGTCAAAATCGACATATATCCATACATATGATCTTCAAGGGTCATACTGTCCAGTACTAATTCTTCTGGTACTGTCTGACCCTTGCAGATGGGCCCGATAGGTTGCGCCGAATCGTCGACGAGCAACTGCTGATCAAAGCTGTGTATCCCCCTCCCCCCGCCCACACACACACACACACACACACACACACACACACACACACACACAAACGAAGATCTCATAACACGAATTCCTCGGTCCATCACCCGGTAACTTCAGCCACTACGCTGCCCAAGATACCACAACTACGAGTTAAAGGGCATAAAGCAATCGATTTAAGGCACGGTGGGGCAGGACTGTTCAACAAATGAGTAACAGAATTTTATGTAAGAGTAACAGCGCACAACGGCCGTTTGGGTGCGTGCAGACAACGCCGGGTCGGAAATACAGAACGAATATACACAACAGACGCACACGAGAAAGAAATGATTCAACATCAGTAAACAGACACGAGAAACAAGCGAACTGTTTCAGGGGTATTAGAAATGTCATTATGCCATTTGCATGAAAAAAAAATGGGAGTACGACCTTAATACCACACCAATTCCACTCACAGAACTGCTGGACACACACACACACACACACACACATAACATATGAAGAAAGAAGCCAAGTAACATCCTTAGAGACCAGCGCCAAGAACAGAGCGGCTTGTCTTTCAACACGCAATCCCGACAGCCAGCATTGGCACAGGAAGAATGTGCCAAAAATCTTTACAGGTAATCATCACAGCTGAAGAGGCTGCGTGTTTGGTGACGACGTATTTATGGAGTGGCCGCCCCACAGCCAGACAGCACATGCAAAACTCGCGTTGTTATGTTGTCGTCTGTTTATACCTCCCGTTTCGTAGTAACTACGGGCCTGTAGTGAGACGAAACGTCGAGCTGCGTTGTTAGCACGTTTAATGACGCTGTCAGGTAACAGACACGCGAATGATGCACTCACACTTGGCGTAGGTACCTTTTTTGGGGAGCATCATATCGTTGTATTGGTCAGTCACTAGCAAGTACAGTGTTGTGTTCTTGTGGACTGTACATGATATTGTAGGTGACTTCGTACAAGGTACCGAGATGGATCTGTGCGTGTGGATGATCGGTTCTGATAACCTGCCTGACTTGACAGTAACGAGGGTGTATGGTGGGCAGTCCTGTCGATCAACCTGCTTGCCACGGTCTAGACTACAGAGGTTCGAATCCCGGCAGGCGTTTACTGCGTCGTATCTAGCACAGATCTGTGGGTCTCCAAGGAATCTTGCCGGTTGAGATTTTCATGAGATTCGTAACCACGCCTTTCACGAAGTGTCGTTAAGAATCCTTAAAGACGTGAATCGTCTTGGTACATAGTACTCGCGCAGAATACAAACATGTACGTTTTTCTATGGGGATCCTGAGTTTAGTAAAATGCAGATTTGGAGACATGAGATATATATATATATATATATATATATATGGTATGACAACGTATAAACTTGTCTTGGACGTCAAGTGTTGTGACGGTATGGTGTGTTGAGCTTGGTACGCAGTACCCAGTGACAGGTATGCGTATCTGCATCGATGAACCAGAAATGCTGTGTGAAGATTAATGCAGAGGCATTTTTTTTTACCACACCGCATAGCGGTCGGGTGGGGAACCGGTTTAATTTCACTTCTCATATGCCGACAGTCCACAGTTTATTCCTGTTTTCCTGAGGCCTTCCAGGCAGATATCAGGGTGGTACCCCGGATTACACCAGTAACGCTTCCTTTTACGACCTCCAACTAATCTCTGAGCAGGCAGCGTATAATTTTGGTGTTGCGTAAGTTTTGATTACTGTCAGGTTCGTTAAATGAACCGTAAATGCAATGGCAGTTGTGTTTTTTGGGGGTTCGTCAGGGTTGTAATTGAGGATTGCTGTCGCTTGGCGTGTGGATCCCGACGGTTTGTGTACACAGTCTTTTAAAGACGAAACCTCTGAAGGCACACGCCCGGAGACAAAAGTTCACGTCACAGAAGGCTTAAATCCCTGGTGACATTTCTTTACCACATGAACAATCAGATCTGTGAAGATCGCATGTTTTTAATTTCTAATCTAAGGTGGTGTTGTGGAATGCAAGTGTGCGGTACACATATTGGTGCCATGCAGTTGGACATTTTGGTGCTGCGGGTTCTTGTTTTGGTCGAGGGTAGAGGGTGTTGTGGTTGTGCTGAGATGACGTACAGGAAATCAGTTCTCGGTTTCGAACGACATACGTCTTACTCTTACGAATGAGATTGTTGATCCTATTGATGAGATGATGTTTCATGTAGTGTAGGCATCTGGGTAGTCCTGAGTATCGTCGGGGTATTCCGGCTAATCCTAAGAAGTGTTGTGGGAAGAATGTCAGGTTTACTCCTACGAATATAACAGCAAATTGGGCCTTTAATCGCTTAGGGTTTATAGTAAGTCCAGTGAATAGTGGGAATCATAGAACGAACCCTCCTATAATTGCAAATACTGCTCCTATTGATAGGACGTAGTAAGTGTACGTACGAAGTACGTCCTATGCGCGCTGTGCCAATGTGTCTGTGAATTCTCACCATTGCCTTAAAGCGTGGAGGAACTGGTGCTAAGGTTGTGCACGACTTACTGCCAGCATCATATACCTTCGGAGGCAAACAGCTGTGCGTGCCAGTGACGGCTTCCTTCCACCTAGTCCCGAGGTAGTGACGTCTCCGTGACGTAATGCCGTATTAAGCCCAAGGGAAACATCACTAGCGCCACTGTGCATTGACTTGGGAGGCTTGTTGAAGTAAGGAAATGCTCAGTCCGGACGTGGTGCTTGTTTGTAGCTTTGCGGTGATTTTAGAACAGATCAGCACCCAAAATTCAAAACGCGTTTGTTGCACTGTACTGCAGGTATCATTGGCGGAACTAGGGTGGGGTCAGATGAATATCTTGCCAGTAAAAGGTGAAAAGTTCACCGTAGAACAGACCAATTAAGGCACAGAGAGGGAATTGAGGTATAGCTGTAGTCTTTCTGTAATTTAGGCATCCCCGTTGTGGATGTAACAATTAAAATAAAGGTAAAGTAAGTCAAAACACAACTAGCTTTATTGGATGTTAATGAAACGACATGTTTCGGCCTACTTGGCCGCCATCAGGTGCAAAGTTCTAAGAGACTAAATACAAACAATATTTAGTCTCTTAGAACTTTGCAAACCCGATGATGGTCAAGTAGGCCGAAACACGTGGTTTCATTAACATCCAATAAAACTAGTTGTGTTTTGACGTACTTTACATTTATTTGTATTTTTTTGCTGTAGTCTTTCTTTAACCTCGGCGCTAGATGGGGGTGGTAGTCAAGGCCACGCCCCGGCCGCTGCATTCCCGGGAAAAGACCCGGTACCCATTGCAATGGAAGCTGGGTGTGCCCCAGGGCAGGTCTGGACGGGTGCGGAATATCTCACACCAAGATTCGATCGCCGGACCGTCCACCCCGTCACGAGCCGCTTTAACGTCTGAGCTGTCCCGGCTCCATGTATGTTCCCGGGACTGAGATGGAACGTAGCTCCTCTGTCAGCGAGGATGTTACCATTGAACCGTTTAAAGCCTGCTGGTGACCAGCATAATAGAGAATATAGTCTATAGCTAGCTCTGACAGGTTAATTATGGTCTGGTTGACGTATTTAATCATGTACATGTATTAATTAATTTTGTAATTCTGCGCGGATGTTCAGGTTTTTTATGATTGCAACAGATAATGGCTACGGAACTGCAGCGTTGCCATAAAGTTAAAAAATGTAACTGTGAATGACGAAACGTCGTAGGTGTGCGGTGGTCCGCGTTACGCAGTCTATGTGCGAGTGTGCTGACAGATGAGCAGGAACCAGCTTTGTGTAATCAGCTGCTGATTGCAGTCTTCGGGTATGTGACTACCTGTAGCCATGTCGGTTGGAAGAACCTGCAGCCTCCATCTTTAGGATGAGTGTACCAGTCTATAGGACGTCACATACCAGAAGACTGATATCCACCGTGAAAGTCTCAGGAGGCACCGTGGTGAGGTTCTGCTAACAGGAAGTAGTTGTTAGCGTTTAGTTTCGTATCCGGTTCCCCGAGTCCTTCCTAGAAAACTAAGAACTGAAATACAGATCTGTAATTTTGCCTGCTGTTTTTGCTGGGCGTGGAACTGGGTCTCGAGTGTCCGTGAACATAGTGATGATAAGGGTGGTTTCACCTGCGAGAGATGTAAGGTAAAGGGGGCCAGTCACACTCTGAGCCCATCCTTCAAGGATGGTTGTACGTATCGCGGCCGTCGGGTCGCCAAGGCAAGTAAATTTTGCACGGCAGTGCCTAATATTTGTGGCTTATCAGCATGGAACAGGCTTCCCATGTCACCCTTCTGGCGCTTAGAATTTTAAGGTTGCTAAATTTATACACCCCTCTTTTAAAGACTAAGCGAAGGTAATGTTCTATCCAGTGCTTCACGAATTGCGAAAGAAAGTTACCTTTTTGTCTGGGGGGGGGGGTTCGAGTCTTATTCACTCACTTTCGTCTAATGTTCATGATTTTCTGAAAACTGATACACATCCTGTTCGTTAAGTACCGGGGGGGGGGGGTTGGTTTGTAAAAACTCTTGTGGTTTTTTGATAATTGTTGCTGTTTCTTGTGTTGGGGGGCGTGGGGGGGGGGTTGTCTTGTAAAACGACTTGTGGCTTTTCCTGTCTCCGCAATATTTAGCGTTTTGGCGTTTAAGTGATGTTTGTATTATGCGACTGTTTTGACAAGCTTACGCTTTGAGAGCTTTTATTGGATCTTACAGCTGTGTCATTAGGTGAATGGGTCCCGAAATTTTGCAGTCGGCTTGACCACTGGAAGCGAAGGCACAAGGATATTTCGAAACATCGGCAACCGTGCACCTGACGTCGCTGTATCACTTCCGCGCAAACGTGAATCCTCAGCAACGCCACTGTGAGGTCTTCGGATTTCGCAAGCTATATTGCAGTTGAAGTATTTAGCAGTCACGTGGAATGTTAAGCCTTACTGTTAACTCGTCATTCAACTTGCTAGGTTTCCACAGGAACCTTGTTCTCTTGTATTAATGAGCTGCAAGTGTGTGTGTGTGTGTGTATTTGTATGGGTTTTTTTTGCATCGTGCCTGCCATTGCGTCATGCACTGATCAATTATCAACTGACATAACCACTTTAGAGTCCTTTACTTCGTAACTCTCATAAATACATACTGCGGGCGTCAGACTTGCGGGTGATTTAGAAGGCCTCGTTCATTGCGCTGAACGGTAGTTATGTTGGTAATACTTACGTCTCTTGTGCCAGGGTTCGATAGTTCTTAATGCTGCGTGTTGGACAGGTCCTTTGGTCACAAGAATTAGGAGGATCATTATTTATAGGCGCCGTACTATGGCTTCGCCTTTGGTCGGCGCGCGAGATTCATGGCTTCCTGTTGTGCTGTTTGTTCTGTACACGTGGAGGACAGGCTTAAGACGACAAAAAAATACAGAAAAAGACTAAAAGATATTGGTTTGCATGAAGTGTTAATTGTGTGGATCTTAAACTCCGGCTGTGAGCAGCGTACGTGGTGAGATTTTCAGGGATTCCAAAAGCTAACTCCAGAACACGGGGTGGGAAATACATGGTCAGTTAATGTTTCTCTGTTTAGCACCGGCGTTTAGGCGCCTAAATATTTTGACCGTTATGCGGTACCACAGTGTACACCGTACCAAGAACTAGTGAGTTAGATACGCTACTTTACTTCTGTTTCTTGGTCACGCTCATTCTCGTTTTCAGCGTTCTTACCTTGCGTGTACGGTGCGTACGTCATACGAGACTTTACGTTTATGAAACGCACGGGTGTGTTTGTGGTACATGTCTTGTGAAGTTGGGACAAAAATAACATCCAGGTTCTCGTGTGATTGCGATGTGTGTGTGTGTGATTACAGGTGTGTGTGGTGTGTGTTTGCAAAATATGTGTGTGTGTGATTGCGATGTGTGTGTGTGTGATTGCAGATGTGAGTGTGTGTGATTGCAGGTGCGAGTGTGTGATTGCAAAATATGTGTGTGATTGCGATGTGTGTGTGTGTGTGATTGCAGATGTGAGTGTGTGTGATTGCAAAATATGTGTGTGTGTGATTGCGATGTGTGTGTGTGTGATTGCAGATGCTTGTGATTGCAATGTGAGTGTGTGATTGCAGGTGTGAGTGTTTGTTTGCAAAATTTGTGTGATTGCGATGTGAGCGTGTGTGATTGCAGGTGTGAGTGTGTGTTTGCAAAATATGTGTGTGTGTGATTGCGATGTGCGTGTGTGATTGCAGATGTGAGTGTGTGTGATTGCAGACGTGAGTGTGTGATTGTAGATGTGTGTGACTGAATATGTGTGTCTTATTGCAGATGCTTGTGATTGCAATGTGAGTGTGTGTTTGCAAAATATGTATGATTGCGATGTGAGTGTGTAATTGCAGATGTGAGTGTGTGTGATTGCAGACGTGAGTGTGTGATTGTAGATGTGTGTGACTGCATATGTGTCTTATTGCAGATGCGTGTGATTGCAACGTGAGTGTGTGATTATAGATGTGAGTGTGTGACTGCAGATGTGTGTCTTATTGCAGATGCGTGTGATTGCGATGTGAGTGTATGATTGCAGATGTGAGTGTGTGTGATTGCAGGTGTGAGTGTGTGATTGCAAAATATGTGTGTGTGATTGCGATGTGTGTGTGTGATTGCAGATGCTTGTGATTGCAATGTGAGTGTGTGTGATTGCAGGTGTGAGTGTGTGTTTGCAAAATATGTGGTTGCGATATGAGTGTGTGTGATTGCAGGTGTGACTGTGTTTGCAAAATATGTGTGTGTGTGATTGCGATGTGAGTGTGTGATTGCAGGTGTGAGTGTGTTTGCAAAATATGTGTGTGTGTGATTGCGATGTGAGTGTGTGTGATTGCAGGCGTGAGTGTGTGATTGTAGATGTGTGTGACTGCATATGTGTGTCTTATTGCAGATGCTTGTGATTGCAATGTGAGTGTGTGTGTGTGATTGGAGACGTGAGTGTGTGACTGCATATGTGTGTCTTATTGCAGATGCGTGTGATTGCGATGTGAGTGTGTGATTGCAGACGTGAGTGTGTGATTGTAGATGTGAGTGTGTGACTGCAGATGTGTGTCTTATTACAGATGTGTGTGATTGCGATGTGAGTGTGTGATTGCAGACGTGAGTGTATGATTGTAGATGTGTGTGTGTGTGTATGATTGTAGATGTGTGTGTGTGTGTGTGTGTGACTGCAGATGTGTGTCCTATTACAGATGCATGTGATTGCGATGTGAGTGTGTGACTGCAGACGTGTGTGATTGCGATATGAGTGTGTGTGATTGCAACTGAATAGCATTAGAATTACGTCAGAAATACCTCGACTTCGCGGCCCAAGAGTAAGGAATAATCTGGAGACGTGTGGAAGGTCCATACGTCGGTCTGTAATCTTATTTGGCATTTTATTCAAGGCTGAAGGCAAAAATGTTGGTTTTGTGAATATGCGTATCAGCACCATACAAAGCTGTGCTCCAGTTGTAGCATTTGAGGAGTTTCTTCCTTAAACCGAAGTACAGTTTCCCGGTGTAAAGTCTGTCATTCTTGCTGAATTTTACTTAAACATGGGAAATTATGGATTTAATTTCATGCGTGTATCTTGGATCGCTTGCCCAGGCTACCCATGCAGTTGAGATGTATATTCTCAAAGTTGTTTTTGATCAGAATGTCATGCCTCAGCAATTGCTTATAGGGACTGATGGAAACCATTAAAATCTCGTCACGGTAGTCGGTCGGTCGTTCGGTTGAGACTCGAAGTGGAGAAATCCCGAGCGTGTCAGAAGTGTTACAGGGTGAGCGAACTTGCTGGATCTAAGGATTGTGCTATTTTAGTGCCGTTGTTAGGGCTATTGAAGTGGCAAGCGTTGATATCTGTAGGTCACGTCACACGTGTCAGCTGCTCAACTACATAACGTCGAATGATGTAATAATTAGGGAATACGAATTCGAGGAACAGAAGGCTCATTTCCTGATTTAACGTGCCATCGCGGTATTTGGTTTGCGGTAACCGAGTCAGCCGACAAATCGGCTTAGGGTATGTGCAGGACGGAGCCCACATCGTCTCTGGTAGACTGAGATAGTCTCCTGAGAGGTAGAAGGGAACTCTGTATTTTAAGTGGGGGTGCCGAAACCGATCCGGTCTCTATCCAGCTCCCCGATCACTGGACAATGAAGTCTGTCGTTTGTAAAGCGATCTAAGCGACCTGCTCGGAAGTCACGCATGCGCAGTATACTGTTGTAGGATTTATTCCATGCAGTGATCACAACCTGTTATGTTGAAAATGCGTACAGAAATCGCATCCGAAATGAATAGAAGTAGTAAATGTAAAGTGATCCCGTTACAGGCCCCGTGTGGCCCAGAGGGTGGGTAGAGGTATAGCTCTACTCTTCCATGACCGCGGCAGTAGAAGGGGGTGAGTGGTCAGCAGCACACCCCGGCCGCACTTTACCACCGGGAAGGACCCGGTACCCATTGTACAGGTGGCTTGGTGGGCCCCAGGGCCGGTCTGGAGGGGCGGAAAATCTCGTCCCCACCGGAATTCGTTCCCGGACCGTCCAGCCAGTAGTGGTCGCTATACCGACTGAGCTACCCGGCCCACGAATACAAGTAGTAAGTGATTTTAATAAGCAATATAAATCGTGTTTGTGGCCGTCAGAGTTTGCTGGTTCAAATCCCACTTCGGCCATGGATGTTCGTCCTTTTTTCTCTATATGTTGTATCATCCCTAGCAGAGGCCTTGCGACAAGCTGGTCGCTTATGCAAGGAGTCCTACAATATATATATATGTGTGTGTGTGTGTGTCTGGGTCTGTATGTGTGTGAGTGAGTGAGTGAGTGAGAGAGAGAGTAAATGATGTAGGATAGAGAAGGCCTGGGCCTTAGCAGCAGTGGTGTATCACTGTCAAACTGTCTAAAAAATTGTTGTTTATTCCAGCAAGGTTTCATTTTCCAAACTCAAATATTTGAAACTATAGTAAACCAACTAGTTGCACACAATGTATTTCGCTTGGTAAAATCACACTTTAAAACACATTAAAAGTCATTATCACCTCCTACATGTTTCGATCCCAATGGATCATCATCAGGGAGTTCCCTTTACCAAGTGAAATACACTGTGTGCAACTAGTTGGTTTACTGTAGTTTCTAAAATTGACAATATTGCACGGTGATAAAAAATGGAAGTAATCAAATATTTGAGTAAGCGATTTGGATAATTTCTAAACTTCAGATTGCGGTACCCGCCGAAGTATAGATACTCTGTATACCCTCGCAAGTTAGTTCTGGTACCCATTGGAGAGCTACCCATTAATTCCTCATCGTTACCACTGTCACTTGAATACGCAGTTTTCGCAGCCACGTCTCATTGTCAACTAGCTGTCTCGAAAATGACGGAGCGATACGTCTCTAGCGAGCACCATTGTGTGTCCCCTCTGTTTTTCCTACGCTACCTTCCCGGCTTCCAGCAACCTGCTAGGCTGTATGCTCCGTCATGAGCAAACACTTAGTTCGTAGAGCCGGAATGTGCTCCCGAGGTAATCGCAGGACTTCCCCTAACACTAAATAGAAATGGTGCCAAGTGGACTGCGTATCTTTCGGTGGGTTTTGTTTGTTTTTGGCGCGACAGACCCCCTTGGTCCAGGGCCTCCTCATTCACGAGGTTTCTAGATCACACACAACGACGCGCCACAGTCGGCAGGACTCCTCTGGACGAGTGATCAGTTCGTCGCAGAGACCTGTACCTGACAACACACACAACACTAACAACAGACTAACGTCCATGCCCCCGGTGGGATTCGAACCCACAATCTCAGCAGGCGAGCGGCCGCAGACCTACGCCCTAGAACGCGCGGACACTGGGACCGGCGTCGTTCGGTTGGTAGTAACGTGGATTCAGGTGTGGTGACAGAACCTACGTTTTTGAACACCAGGCGGAAACTTTCAACGTCTTCTGTTGGTGAGTCAGAGTCGAGTTGCGTGCCTGAGAATATGACGTCACGAGCTTAGCGCATCAGTATATGCCGTTCTTCGTTTACTGGTCACCTTAAATGAGTATCGGTTTAGGAAGAAGAATCGTTACGTGCAATCTGCTTTGAGATTTAAAAGCTCCGTATTTTACGTAAATGTTTTATTTGTGCATTTCGTAACGATTTCCTGAAGAAGCAGCACTTACCTTCCAAAACAGAGTTAGCAAGTTTATCCTGAAAATACGGACTCTGGGCTTTTATGTGTGATGCAGGAACTGAAATGTGCGAATGAGGACTCTGTATTTCTCCTTTTCTTGGTTGAAATTAAGTTGTATGCGTCACTGAATTCAGCACAGGCATTTGTGCAAATGTTGTATGTTTGATTGTTAGTGTCAACAAATATCGTAGTTTCTAGGGGATTAAAACCAGTTGTGAACAAAGTCAGCTAACTTCAGGTATGCGCCGGAAGCAAACCTGTCAGTCTGCATATCAGCTAGGAAGGCGCAGTACCATCACGTGATTGCATCAGCCGCAAACAAGCCTCGTGAGGTTATTCATTGCGATCATTACGACTATGCAGTGGGCTTCAGACCTATTGAGGTTTTAACTCTGTAATTGGCCTGAGGTGTGTTTTACATGCCATTTACGATGCATTTTTTGAGGGGCTTGTTTCAAACCAATAGACACTCCCCGTACTTTTTTGTTTGACGTTCTGCTGACCGTGCGTCTCAGTATATTTACCTCAGTAATTAACCAACTTGATGCACAAAATGTTCGTTTTTACAATAAGTTTATTTCATGCCTCTACATGTTTCGAGCACATGTGCTCATCATCAGGAGGTCAAAATTGTATTACACAGGTGTGATTATACCAGACGCTGTGTAATACAATTTTGACCTCCTGATGATGAACACATGTGCTCGAAACATGTAGAGGCATGAAAT
>Ga0123354_10014652_pt1 | contig 12218 bp, 7 predicted proteins | sample TergutLab28metaG_2_FD_97872 | JGI IMG/M metagenome (GOLD analysis project Ga0123354, IMG submission 97872) | Labiotermes labralis P4 segment gut microbial communities from Petit-Saut dam, French Guiana - Lab288 P4 | ecosystem: Host-associated > Arthropoda: Insects > Digestive system > Gut ... | reverse complement strand
TGACTGATGTTTTGGACATTGTCCAGCATCCATGTGTTTAAAAAAAAAAAAAAAAAAGAACACCTTTTCGGAGACCGGATCTGCCCCAGAGGAAAAGCCCATCTTCCCCCGCCTCGCCCCACAGTTTTTTTTCCCCTGCCACTTAAGATTTTGTGGGTGAAAAACTTAAAAAACAGTGTTAAAAAATTTTGACTGTGGAACTTTTTAATAAACTTAAAAAAATTTTTGAAAAATGTCCAGCATCCATGTTTTTAAAAAAAAAAAAAAAAAAAGAACAGCATTTCGGAGACTGGATCTGGCCCAGTGGTACAGGCCATCTTTCCCTGACTGGTCCAACAGATTAGGATCCCCTGATGACAGAGACGGATCCAGTCCCTTAAAGACTCTGTTTTCTTGTAATAAAGCTAGCCGATGAATGGCATCAAAAACTTTAAGCAAGTTTATTTCACACATCTGATTCTACACTGTAGTGTTCCTGCAGCATGCAGCATGATTTGTGTCTCATAAATTCAGTACCTTATAAGCAGCATTGCCTATGCATATATGATGCAGGCCTTCAGTTTTCTTGGATCTCAAACTGACATAAATTACCACTAAAACATTTAACAGTTCCATAGGATACTTGTATAAATTCAAGTAAATGGTTAAGCTATTCATATGTTAAAGCATCATCCTGTGGAAGCTGACGATGGAGAAGAGTTGGAGCTCTGCATATTTTTAATCTTGGCACTGGACTGAGATGGATGGTCATGTTCATGACCCAGCTGCTTTACTGACAGGAATAGAGCCGTTTTATCCACTGGAGAGGAAGGAGGCTGCATAATGTACTGGTAGCATATTTCTGAAAAAATTGTAATTAATTTCAAAATGAATTTATTTAATAATCTTGAACATTTAATTGTGTGAAAACATAAATGTAATCTAGTTCACATCCCTTTATTTCACCTAGCACTGAAACAAAATAGCCACAAAGTCAGGGGTTAGTTTCAGATGCGTGTATGTTTTCAAATTGGTACATTTGTTATCCCATTATGCATTCAATCTGCAGGCAGGAAAATGCATTTTCAGTAATGTGTGACATGTCATACTTTTCCACGAATCTATGTGAACAGTTTCAAAACAAAATGTGAAAAGTATGACTTTGCAGTGGTAGTGCCCTAGCTCAAACTGGGCCTCAGCTAGGGTTGAGATATTAACTTAGCTTGTTTGAATCTAGACAGAGCAGAGAAATCTCCATTTTTGTAGAACATAGTAACTGAGTTATGGAATGCAAAAAGCAAAAATTTGTATGCAGTGTAGTAAAAAGAAAATATATGTTCAAAATACAAAATTTTGTTTCTGTTAACATGAAGTTCACCTTTACAAGAGATAGTCTAATAATACCAGTCAGAAAAACATCCTATAGTGTTCATTTTGAAGATTATGGTTGTCAATAGACACTTCTTCCTTTAGGTTTTATGTCACTGCATTAATTGTAGGCTGTAAGCCTTATTGTCACAATATTAATTTTATTAAATTTAAATCCATTTTTCAAAATACCCATAAACTAAGCAGTTACAGAGAATGGCACAATTGTAGTTCAGAGAATTCTCTGCTTCTACTGAATTAATATTTTCTGAAAGATCATTTAAATATTGTCTTTTAAAAATTATTTCTATATTTCCTCATTTAAAATACATCCCTTTAAAAATGGCCTCTTAGAAAAAAAACTTGTTAAAATATGTTTACAAGGAAATCACTGTAAATAACTGAAGGCATTTGCTACATGGAACGAATGTGCCAAATTTAAAATGGACCTAAATTTCATAAACATTAACACTGAAAAATTGGATTTAGAATTTCCATAGAAACAATCATTTTGATTCATGTTATTAATAAAGATATGGGAACAGTGCTTGCCTGTCACTGCTTTATAACTGCTATCAATATCTGTGTATAGTGAGACTGCTTGTGGCATGGTGAATTTCTACACATTCTGTAAACTTTTTATCTTAGCACCAGTTGCTCCAAACCTGAGGGACTTGCATCCAATATATCTCAATGTAGTAGCAGCATTCTAAGACTCTTTTACCTATGAATGACATGTTCCTGGTTCATAGACTTCCCTCCCTTTAGCACACCCCATCCTCCTTCCCTGAACAGAAATATCATAAAAACTGGAGAGAAGTATTTGTGTATAGGTCTGTTCTTTGTAAAGCCCAGAGATACTGTGACTTATGCTAGCAAGCATACAGTAATAACAAGTATCATCAAGACTTCAGTCTGATCGGTTATTGTGCAGGTACAGGTTCAGTTATTACAGTCACCATTTCCAACACTATAAATAGCAGTTTTCTTCTTTAAGTAGATTTCAAAGTACAGCAGAAGGCAGGAATCAGATTGACACTTATTTGTAATAGAATTGTTTATATCAATTTAGTCCTTGTACACATAAATATAACTGTATCCATATATTGCCGTAAAGGCTTCATTGTTCTCTAAGTGCCTAGAATTACATTTTGTGTTTAGTTTTTGGTGTTGTACGTGGTCACTACATCAGCTGATAGGGGCACATATCAAGTAAAGTGAAAGGTATGGTTGCTGACTAAACAAGTGATGCAGTGGAAAATAAACGTAACAGAGTGGACTAATAATTATGTAAGTCATGTTCATATTAGACAAATGTAGACATTATGCTGTGCATTTGTTTCATACAAGGGAATGAGCCCATATAAATATATAGCCATATTCATTACTTCAAACTAGAAACATAATCATAGTGTATTATAACATAGGCCTGCCTGGTGGTACAACATGCAGTGTTTGTTCTTAAACATTGATATTTAATATTGATATAGGCTACAGAAATATTATATATCATGGACTCAGGCTTCTGACTGCATTGGGACTTTGTTCTTGCTCTTTGTGTGTGTGTGTGCGCGTGCGTGCGTGCGTGCGTGTGTGTGTACATGTGTGAATGAAGACATACTTATTACTAAATTAGTTTAAACATAGCATATTGCGGTTAGAAGGTGTTGTTTTCGTCGAATATCAACTGTGTTGCAATTCTTGCAATCCGCGATGTCTGTCCACTTGTTTAAGTGTACATACACTCTATTTAAAACTGTAGATATGTGTACATGTATCTGTTCATTTTTTCCAATTTCAGTGTTGACTGCGGATTGACCTTTTACCTGACAAAAAGTTTGTTACATATTTATAGAAGAGTGAGAGAGAAACAATCAGGAGTTTGTTTGTTATCCTGATACATAATGAAAATGAAAAAAAAAAATATATAAAAACATTTTATGTAGATTGTTATTATTATGAGGCCATGTTGTGCCATGGTTTGTTAAAAAGTTTGCAGACAATACAACAAACTAACATTTTGTTGCTGTATGTGGACTCTCAAGAACAAATTTTCCCAAAAGAAAAACTCAAAGTCCTGTAGACATTTTTTTTATTTAGAATTACAATTACTGTATTCGCTTCATTTAAGATCATGACTCTTCTTACAGTGCAGCAAACCACCAGGTCAGAACTTCTGCCTTTAGCGCAACACACACAAGCATAGTCAGTCGTGACGTCCAGTTGCATTGCTGCAAAACTTCTCCGCAGCTGTACATTGTGTTTTAGCAATGATATTTGTGCTAACATGTGATCGTAATGCTAAATTGTTAAAATATGCAAGCTTTGATTGTTAAGTAGGCCTATCATGTATTTTAATACACCTTTGACAGAAATTTAATTTAAAGTACATTATATTTGCTCCTAATATATAATCCTGAATCTCAAAAATCATGTTTCAATAAATATACTGGAGTTTCAAGTGTTTCAGCACTCGACTGCATATAGTAAGAGTTATTCTGTCCAGTTCAGGCCCAAAGACTTTCACCTTGTCAAACATTGCTGGCTAGCTGTGGCTGCTGCTGAAGGAGCTGGCAGACTTGGTGGCATGTAGTCTGTATGTATGTTCCATAGAGTGGCACAACAAGTTGTGTAAGAGTGCAGTTTTTCTGTCCTTCTAATACATGGTTATGTTGTTTACTCTGTCAGCCAATTCATTTTCAGTGTCCTATTGTCTTCTTTGAAACCTTAACTCATACATTTGGTCAGTTTTGGTGGTAAATAATTTGTCATCTTTAAACTAAGACAGCTCTCCTCATACGGGGTGAGGGGGAAAGAAAACAAATACAGAATTAACAATTTAGCAAGAACAGATATCTTGTTTTGTGTATTATGTTCCATTAATTGGTTGTTACATTTGCAATGTTCTCAGTAAGTGATATTTACTTAGTCCTTTGAGTAGCACTGAAAATATGATGTACAGGTGATTAGCAGGTGTAAATGTTGGATACAACACACACAATTATTATATTTAGGGCCAGATGTTTAAATAAGAGTGTCATTTGAAACTGAACTGAATTGCGTAACCAATTAGTGCAGGATAATTCACTTTATTGTACTCGCAAATCACTAAGCAAATAATCAAAATAAAATTTTAATGTGACATAAGTATATGTCAGTGTCCAAGTTGATCTTATTTAAGAACTTGAAATCTTAATTACTGTTTTATATAAGAATCTCGTCTTATTTAAGGATGTCAACGCCATCATTGTTACTAGCATCCTTTTAAAATGATTTCAGTATGGAAACAAAACTCACAAACAGTTGAACATAGCCAAATATTTCATACTGAGCATTATTTTAATAATGTCACTAAATGATTATTATGGATGTAAATGTAATTGCACAGTTCTCTGTTCCTAGATGCTGTATATAATACACAGTACCAATGCATTTCATATATCATTCAGCATAATTTACATAATATAAACACATGTAGTGTAAAATATGGATATAATTTAGACTTTTTGGGGCAGTAAAGAAAACCGTTTAACCACATGCTAAAATCACAAGAACAAAAAATAAACTTTATCTGTTCTCCATACTAGCTATATAAACATATTTGAGACACTGGAGAATGACACAAGGGTGTGTAACACAGCAGACCCTTGAACAGCTAGTTGCTATTGTGAATTGGGAGCATGAAGTGCTGAAACTATTGCCAGTACAGAATTACTTACATTAGAAAGTCATCCATGAGATCTGCACTCTTTCAGGACTCTGTACTGCATAAAATGCCAAAAGAGCACAGATCTCATTCACATCATGGTGGAAGTCCAAAGTCATGCACACTCATAAGTCTGCTTTCTTGTTTCTATTTCTGGATTTCCTTGCCTTATAATATTAATGTATAAAAATATTTTCTGTTCGTGTAGTCATAAACAATCCCAAAATATTAGCATGCTTCCAGAAATTAAATGACAAGTCTGATTTCCATTTCTCTGTTGCTTTTGCTGCTCCTGTGCTTCTCAGTCTGTTGCTGATGGCACTGTTATCATTCACAGCTGTGAGTCAAGTCATTTTAAAATGATGGACGTAAATTTTATATGCAAATACCTGTCAAATTTTGACAGTCACATGATGTGCAAACAAAGTGATGTGATAAGAAAAATGTTGGATCAGCTCAATGAAGGGGGCTACCTATCAACCCCAAAGCACGCAAAGCGTTACCATCAAATCAAAGGTTTTCATTAAGCATTCAAATAATCCTCTAGGTAGCTAAGTTCTGGTGACACATGCACATGCACCTACACAGTACACATAATTCCTCAGTCTCTTTCCTGGTATATGACATGCCAGAAAAAAGAAAACAAATAGTAGGATTATGTGTCTGAGAGACTTGGCTCAGTAACTTACACTTTTGGGTTGTATTCAGGGGGTGGCTGGTTTGGAACACTGGCTACACTGACTGAAGTTGTTCATGGTTTACCTTCTCCCTACGAGCCACTGCTTCTGACTTTCCACATCACTTAAATTTATTATTAACTATCATCTGATTATTAGATATGGACATGCTGAGTTCCAAGTTACATATAGCATTGTTAGATTTACTGCAAACAAGTAAACAGTACTGTGTTAATACAGTTGACCACAGTGTTTCAGGAAACAAGTGATGGTTATAGTGTTGCAATGTAAATGAATCACGGATTCCATTTCCATATGGTTCAATGTACGCAGTAAGTGGGACCTGGCAAAAAACACCACTGACATACATATAACAAAATATATTTTTAATAGTGTGTGTAACTAATTTCATGGGGCAGATACTTATCAAATCTCTTCAGCAAATTCTTCTGACAAAACTCCCATTGCTTTCTTCACTCCACTGAAGACATTCTCATTGGGAAACACCAATGGGTGAACTACACCGTTCAGACCTTTACCCACAGCTACACAGTTCCACTCTAATATCGGCTGTATACTAAAGTACTGTGTCTGAGGTTACAATCGCCTGCCTTCCAAAACAGAATCCAGTGACTGTAACTTCCAGCAGCATGATACTGAGATGTAAATTCCATGTGTAATACAGCTGCTTTAAAAAATAGGCAAATGACAAACAATCTTACATGTATATTAATAGAACTTACTTAATCTTGTTTATAAATGTTTTATTACTGTAATTACAAAAACAAATGAAGTAAATTGTTAAATTTTTTCTCTCCTCTTAAATGTTCTTATTTTTATTCTGTGTACCTTTACACAGCTGCATCTAGTGGGTGTTAATTTTTTGAGTTTGTGTACTCGATGGCAAAGAAAAATATTTTTTAAATCCTGCTGTATGACACTACAGATCGTTCATAATACATAAGCAAGATAAAACACACATTTGGTTGAGACAACTGGTATTTAAATTCTTCAGACCATACACACACTGTAGATAAAACATTCTTGCCAAATAAATCTGAATATAAATATAAATAAACATATGTGAGCCTAAAGCCTAATTCTAACATTACATACTTATATACACCACACACTTAGGACTCTTAAGTAGGAGGTTAGTTTATGAATTTTAACTGCAACTAGTGGACTATAAGAAATGCCTTTAAATGTAAGCTGTGTCATATTAAAGTAGAAAAGAGAATTCATATTACAGTAATTTATAGAAACCAAATTTATCACTGAAATTAACCTTTGATAACTATCAAATATTAATAATGTATAAGCTTTAATTTGGTTTATGTAAATTACCGTAAGAATCCTGTTTGTGGAGTTCAATATGATATCTGCCTGGTATTTAGAAGTTTTTCGTATAGTCCATTAATTTTGTGTAACTCTTTTAGAAGTATGTATTTAAATATGCCTCATCTCATTCATTGTGAATTTTAGACGTGTACTTTGATGTGATCCTAATCAGATATAATATCTGGTATTCTTGTAAAATTTTTCCAGAAATTTTTAAAAATTTGTTTTCCACAATAAATATCTTAAGAGAATATTTTATTTTACTAAAATAGCAGAAAGTTGTTGAATTATTGTTCACTCTTCATACCTTCTCATATATTAACACTTCTTAAATTAATGCAGATGAATAATAACAGTTTGCTAACTTTTGAATGATTAAATTAAACACATATAACATCTGAGCCCTAAAAATAATATTGGAAAAGAATATGAGCAGGGTTTTTCAAAACAGTTGGTTTGAAGCCAAGCACAAGTGGTTATGTTTGCAAGAGAAATGTTAGTTAACATAAAGGAACACGCTTCTGGAATGCAAATGGTTTAGAGAGTGATAGGCATAAATCATCAGGGTAAAACCTTTGTCTTCATTTTCACAGATTGGTGAACTACAGTATGCTGTTTCAAAACTTTCATAATAAGTAGCATTCAACTAAATCTTTACATTTTATTACAGATTTCACTTAACTGATGTGTGTGTACACACACGCACACTCTAAGGAAAAGGAATGGCTGGAAAATGGAAGTCACACCAACACAGTCTGAAAAACCTTACTCTAGTATGAATGCACTACCCTACAAATGACTTACAGCAAATATTCATATTTTGGTTGTATATAAGATACATAAGATGTGTATATGACAGATCTAGACTTTGTTTTTATCCTCCATTTGTGTGTGATTTGAATGATAGGATGTTATTACTGATATATAACAAGTATGTCCTACCCTGGGCAAGTGAAAATGGGGTACAGAAAGAACTGAACAAGAAATTCTGGTACCTCAGTTGCAGAACTAACAATTCTTCAAACAAACCTATATTATAGAGTTATACAAAATATTAAAAACTGTAACTCATGTTTAGAAAAAAAGAAATAGAATCTTTTAACATTCATATTAAGGTAGAATATTTCTACAGAAACTACTTCTTTCCCTTACTGAACTGATCTTCCTGAGTAGAGAGACTTGTAGAGGTTTCATATCCTAGTCTAAGCTGCCATGAAGCAGAATTACAGATCGACTGATTTAGTTACATCAATAACCGTTATCCAAAGTAATGCAAAACACAATATGTACTCGAGGCATAAAGCCAACAAATGTAGCACAATGGTAAGTGAAGTGAATTTGGCAAATAGTTCTTTGTAAGAAAGGGGCAGTAGTCCTTTACTAGAATTGGAGCAGCAAATTAAGTACTCAGTGATTCTTTTTAAGTATCTTTTATGGTTTGCCAATTTCAAACTTCTGAAGTCATGCTTACACTGAAGCCAGGGCCACATTATCCAGGGGCCCAGAACTCCCATATTGTGTGAGTGTTGATGCCATGTGCTTAAACATTCCTGAACTTCTTCTGAAGGTCTCTTTGGTTTTGCAAAAATCAAAGACAAAAGAAGTCCCATTCAAATTTGCAGAATTTAAATAATTGTGTTTTATTATCTACAGAATTTCATAAATATTTAATGGGTACTGTAATGTGTAGATTCAAATCACATGTCTGAGTTGTACATAACTGTTTTTATTTTGTACTGGCAAATTTAGTATTCCATTCCTTATATTTGAATGTATAACATGTTTATTACTAAGTTCTGAAAAATTATTCTAAAGCAAAATAATTTGTAGATCATGTGTTTTTAATATTTTCTTTTTCTTTCTTTCTTTCTTTCTTTTTCTTTCTTCCTTCCTTCCTTTCTTTCTTTCTTCATTTCTTTCTTATTTTCTTTCAAAAGTGAGTAAAGAGAGAATGGGGCTGAAGATCATACTACACCCTGGACATGCCATTGCCTTAAAGTACACTTGATGTACTAATTCTTGAAGTTTATAATTTCATGTCATACATGCATTCTAACATGCTTTTCAGACTGAAAGGGATTACTGCTGCAGTTTCAATACTTCTCTTGAAGTTACATATGGCTGAGATTTCTAAAACAAAAACAGTATAGCAAAGTCCTGAAACAATTGCAGAAAGGCTCAGGCAACAAACATTTAATATAGAAATGTGCAGATAGGTTGAAAGAGCATTTTTCATTTTGCCAATAACCAATTTGATCCATGCAGCTTCTAATTGTTATGATGTGCATATACAGAATGTCCTCCTACTGCAGAACTTCCACACACACACACACACACAAAGTTCAGTTAAGATTTTTTTTTTTTTCCATTCATTTGCCAAGAGTAGAGGCACATGTCAGTTTTATGAATGCAGGGACATGGATATGAAACTTCTCACAGCCTTCATAATTTAGGTTACAATATTGTTTGGCCTTGTTAAAATTGTGAAGACTCAAGTTGTTTATTTTGTTTCATGTGTACATATCCACAGTAAACAATGGTTGTATATAAGACATAATAAAACATTTTTTCCCCATTGAATGTGTAGTTAAAACCTACATTATTTATGAAGATTCCAGTTTCATACTGTTTGTTCCATGCATTGTCAATAACTATTTCACAACAGTCAGTCAACAAAATGACCATTGTTCTTCCTGAGATATTATATTATGTTAAAATACTGAGCATTTCTACAGGTTTCAATGCACATGGAATCACCATCAGAGAGCAAGTATCAATTATATTGTATAAAATTTCGTTTAGCTATTTTTACACATAACTAACATCGTATGCATGGTGTAAAAGGAGTCAAGATCCCATTTCACATATGTACACAAAAATGCTATGAAGACCTGTCTGTGTTTTACTACTTTACTCTTTTTATACCATGAATAAGATGTTATTTATGTGTAAATAATAGCTAATTAGAATAGAATAATAATCAGGTTCGAGCCCTTACAGACCCGATGCACCTAGGCCTTAAGACAGGCCCTTTGTGCCCCATATTCTATATTAAGTTAAAAGGAGCCCTGTTCCTTCAACAAAGTTCCAGATGGCCCCCCATACCTAATTCCTAATTACCTCTGGGTCCAAAAGAAAAGGAACCCAGGTATAAATGGCAAAGTTACTATGTACAGTTGCCTTCTACCAGAGTTTTACTTAACTTGAGCCCTCCATAAAGTCCTTACTAGAGTCCCCTGTTGCGGAGCTCTCCTTGAACTCTGAATGACCTTCAATCTCAATCCCGCAGGATCAGGGGAAAACCTGTCAGTCCAGAAAAAGGAACCCAGGTTTAATGTCAAAGTTACTATGTATAATTGCCTTCTACCAGAGTTCCACCTGACTGGAGCCCTCCGTAGAATCTTTACTGGGGTCCCCTAATGTGGAGCTTTCCTTAAACTCTAAATTGCTCTCAATCCCGCAGGATCAGGGAAAACCCTCCGGGTCCAAAAGAAGGAACCCAGGTATAAATATCAAAGTTACTATGAATAGTTGCCTTCTACCAGAGTTCCACCTAACTGGAGCCGTCTGTAGAATCTTTACTGGAGTTCCCTATTGCGGAGCTCTCCTTAAACTCTGAAATACTCTCAATCTCAGAGTTTTTACTGAAGTCCCCTATTGCAGAGCTCTCCTTAGACTCTGAGTTATTCTAATCTCGATCCCATAGGATCTGGGGAAATATTTGGTCCACCAAGCAGAGCCCCTATACTTGGCAAGGCTAAATAAAAGTGGAAGGTCGCCCGGTAGCCCAGAGGGTGCCGTTGAAGACAGACTCACCCACTGCCATTCATCCATTAGGCACAGCACTCACACCATAGGATTCGGGGTTGTTTTTCAAGGTTTACACCTTTAGATCCGCTATGTTCTGCGCAACAGGGTCACTACTCATAGGATGTGGCTCTTCACCACGCACAGACGGTCTTGGGCGGAGAGTGGCTATAATCCACATCTACCGCCATTGGAGAAGAGCTAGAGCCCCCCTCAGGCCACCAGTGTCACCCCTCAACAACCTAGTGACCTCGGTATGGCCCAGCCAACTCCCCTTGACCCCATAGCTAATTAGGTTTTATGCAATATTATTTCATTTTTCAATGATCTTCTGTGCGATGAAGCATGTAGGAATACTCCGTGTTATAATATAAATATCTAAGGAAGAAAACTGTGTATTTTGTTGGCAAGTATTCCAGTCTTACGGGATGTAACACTGCAGATTAATATGGAGGTACTGATGGTATGGAGGAGATTTTGCTGCCTCAATCTCCAAGGTGATCAACCTCTTTGACTACCCTGAAGAATGAGGCAATAAACTCCTCTGAAACATTGGTACCCATATACCATTCTACATGGCATTGTGGATTCAACATCAGCAGCAGCAGCAGCACTGTGAGAACTTCAAATCTTGCACAGTAACAATGTTTGGCACTACATGGCTATCTAGTCATTTCCTTTGTAAACAAAATTTGTTTTACCTCACTATAACAATAGTGAGGCAAACAGGATATATGACTATTGTGAATGGAGTGAAGGACCGAGAATTGAATTAGCATCGCCTAATGGTTGAATGCAGGTGCTCAACAACACACTCAGCCCAGCCCTCACGCAAGTGGCAGTGAAGGCGGCAGCAGGAAAACCAGTGGGGTTGGGAGAAGTCGGAACTGGAGCCTCTCAAGAAACATGGTCACCACCGGCCAAGCAACGAACAAATTGAAGATGCGCCTATGCTGTCAGTTAGAACTGTTAATCTGAGAAACCAAGACCAGATGCTGGCTGGAGGCAAGTCTTTGGACTGCTGCGAGCCAGTTGTGTCCATGGTCCCAGTAAAGATTAAGCAACTTAAGCATTTAGTCCCTCCTGCTCCATGAGCATCTACAGTGCATTGTGTCCTGGGCTAGCCCAGACCTGAAGCCCGAAGAAGTCCGAAATTTGGAGGAACTAGTCTTACAATTCTGAGAATTTTTGCAGCAAATAGTGGAGACTATAGTCGGACCGACAGAATTCGCCACCGTTTAGATACAGCCGATCTACCAGCCCCCCCCCCCCCCCCCCCCCCCCCCCCCCCCTCCCAATAACAGACCGGAGGGAGGGGACAGCGGCGGGGGAGCGGAGGG